>LWDU01039794.1_pt1 | contig 16798 bp, 14 predicted proteins | sample 727161 | NCBI WGS metagenome assembly LWDU01 (sample SAMN04566230, study PRJNA314399) | hydrothermal vent metagenome | isolation source: deep sea hydrothermal plume seawater | place: Mexico: Gulf of California, Guaymas Basin | collected 2004-07-11
ACGGCGTGCAAATCGCCGTCAACACCGACGCCCACAGCACCGGTGGCCTCGACAACCTCCCCTATGGCATTGGCATAGCCCGCAAGGGCTGGCTGCGCGCCAAAGACGTGCCAAACGCACTCGACTGTGAGACCATTGCCACCTGGTTCCAAAGCTGAGGGCATTGCCCAGCTCATCACCATACGCCAGTCCGTCCTGCTCCGACAAGACGCCCGTAGCCCGCGCATTGCTCACTTTCTTACTCGGCTCCGCGATAAGTCTTTCCACCGATTCCTACTACCGCGATCTTTCTCGACTTTCTCCAAGCCCAAAAATAAATTTCAATTTCGACAATCCTGCAGCCCTTGATTACCCTTTGCTCTCCGCGACTTAGGGCTGCTATCAGCGCGGCACCCTGTCACAATCCCGGCCTATTACGTTGCGACTCATGCCCGTCAAGCAACAACAGAACACGTCAAAGCGACTATATTTATAATTATCGAAGGCCTCTTCGCCCTTTACTTGCCTGGATCAACACCCTGTATAGCTTGCGCATTTTCATTGACACTGATGACATCTCATCCAAACTGATCCAAGTTTGGTGGTCCTCTCACTATTTTCTTTATATTTATGTTATATTCACATCCTAAAGTGAGTTCTATGTCTTATTATTGTCGAAATATAGCTATACTATTTATCAAATAACGTGATAAGAGAGCAGATGATACGATGGCAAAACCCCACGACAATAAAGAGTTAGTCGCGCCAATAACCCACCTAGCCAATCGACAGAATGGAGATACCAAGAAGATGAAAGAGTCACAATGAAAGAGTCACAATGAAAGGGGTCATATTTGATCTTCTAGAAGAGTTCATCATTGAGATCGCAGATGAAGAAATATTCGAAGAAATATTCAGTGATTGCACTTTTATAACTGAGGAGCCATTTGTTGGCCCAGGGACCTACCCGGATGAGGATCTGATGGAATTGTTGAACAAAGCGATTGCTAAACTCGACATTCCCCTCACCGACGCATTGAGATTATTTGGCAAATGGTCTTTTCCTAAACTTGTGAAAAAAATCCCACCGTCCTTTGTTGATTTTGAGCACCCCAAGATTTTTCTAATGACAGTCGAAAACGTAGTGCATGTAGAAGTCCGCAAGCTTTATATTGACGCCAAACCACCGCGTTTCGATTTCGAAGACAATCATCCTGACCATCTAGTCATTAATTACCAATCCGACCGCAGACTATATGATTTTATGGATGGCTTAATCGAGGGCGTCGGCGAGTATTTTAACGTAGCGATTAAATATACCCGTGAAATACTCGAGCGAGATGGCAAAGAAATCTGTAAATACCATCTATTTTTCGCCACAGGAGTCTGAGTCATGGATCCAGCCGCCGCAAATAAGCGCCTCGCCCGATATCAAGCTAAGCTAGAAGCAGTAGAAAAAATATTAGAAGACAAAAGCCGCGAACTCTTTTTAGCCAACCAGGAAGAGCAGAAGGCCAATGCCTACTTGCAGAATATCATTAGCTCTATGCAATCGTGTCTTATCGTCACCGACGCCCAATGCATAATCCAAGTCGTTAACCAGGCAACGCTTGAACTTCTAGGCTACGAATCACAGGATTTAGAAGGCAAGTCACTAGCGATGCTCAATGTCGAAGGTTACTCGATCGATCTAACTGATCTTGAAGCCCTATCGAGTATTGATACCTTGGTCAGGCAGGAAATAAAATACAGGGCTAAGAACGGCGAGAAGGTCCCCGTGCTCTTTTCTAGTTCCGCCATGTACGATACAGAGGATAAACTCAACGGTATTGTTTGCGCCGCGCTAGATCTCTCCACCTACAAAATATTAGAAAACCAGCTCCTTCAGTCTGAAAAAATGGCTTCTATCGGCCAGTTAGCCGCTGGAGTTGCCCATGAGATCAACAATCCAATGGGGTTCATTTTCTCTAACCTCGGGACATTAAGCGAGTATATAGAAGAAATTATAGGGCTACTTGAAACCTATAAAAACCTAGAGGAATCGGTCGCGAAGAGTGATGTAGAAAATGCACAAGCTCAACTTGCTAAATTAAAAGAAACCAAAGAGGAAATCGATCTTGACTACCTGCTTGGCGATATCAAGGAGCTGATCGAAGAATCGCACGAAGGAGCTAACCGGGAACGCAAGATAGTACAAAATCTCAAGGAATTCTCCCATTCAGGGCAAGGGGATAAAATATTCGCAAATCTCAATGAAGGCCTTGATAGCACCATAAACATCGTCTGGAATGAACTCAAGTATAAAGTCACTCTGGACAAGGACTATGGCGATATTCCCGAAATACTTTGCTACGCACAGGAAATCAACCAAGTATTTATGAATCTCCTAGTTAACGCCGGACACGCAATTGAAGAACGCGGCGAAATAAAAATCCGCACCTATGAGGAAGAAAACTATATCTGCGTCTCTATCGCGGATTCCGGGAAAGGCATGCCCGCAGATGTGCAGAAACGAGCTTTCGAACCCTTTTTCACCACCAAAAAGATCGGTGAGGGCACGGGGTTAGGCTTAAGCATGAGCTACCAGATCGTGGTTGATAAACACGGCGGCGAATTGCAATTCGAAAGCGAGATTGACGTAGGCACTACCTTCATTATGAAACTGCCCAAAGTTAGCAACGAGAACTAAAGGCTCTTCACCAAAAGTAAGGGTTTATCTTCCGTGTTACCTTTCCGCGATCTCTCCATAAAAAGAAAACTTACTATTTCTGGTGTTGCGACGAGTATCGTCGTCTTACTCCTGGCGAGTATAGCCTTTGCTACCTACGAGCTATTGACCTACCGTGAAGCGACCATTTCAAGCCTTAAATCCACCGCGTTTGTCATGGGCACCAACTGTACCGTCACGCTCAGCTTTGAAGACAAGGAGGCCGCCGAGCTCCTACTTGGTTCACTCTCAAGCGTCCCAAACATATCAGCAGCCGGAGTCTATGATGTGCAGGGGAAACTCTTCAGTCAATATTTGCGAGACAACGATTCCGCGTTGTTACCCCCGGCCCCTCAACCAGATGGCCACTACTTCGCAAATAGTGATCTCCTAATCTTCCAACCCATTGCATACGAAGAAGAACGACTCGGTACAATTTTCCTTCGTTCAGACACTGAAGCACTAAATACCCGACTGCGCAATGGAGGACTCTTAGCTCTGTTAGTCATGGTCTTTTCATCACTATTAGCCTATGCCTTGTCATCAAAGCTACAAGCCCTAGTATCCGAACCAATCGCACAACTCGCCCATACGGCACGTGTAATTTCTAGCCAACGCGATTACACTTTGCGCGCGAAATTAATCAACCAAGACGAGACTGGTCGATTAGTCGAGGCCTTTAACCAAATGCTCGAAGACTTGCAGCACGAAATGGCCCAACGTCAACAGGCTCAAGAGCAAATCTCTATCCTCGCCCGTTTCCCCGACGAAAACCCGAACCCGATAATGCGAATTACCCGAAATGGGCTAGTCCTATATGCCAATCTCTCAGCTTCACCATTGTTAGCACACTGGCAAATTGAGGTTGGTGACCAATTACCCAGAGAATGGATCCAAAGAGTGACTTCCGCCTTTACAGCGGGCAATAGCGGGGAATCAGAATTAATAATCGACGAAGATCAAATCTTATCACTAATTCTCACCCCAGTAAGCGAATACGACTACCTTAATATTTACGGTCGCAATATCACAAATCAACGGCAAGCCGAAAATAGCCTACGACAAAGCAATGACGAACTAGAACTAGCTCATCGCAAAATGCAGGAACAACAAGCACAAATGCTCCAATCGGAGAAAATGGCCTCCATAGGTCAATTAGCTGCAGGTGTAGCCCACGAGCTCAACAATCCTGTCGCTTTTATATTCAGTAACTTCTCTACCCTTGAGCAGTATATCCAAGATTTGTCTTTATTATTGGCCTCATACGACTCGCTTGAGGAACACATAGAACAAAACGACGATGTCAATATCAAAGCGACTCGAGACAAGATCAGGCAGCAAAAAGAGGACTATGACCTCAGTTTTCTCCTTGGCGATATCGATGAGTTGATCGCCGAATCACGCGTCGGCATTGAACGGGTGCGCAATATAGTTCTCGACCTTAAAGACTTCTCTCATGTGGACAAAGACCAACAGATGTCGGTGAACCTCAACGAGAGCCTAACAAGCACACTCAACATCGTACGCGGCGAATTGGAACAGAAAGCAGAGATATTGCTAGAATTTGGCACCGTTCCCGTTGTTCTATGTTATCCCCGTGAACTCAACCAGGCCCTTATGAGCATGATACTAAATGCCGCTCAGGCCATTGAAGAACGAGGCGAAATTAAAATTCGAACTTACCAGGACAATGGGTTCGCCTGCATCGACATCTCTGACGATGGAATAGGTATTGCGCCCGAAATCCAAAAGCGGATCTTTGAACCATTTTTTACCACCAAAGACGTAGGCAGTGGAACTGGCATGGGCTTAACCGTCGCCTACAATACGATCGTGAAGCAGCACAGAGGCGAATTATTGGTCAACAGCAAAGAAGGTAAAGGCACAACTTTCACCGCTAAAATACCAGTATAAGGAGTTATCTCTATGGCTACTGCTGAAAAAAAAGCCATACTCTTCGTTGACGACGAACCCAGCGTGCTCTCTTGTCTACGCCGCCTAATGCGCAAAGAGAACCGGAACCTGCTCTTTGCCCAAAGCGGCATGGAAGGACTAGGAATACTCAAAAATCAAGAAGTTGATGTGGTCGTCTCTGATATGCGTATGCCCCAAATGGATGGCGCTACCTTCCTCAAGCAGGTACTGGAGTTCTACCCCGGCACCATCCGTATTATGCTGACCGGCTACGCGGATCGCGCTTCAGTCACCCAGGCATTCGCTGCGGCAGATATTTACGAAGTAGTCTCCAAACCTTGGGATGACGACAAACTCAAGCAACTCCTACGCGACGCGCTTGAGCACTCAAATGACCACGAACACGCTCGCCCCGACCTGCATAAAATCATTAACGAAATCGATCCCCTCCCCCCCGACTATCTATAAAATTGTAGGCTTGCGCCCAGAAGCTCTGGGCAGCTTGAGGAAGAATTGCGCGGAGGGGAATAGTAATGGCCCCAAGACATACCGTACTTTTTGTCGATGATGAAAAAAGCATTCTACGCTCACTCAAACGATTACTGCACCGAGAGAACTATGATATTCTATTAGCCCAAAGCGGCAATGAAGGCCTAGACCTTCTTTCCAAGCACGATGTCGACTTAGTAGTATCAGACATGCGAATGCCGGAAATGGACGGAACTACCTTTCTTAAAATAGTGCATAAATTATATCCCAATACAATAAGGTTAATCCTAACTGGCTACGCAGAAAGAAAAGCAGTCCAGCACGCATTTTCCGAAGCTGATTTTCACGAGTTAATTCCCAAACCTTGGGATGACGACGAACTCAAGGTGATTTTACGAGAATCACTATCTCAAATTTCAGACCAGGAAGAACGTAGACATGGCCTGTACAGCATAATCGATAAAGATGAACAATTGCCAACTCTCCCTGGAACCTACCTGGCTGTGCAAAAGGCCTTAGAAGAAGCCAGCGACTCTTCAATAGACTCGATAGCCAAGATAATTATCCAGAATCCCCCAATTGCCGCTCGTATCCTGCAAATAGCCAACTCCGCTTTCTTTGGTCAGAGACGCGAAATCGAAACTGTAAGCAACGCCATTTTTGTCCTCGGGCTAGAAATGATCCGCAACTTAGTGTTATCTATTAGCGGAATTCGCCTCATGAGACCTGTCAATTTACCCAATCTCAATCTCGAAGCCTTCTGGCAACACTCACTGGCCTGCGGCGCGATCTCCCGCTACATCGCACGTGAGACAGGCGGAAAAAAAGAAAGCCAAGAAACAGCAATGTTAGCTGGCACGCTGCACGATATGGGCAAACTAGTACTAGCAAAATATGCTGAGACTCGCTACCGCTCCGTGCTAAGGGCCACCATAGAACGACAGGCCGATGTTGTAGAGATAGAGCGCGAGCTACTCGGTACCGATCATCTCTTGATCGGTGGTTATCTGGCCGAGTGGTGGAATTTACCTAGCACAATAGTTGAAGCAGTACAGTACCACTACGAGCCAGCTATGGCCAAGACCGCTCCACAACTGGCTCACCAGGTACACCTAGCTGATATCTTAACTCACCGACTCGAAATAGGTTCAAGCGGCCCCGGCCTACCCCCCGATCTTGCACCTTCCACCACTAGAGCACTTGGCATTAGCGTCACTGATATTGCCAGGTTTGAAAAAGATCTCCAAAATGGATATTACACCAACTAACTAATTCCCCCAATAGGGACGAGACCATGCCCAATAAACATGCCATTCTCTTTGTCGACGACGACGAAAATATTCTCAATTCACTTCGTCGCCTGTTCCGCCGCGAAGGTTATGAAATTTTGCTAGCAAAAAGCGGGACGGAAGGGCTTGAGGTCCTAAAAAATCATCAGGTTTCCCTGATAATATCGGATCAGCGGATGCCCGAAATGATCGGCGCCGAATTCCTAGCTAAGGCCAAGGAAATTTCGCCACAAAGTATGAGAATTATGCTTACCGGCTATTCCGATCTTGACGCGGCTACCCAAGCCATTAACCAAGGAGGTATCAGCCGTTTCATCACCAAACCATGGGACGATGACGAGCTAAAAATGGTAGTACGCGATGCCATTCAGCGGATCGACCTTGAAGCTCAGAACCTCTTTCTGACAGAACAGCTGCGGCATAAAAATGCAGCGCTAGAAAATTTTAATTCACAACTCGAAAAAGCAGTTTCCCTACGCACCCTTGAATTGCACTACAAAATCAAAGAGCTAGAAGGCAAAGACCGTATAGCCCAACACATGCTCAGTGTTAATTCCCTTGAAGAAACATTAGAATTGGTCTTGCAGGTCATCGGGGATATCATTGAAATGGACAAGTCTATCATCTACCTTCTCGACGGAGGTCAGCCGAAACCAACAGCGGCCATTGGCATCTATTCTCCAAAAGCGATCGTTGCGCAATCTGATCTGGAAGATATTAAAAAAACCCCCCTGCACGAGAGCGCATTCGCTCAAGTCTTAGAGCAGAAAAAACCTGTAAATATTAAGGACACTAAAAGCAAATCGATATCACCTTTTGCAGTCGTCCCCATTCTACGCGGTGATGACTTATTGGGCTATATCGATGTCTCCAACTCCGACAATAAGGACGCGATCTCCTCAGAAGAAGTTGATATGGTCGCAAGTTTTGCCTTGCAAGCAGCGATGGCAATTAGCGATGCTCAATCTCACAAAGACATTAGCTCCTGGAAGGTTCAACTCGAAGACGTACTCAAGGAAATAAATTGATCAAATATCAAACGAGCAATATTCTAACTATTATAGAGCCATGACACGTAGACGACCTAAAAAAAACAATCCCCGAAGCAGCCGTGGAAAAAAAGAAACTACGAGCCTCGATGAAAAATTCGTAGCAGAGACCGGCGATAAAAATTCCGAGGACGAATGCCCTGAAAAACCGTTAGTCGAAGATCGACAAACCTTCGGCAATAGCCTATCAACCTGGATGGTCATAGAAATTTCCACCGACGGAATGTTCGTAACACTCAAACGCATGAGCTTCGGTGGAGATACGACCTTGACCGAAGAAGACATCCTCAAGACTCTGCGTGAAAAGTATCTCATAGTAGAAGGCATCAACACATCTCTCATCCAAGACCTAACAGCTCGAGCCTTAGCCAAACCCGATGCTATAATAACGGGCAACCACCAGATCGCATCTGGCACCCCACCAGTATCCGGAAGAGACGGACAAATTGAATACACATTTCAAGACCGCCTGACCAAAGGCACTCACCTTGACTTCCATGAGTTTAATAATGCTTTCGAACAAACAACGCTAGAGGAAGTCCTCACAGACGGACGACTTGGCTTATTCGTCCAGCCCGGTGAAGAGTTAGCACGCCGTATTACCTCCACTCAGGGCAAACCCGGCCGCGATATCTTCGGCAAAGTAAAAATGTCACCTGGCCGATCTCCCTCGCTCGAAATTGGAGCCTCAGTTCGCGAATCTGACGACCGATTCCTTGCGACCATATGCGGGTATGTTTGCCTACAGGATCAACAACTCTCGATCCACCCCCCCCTATGGCTCGCTCCCGATCGTATGACTGTTTATTTTATTCATTTACAACAGGCTGCTCCCCTCCCTGCGCTTCGCGACGAATGGCTGTTTGAAGCTCTGATGGCACTAGAAGTTAGCCACGGAATTGATAAGACAGCCATTTCAGCACTATGCCATACCCCGCCCAAATCAGATATAGTTGAAGCAGTGCTAATCGCCCAGGGTACTCCACCCGTTCCCGGCGCTGATACTATGGTTGATCATCCATTTCAAATGGGCAAGCAAGCTGGTAAAATATTACCCGATGGTAGCATCGACCTGCGCGACCGCAATTCAGTTATTGGCGTCGAGGAAGACCAACCCCTTGGCGAAGTTATCAGTGCGACGAAGGGCATACCTGGGGAAAATCTGCTAGGAGAACATATTGAGACGACCGATGGCAAAGAGATATCCTTTAAAGCCGGCGAAAATGTCCGGGCCGAAGGCAATCCTCCACATGCTTTTTTTGCTGAAATAAATGGTAACGTCTATATCACAAGCGATACAATCCATATCAAAAAAGTCTTTATCGTCAACGGCGATGTCGACTATGAAGTCGGTAATATCGATACAACCCATGACGTACAAATAAATGGCAATATAAGCGCTGGTTTTGTAGTTAAGTCTGGAGGCAGTATCAGTGTCAGCGGCATAATTGAGGCAGGGTCTGTTCTATCTTGTCGTGGTGACATCATCGCCGCGCAAGGCATAGTCGGCGAAGGCACACAAGTAACGGCCCAGGGCGTAATCTCGATGGGAAGCATCTTGACCAAGTTCATCCAGAATTCTACAGTAATGGCTAAAGGAGATATTGAAGTCGGCAGTTATATTTTCAACTCGAAAGTACGATCGGGTACCACCATCAAAGTGCATAAAGAAGGGGGCGTTCGCGGAGGCAGCATTGTCGGAGGCGAAACATTCGCTCGCAATCAACTTCAACCACCATAATTGGCATCAATCCCGACCCCGCAAATAGCGCTCGCATAGCCAAACTCGACAAGGCTATTGCCTTTTGCGAATCGAATATCGTACGCCTATTGCGAACTATGGGCTTGCAGACAGTCGATGCCGCCCGCATCAAAGCTGCGATGAATCAAGCACCAGTAAGTAAAAAGAAAGTAATGGTCGAAATTATCAAGAAAATATATGAGTTAGTCGAGGCTCGTGATATTTCGGCCAACGAACGAGCCACTCTGGAGCAGCAACAGAGTCAGCTTCTAGATAAAGGTGAAATCACTATCAAAGGCACATTATACTCTGGCATCCGAACGAATTGTCATGGGCAAAAATTCGCACAGCCTAACTAAAGATTACCAGGATCTGACATTTTATAATTCATCAGGAGTCATCCACTCACGTCCTTTCTCGCACCAATCAGCATAGGTTTTATATGGCCAACTATCAATACACTCTGCTTTTTGTTGATGACGAAAAAAATATATTAAATTCCTTGTACCGCACCTTTCGCAACGATGACTACAAAATCCTTCTCGCCAATAGCGGCCCCGAAGGCTTGCAAGTTCTCAAGGAAAATGATGTATCGATAATTATATCAGATCAGAGGATGCCCGGCATGACCGGTGCTCAATTTCTTGCCCAAAGTAAATTCGAAGCCCCACATATAGCGACATTGAAGATGCGATGCAGAGTATCAACGAAGGGCAGATTTTTCGCTACCTCAACAAACCTTGGGACGATACCGATCTCAAACACGCGGTGCTGCAAGCCTTGGTGTTCCACGATCTATCCCGCCGCAATGAAGCTATAGCCGACAGCCTGAAAGACCAGAACCAGAATCTGAGAGATCAATTAACCAACCTTAAGGTTGCCACCCCAACCGCTAATGACTCAACTGAGGCACTCCACCGCCTTGAGACAGAAAATGCCCAGTTACGCAAGGCCCTGTCCCAACGCGATGAGCTACTTCGCACATGGCAAAAACATCTAGATCAGGTGCTTGGTCCTATAACTTAGAGCTGGAAATAGGGCCCACATAGCAAGACGACATTCTTGAGAAACCTTTTGACAATGAAGAGCTAAGGGGGAAAGTTGAACAATTTTCCCATTAGTCCCTAACCAACGGTCACAGCGCCTCTCGTTAATTGAGATGGAATTGGGTTCGCAAGCTAGTCAACAAAGTTTCACGCCCAGTACAAACGGCCGTCGATTTGGAATTTCACGGAGAATTGAGCGATTAAGGCTCTTTTCAAGCAATTTACTGCGATATACAAGTTTCCCCCCGAAGTCCCACAACTCATGCAACGGGGACTTCGGGGCTTATATTCTTTAGTCTAGCTTCACTTCCCCGCCCTGCGCCTGACTGCGATAAATCCCGTCGAGGATCTTGAGCACCTGCAGCGACTGCTCGGCCCACCGGCCGCAACCGCCGCAGCAAATTCCACACACTCTTGCGCATGAGCTTCTAAGCCAGCATGCATCAACTTGAGCTCGCGATTGTATTGCTGGCGGGTCTGGTTGTTACTCTCGTAAATCTCGCACTTCGGCCAATGCGCCCCACCGTCGGTTCCATAGAGCCACATCTGCATATCTTCACCCTGGGTATTATGGTGCAAGAGCCAACTCACTTCGATGACCAAGGTCGCCCCATTGTCGAAGCGCACAAACGCCGCAGCGAAATCTTCGACATTGAAGTTTTCGGGGATGGGCTGCCGGCCCCACTGGCTGAAGACGCCTTCCTGATGCGCCAATTCGGCGCGGGCTACACCACTAACCGCGACTGGTTCCGGGTTGCCCATAAACCATAGCGTCAGATCGAGGATATGCACGCCAATATCGATGCAGGGCCCGCCGCCACTATTCTCTTTTATAATAAAGCCGCCACCGGTCGGCGCGCCGGCGCGCCGCAACATCCAGCTACGGGCGTGGTAGATATCGCCCAAGGCCCCAGTGTCCAATTCCTCCTTCATCGCCTTTGACGAACCTTGGAAACGGAAATGCTGCGCGGTCATCAGGGTTTTCCCCGACTTGTCTCGAGCCTCGATCATCCGGCGGATATCGTCAGGCGTCGGTGCCAGGGGCTTCTCGCAAATCACGTGCTTGCCCGCTTCGAGCGCGGCGATCGCCAAAGGCGCATGGTACATACTTGGAGTACAGATGTCGATAATGTCGATATCCGAATCACTGAATAACGCCTCTGGATCGGTATGTAGCTTATCGACACCATTCTCTTCGCCGAAGCGGTTTAAAACATCTTCTCCGATGTCGCTACCCGCGACCAACTCGGCCTGCTCGGACGCGTGCCATCCCGGAATATGCGTGCGGGCGATGCCTCCGACACCGACGATGCCGACCTTGAGCTTGCTCATAGTCTAACCCCTTACCTGTGGATTTTTCATATGGAATAACTACGTGAATACCGCGATTAGATGCGTGCGACGGCCTCGGTCTGCATCCATCCTCCTAGACCATTGGCCAGACGCACCAGGATCCATTCACCCTCTTGTCGCACAAGACGTACCTTCGTGCCCTCGTGGGCCTTGAAGACCTCGGTCTGCCCCTCATCGGGCCCCGACCGGGCCATCACTTCCCCGACGATGACGATAGCCTCGCTATTGCGTGAATCCCCATAGAGCCGAGTTCCCAGCCAGCCGGCGAAAATCCCGCTCATCCCCACGCAGACAACCACGCCAGCCAGCCACGAAGCACCGAGCCCAGCCCCCCGCAATAATCGTTGAACCCCTAGGATAAAAAGAGCGAAGAAGACGAGGGCAAAAGATAAGCTGAGATGATCCAAGTTCGGCCAAGCATACGCGGCTGTAACGAAGCGAAGTAACGCGTTGCTCTCGCCGCCGGGTTCCCGATCTTTTTTAACCAGATTGGCAAAGCGCAAATTAGCTTCAATGTCTTCATCGTCAGGCGCCAAGCGACTAGCCCGTTCATACCAGAGAATCGCCTCTCCCAATAGGCCGGATTTGAAACAGGCATTGCCTAGGTTGTAGAAAAGCTGGGGATCGGTAATACCCGTTGACACGGCTTTGAGGTAGATTTGGCGGGCTTTGGTAAAATCACCCGCCCGATAGTGCGCATTGGCCTCATTGTATTGGCCCATTGCAACCGATTGCGCGCCGAGCGCGCTAGCCCACAACGCAAGCGCCACCGCCCACTTATAGATCATATCCGCTCCTCCAACCGCTCGACCAGATCGCCGGCCAAGCGACGAGCCTCGGCCATATTAGCGGCAGATACGCCGGTCGCTGCGAAACGTGCGTAATCGCAGCGCACCAAAAGATCCCGCAGAGCCCCAACGGTTTCGTCTTCGACCCCACGTTCATCCAAAGCCTCGGCACAGGCTTCACTAGTTAGCCCCGCGGCCGCAAGATTTAATCGGTCGGCCAAAAATTCCAGCACCGCAGCCTGGACTGCCGCGTGAAATTCCGCGGCATCACCTACCGCGAGCAACTCGTCGGCCCGCTGTAACCTGCGGCCGGCTTCTCCCTTGGCCCGGCGCTGCCGGGCATAGGCCACATCGCCCTGTAGCCTCTGTTGATAACGCTGCCAGAATAGCAGAGCGAAAAAAGCGACCGGCAAGCCTGCTTGCAGCAGCCAAAATAGCCAACGGTTGTGCAGTGCGGTATCCGTGCCAAGAGCGTCTGCATCGGGTTTGATATGGCGGATATCCTGTCCCACCGCCTCAATATCCCTCCGACTCAACCCATAACTTTCCACCTCCGCCTCCGCCACACTTCCCTCGCTGTGTATAAATATCGGCTCGGATTCGAGCACTTGGTATTGCTCGGCATATGGGTCAAAATAAGCGAAACGCACTGGCGGAATCTCCATCATTCCACCTTGTTCTGGTATCATTATATACTCGAAGGTGCGCCGGCCACCATAGACTCCGTTGCTAACCTGTTCTTCTTCTTCGACTTTGGGATCGTAGAGTTTTACCCCTGTCGCGCCACCGATATCGGGAGCCTGGACTGCCGCCATATTTCCCTGCCCCTCAATTACCACCCGCAGCGTCACCGGATCACCCGCGGCAACATGGGTCGGCTGAGCCTGTACATCCCAGCGAAAGCGTCCGACTGCACCAGAAAATTCCTGCGGGCGGCCCTGCTCGGGTAAGGGCAGTACCTCGATCGCGATCGATTCACTCTGCAAAAGAACCGATTGCGAACGGCCAAAGAACGGGTCGCCGGCAAAGAAATCTTCGAGCAAACTACCGCGACGCCCCCGTTGTTGTGGTATGTCGCAGGAGACAGCAAGAACCCCTGCCTCATAGTCACCCGCACTCGTGGGAAAAAGCGCCACACGCCTGAGCGGGGCGACATTGAAATTGACTCCTTCGAGCGTTTCCCTTCGCGATTCCAATTGCTGTGCGACAAAAAGCTCCTTGACCCAAAAACCGGCAAAACTTGGGATCTCCTTAAAACCCACATTGTGCAACCGAAAGCGATAAAAGAGATCGTAGTCGACCGTGACTTGTTGTCCGATATAGACCCGATTATAGTCCGAACGCGCCAAGACAAATAGATTGTCTTCGAGTCTGAATTCCTTCGTCGCACCATTATTTGCCGTATTCCGAGAATTTTGGCGACTCGCCCCCCGGACGACTTCGACCTGGATCAACTTGCTCTGGTATTGTTGGCCGCCTATCGAAATACGCGCCGGCCCGATATTGATTTTCCCGGTGCGTTTTGCATACAGGACATAGACCAACTCACGGGTGAAGTTGGTGTTGAAGTTTATCATCTCCATCCGGGTGCTCACCGAAGGGCCCTCAACGTAGAAATCCTTTAGGCTGATTTCCGGCGCCGGCATATCGCCGATATTTTCATCTGATATTATCGCAAGAGTCAACCGAAGCGGCTCGGCCCGGCCCAAACGCACCCGGTCAACCGTGGCTGTGAATTCTATATTTGCGGCACTTGCGGCATTGGACAAACAGACGACCCAGATCGCCAACCATAAAACATGAGGCATCATCACCAGTCCTTGCCCTGCGCCTTGCCCGTGGCGCGGAAACGACGCTTCTGCGCTTCTTCTTCGCGATCTTCAAGCGCATCGAGAAGCTGTTGCGCCTCTTCAGGGCTAATCGGCTCGTCCCCCGCTTGGGCTTGCTGCTGTTGTTGGTCCTGTGGCTCTTGTTGTTCTTGTTGGTCCTGTGACTCTTGCTGCTGTTCTTGCTGCTGTTGTTCCTGTTCCTCTTGTTCGTCTTGCTGCTGTTGTTGGTCCTGTTGTTGGTCCTGTTGATCTTCTTGATCCTGCTCTTTTTGTTCTTGATCCTGCTGTTGCTGCTGTTGCTGCTGTTGCTGCTGTTGCTGTTGCAATTGCTCTAAGGCCAATTCGAGATTTACCTTGGCGTCCTCATCGGCTGCATGTAATTGCAGCGCCTGTTTATAGGCCTCAATTGCCTTTTCATAATCCTGCTGCTGAAAAAGTGTATTACCGATATTGTAATGGGCTTGCGCTCGGGCACGATCAGCGGGAATCTTGAGCGCTTGTTCAAATTCCTGTAAGGCCTTCTCGTAATCGCCACTCTTGAAGAGCGCGTCGCCGACATTAAAATGCAACTCGGGAGCCTCTGGCCGATCGACGAGTGCATCGCGGTAGAGATTTAGCGCCTTATTATATTCGCCGCCCTGATACAGTTCGTGCGCCTTGGCGCTCTTATCGGCGACCGGATCGCCCACGGTCGCGCCGGTAAGCGTCAACCACGCGCCGCCTACCAATAGGCATCTCGTGCAAATACGCATCACTCGAAACGACCTTTCCACTCGCGGGTCCGAACCCGCACATCACCTAAAAAAGCTTCAGCCAGGAAACAACACAACGCCAACAACAAGGGCCATTGGTATCGCTCTTCATAACGGGTAAAACGCGTTGAGCCTATTTCCTTTTGCTCCATCTGCGCGATCTGACTATAGATTTCGTCAAGCTCGGCCCCGCGTAATGTGCTGCGATAATAATCGCCGTCCGTCTCCAGAGCCACCGCTTGCAGCGTGCCTTCGTCCAAACGGGTCTTAACGTAATTGCCGCTCTCATCCTTGTGATAACTGACCCCACCACTCTCGTCGACTTCTGGGATAAGTTCACCGTCGGGGGTTCCCAAACCGATAGCAAAAACCCGCACCCCCCGTTCAGCGGCCTCCCGCGCCGCCTCCAGCGATTTTCCCTTGTGATCTTCACCGTCGGTGAAAATTATTATGGCCTCGTGCTGTAAGTCGCCAGGGTCAAAAGTGCGTATCGCCAACCTCAAGGCATCATCAATTGCGGTACCTTGTGCCGAAATCGAACCCGCATCGAGGATATTTAGAAACATCTCAAGCGCACCGTAGTCGGTGGTCAAAGGGCACTGAACAAAAGCTTTGCCGGCAAAAACCACCAAGCCCACTCGGTCGCCTTCTAATAGATCCAAAAGTGCGCGAATTTGATATTTAGCCCGTGCAAGACGACTCGGTTTGACGTCTTCCGCTCGCATGCTGCGCGAGACGTCAAGCACCAACATCACGTCGACCCCTTTGCGCTGCGCCATATCGAGTTTGGCCCCAAATTGCGGCCCCGTGAGCGCCAGTATGAGAAAGAAGGTGCCCAAACCCAACAACCCGTATTTCCAAAACTGGCGACCCCGACTCAGATCGCGGGTCAGCTTTTGTGCCAATGGCCAGCGGACAAAACGCATCAGTGCCCGACGCCGAGCCAGCAGAGCCCAAGCGAAGAAGGCGACCATCAGCGGCAGCAACAACATTAGCCAGAAATTGTAGAGGGCAGCAAAGCGCATCAAAAACCTCAGGGCAGACGGCGGAAACGGGTATTGGCCAAGAGCATCTCCACCAATAGCAGGGCTAGTCCCGGCCAGAGAAAAAAGGCAAAGCGTTCGGAATAATCGACGTGCACCTCGGATTTGATTTCCGTCGCTTCCAGCTCGCCAATCTCACGATAAATCTCTTCGAGCTTATCCCCGCTCGTCGCGCGAAAATACTTGCCGCCGGTGCGCTCGGCTACCTCCCGCAACGTCTCCTCGTCGATCTCGACTTGCACAGTTTGGTAGCGGGTCCCGAATACGCCCTGGACCGGCCGCCGAATCGTGCCGTCACTACCCACACCAATCGTATAGACACGAATCCCCACCGCCGCCGCCACATCAGCCGCTGTCAACGGTTCGATCTCACCGGCGTTGTTGACGCCATCGGTCAGTAGAATTGCCACCTGGCTCTTGGCCTCAGAGTCGCGCAACCTGTTGCTGGCATTGATCAGCGCCATCCCGATCGCCGTCCCGTCCCACTGTTCGTCGGCAATCTCAACGCCTTTTAGGAATTCCAACAACACGTCGTAATCCAAGGTCAGCGGGCATTGCGTAAAACTTTCCCCAGCGAAAATCACCATCCCGATGCGATCACTGTAGCGCCCGCCGATAAAATCAGCAACGACCTCCTTGGCCACTTGCAAACGGCTCTTCTGTCCCTTGTCTAGGTCATTTAGTTCCATGCTCGACGATACGTCCAACGTCAACATGATATCAATGCCCTGCGATGAGATCTCCCGCACCTCGCGCCCAGCCTGCGGGCGGGCCATTGCCATGACCAGGCAGCCCAGACCGAGTATCTTGAGCACGATA
>LWDU01037425.1_pt2 | contig 16794 bp, 17 predicted proteins | sample 727161 | NCBI WGS metagenome assembly LWDU01 (sample SAMN04566230, study PRJNA314399) | hydrothermal vent metagenome | isolation source: deep sea hydrothermal plume seawater | place: Mexico: Gulf of California, Guaymas Basin | collected 2004-07-11
CGTCGAAGTCGGCGAAACCAACGCCTTCCTGTTTGACCGTCACGGCCGTCCGATCCTCAACCTCGAAATCGTCGTGAATGCCGACACCGCCGCGCTGGAGCGTCTGGTCGAGCGGTATGTGCCGGGTGCACGCGTCGCAATTGAAAGCATTGGCGGCAACATGGTCGTCAGCGGCAATGTCGACAGCGTTTTGCAGTCCGACCAGGTCATGCGCCTCATCAAGGCCTATTCCGGCGATGAGGAGTTTGAGCCCGTCAACATGTTGAGCGTCGCCGCCAAGGATCAGGTTATGCTCGAAGTGCGCATCGTCGAGATGCAGCGCTCGGTCGTCAAACAGCTTGGTATCGACATCGCGGGCACCTCCATCGGAAGCCTCGAAGACGTCATCAACTTTGATATCGCGTCGGCGACCGGCCTTGCCGTTCAGGGTGCGTCTCTTGGCGGTCTCAATTTCAATCCGCGCTATTCCACCTTCGACGCAAATGGTCGTGAGACGACCATCGGCGCCGGCATCGACGCGCTGGAGCGTATCGGCATCGTCCGCACGCTGGCTGAGCCGAACATCTCTGCCATCTCTGGCGAGAGCGCGAAGTTCCTTGCAGGCGGTGAGTTCCCGGTTCCCGTCGGCCAGGACGACAATGGCCGCGTCACGATCGAGTTCAAACCATACGGTGTTGGCCTCGCCTTCACCCCGGTTGTCCTGTCCGAAGGCCGAATCTCGCTCAAGGTCTCGACCGAGGTTTCCGAGCTGACCAATCAGGGCGCCTTCCAGGGCCAGTCGGTCGCCGGTGTCGATGGCGACGGTAATGTCGTCACCACCGAAGCGCTGACCATTCCGGCCCTGACGGTCCGCCGCGCCGAAAGCACGGTTGAGCTGCCAAGCGGTGGCTCGATGATGCTTGCTGGCCTGATCCAGAGCCGCTCTCGCCAATCGCTCGACCAGCTTCCGGGCCTCAAGCGCCTGCCGGTCCTTGGCGCACTCTTCCAGTCGCGCGACTTCCTGAATGAGGAAACCGAGCTGGTCGTGATCATCACGCCATACCTGATCGACCCCACCAATAAGGGCAGTCTGCGCACGCCTGCGGATGGCTATGTCAACGCCACCGACGCCCAGTCGGTTTTCTTCGGCGCGCTGAATGCGGTCTATGCCCGCGACGGTCAGGGGCTCAGCCGGGACAATTACAACGCGCCCGTCGGCTTCATAGAGGAATAGGAGAGCCACAGATGCATCATCTCAAAACCTCTGGCCTGATCGGCGTTCTCTCAGCCGCCGCCATGCTTGGCGCCTGCGCGTCCAGCCCCAATAATCTCGTGCCCGCAGATTATCAGACGGGCACCACGCTCGACCGCAACCAGATCGGCGTTGGCGAAACCAGCCAGCGCCTCGAGCTTGCCATCGACAGCCGCAGCTCATGGTTGCGCGCTGGACAGGAAGACCGCGTACGGTCCTTCGTCTCCGAGTATCGCCGCAATGGACATGGTCTGCTGATCGTTGCTGTACCTTCTGCCTATGGCGCTGACCCGTATGCAGTCGCCGCCGTATCTGAGGCCCGCGAAATCGCGTGGGCTGGAGGTGTGGCTCTCGATGATGTGCGCGCGCGGGCCTATGACGCCGGTGGGCGGCGCGATGCTCCGCTCATCATGACGTATCAGTCCTACGTCGCCATTGCGCCTTACTGCCCCGAAAAGTCGCAAGTCCGCTTCTCCGATGCTCGCAGCAATAACGATATGCCCGCGCTTGGTTGCTCCATCCGCGTCAATCAGGCGGCCATGATCGCTGACCCATCTGACCTGCTGGGCAATCGCCCGCTGGATGAAGGGGATGTCCTGCGTCGTCAGGCGCAGCTGGAGCTCTTCCGTGAAGGCCAGCCGACCGGGGCTGAACGCGGTGAAGCTGAAACAAGCGCTGTTTCGACAGCCGGTCTTGAACGACGATGAGCAGAGAAAACGCACTTTTCGATGACGACTTCGACTTCGGTGACGGCACCGATGACCACAATGATCTTGTCGGTCAGCTGACCGGCGCGCGCGAAGAAGATGACCTCGCCCCACAGGTAAGCATCCCGTCGATGCAGGCCTTTGAGGGCGGTGACCGGGCCATCCCGGCCATCTCCGTTCTGGCCTTCTGCGAAACCAAACGCGTCTCTTCCATCATTGACCGGGTCAAGAGCGACCGTCGCATGGCCAATGCGTCCGTCAGCATCATTCCAGGCGGCATTCCGGCTGCGATCGAGCACCTGTCCAGCAATCAGACGCCAAACCTCCTGATCGTTGAATCTTCTGCGCCCTCCAGCGAGATGATTGCGCAGATCGACCAGCTTGCAGGCCACTGCGAGGAAGGCGTCGAAGTCATGGTGGTCGGCGCGACCAATGACATCGCGCTTTACCGCCAGCTTGTCGCCCGCGGCGTCAGCGAATACCTCGTTCCACCGATTGAGCCGGTCCAGATGGTTCGCTCGATTGGCAACATCTTCACTGACCCGGAATCACCTTTTGTTGGCAAATCCATCTCGGTCGTCGGCGCCAAGGGCGGTGTCGGCTCCTCGACAATTGCACACAATCTGGCCTGGTCACTGGCAGAGAATGCACGGGTCAACACCTCGCTCGTCGACCTCGACCTCTCCTTCGGCACGACGTCGCTCGACTTCAATCATGAGACGCCGCAGACCGTGGCCGACGCGCTTCTGGCGCCAGACCGCGCCGATGATGCGGTCATCTCGCGCCTGCTTGCCAAGGCGACCGATCGGCTCTCGCTATTCACTGCGCCTGCCACTGTCAGTCAGCTGATGGATATCGACGCGTCTGCCTATTCGACCGTGATCGAGGGCGTGCGCCGCCTGATGCCTTATGTGGTCCTCGACCTGCCGCATGGCTGGTCGCAGTGGATCTACAATACGCTGATCAGCTCTGATGAGGTGATCCTTGTCTGCCAGCCGGATCTCGCTTCGCTGCGCAACGGCAAGAACATGCTCGACAAGCTCAGAAGCCAGCGCCCGAATGACCGCGCGCCGCGCCTCGTCATCAACATGATGGGTGTGCCCAAGCGGCCAGAGATTCCGGTCAAGGATTTCGCCGCTGCCATCGAGGCAGAGCCTGAAATCGTGCTGCCATTCGATCCGCAGCTGTTCGGCACGGCGTCCAATAAAGGCCAGATGATCTCAGAGGCGGACCCGCTGTCCAAACCGGCTGTGGCCATCGACCAGCTCGCCAGCATGCTGTCCGGCCGAGAGACCGTTCAGCCGGAGAAGTCCCTGCTGAAGAAACTTCTCGGAAAGTAAACGGCGCTAGAACAATTCCATGTCCTTCGGCAAACGCTCAGCAAACGCTCTAAAGCCAGCTCCAAATTCGGCGCCTGCGCCGAAACCAGCTGCGGCTGCGCCGCCGCCTGCGCAAAAGCCCGCTGGCGCCCCACCGCCATCAGGCGCGCCCGCGCCAGGCCATAAGCCTGTCGCGCTGAAACCGCCGCCGGATATGGCGAAAGAGCGCGTTCACCGCGTCGATACGCGCTCTGAAGAGTATTACGCCACCAAGACGACGATCTTCAACGCGCTGATCGACACGATTGATCTTGGCCAGCTCGCCCAGCTGGATGCCGAAAGCGCGCGTGAGGAAATCCGCGACATCGTCGTGGAAATCATCAGCATCAAGAACGTCGTGATGTCGATCTCCGAGCAGGAACACCTGCTCGACGATATCTGTAACGATGTGCTCGGCTACGGCCCGCTGGAGCCGCTTCTGGCCCGTGACGACATCGCCGATATCATGGTGAACGGCGCCGACACGACCTATATCGAAGTCAACGGCAAGATCGAGCGCACCAATATCCGCTTTCGCGATAATGCTCAGTTGATGAACATCTGTCAGCGCATCGTGAGCCAGGTTGGCCGCCGCGTTGATGAAAGCTCGCCGATCTGTGACGCGCGTCTTCTCGACGGCTCTCGTGTGAACGTGATCGCCCCGCCACTGGCGATTGATGGGCCGACGCTCACCATTCGTAAGTTCAAGAAGGACAAGCTGCGCCTCGCCGACCTCGTGAAGTTCGGCTCGATCTCTGAGGCCGGTGCCGAACTGCTCCGCATCATCGGCCACTCACGCTGTAACATCCTTATCTCCGGCGGTACCGGCTCGGGTAAGACGACGCTGCTCAACTGTCTGACGGGCTTCATTGACCCGACAGAGCGCGTCATTACCTGCGAAGACTCTGCCGAACTCCAGCTCCAGCAGCCGCACGTTGTGCGCCTCGAAACCCGCCCGCCGAACATTGAAGGCTCTGGTGAGGTTTCCATGCGCGACCTAGTGAAGAACTGTCTGCGTATGCGCCCGGAACGGATCATCGTGGGTGAGGTTCGCGGCCCCGAAGCGTTTGACCTGCTTCAGGCCATGAATACCGGCCATGACGGCTCCATGGGCACGCTGCACGCCAACACGCCGCGCGAAGCTCTCAGCCGTGTGGAATCCATGATCACCATGGGCGGCTTCTCCCTGCCTGCGAAAACGATCCGCGAAATGATCGTCGGCTCGATCGACGTTGTCGTGCAGGCCTCGCGCCTTCGCGACGGGTCGCGCCGCATCATGCAGATCACCGAGGTCATGGGCCTCGAAGGCGATACGATCATCCTTCAGGACATCATGAAGTTCGAGGTCGAGGGCGAAGACGAGGATGGCCGCGTCAAAGGCCGTCACCGCGGCACCGGCATCGGCCGTCCACGCTTCTGGGAGCGCGCCTCCTACTTCAACATGGAGCGCGACCTCGCCAAGGCGATCGATGCGCTGGACACCTGATGCTGGGCGGCGATCTTCTCATCTTTCTTGTTGCCGGCCTCGCCTTCGTGGCCTTGGCCGGTATCGGTCTTGCGCTCACCGGCGGTGACAATGACAGTGCGGCCCGCCGTGCGCGTCAGCTCAAGGAAGGCCGCACAGGTAACAAGAATAACCAGAAGCAGGACCCGGCTTCACAGCGCCGCCGCCAGACCCAGCAGATGCTGGACAAGCTGCGTGAGCGCGATGAAGCGCGTCGCAAATCGCTCGTTCCGCAGGACATTCAGGGCAAGCTTCTGCAGGCAGGTCTCACGATCAAGCCGGAAACTTTCTGGGCCCTGTCAGCCGTCCTTGGTGTCACCCTTGCCCTCGTGACCTTCATCTCCGGCGCCGAAGGCCCGCCCCCGATCGCGGGTATCGAGATCAAGTCGCGCCCCGCCATGATCATCGCCGCGTCTGTCGCAGGTTTTCTGGGCCTTCCGCGTTGGGTCATCAGCTTCCTGACCAAGCGCCGCTACAAGAAGATGACGGCCCAGTTTGCCGACGCCATCGATATCATCGTGCGCGGTGTGAAGTCCGGCCTGCCGCTGACCGAATGTCTGCGCATCATTGCCAAGGAAAGCCCGGCCCCGCTTGGCACAGAGTTCAAGGCCCTCACCGACAACCTGCAAATGGGCATGACGACAGAGCGCGCACTGCAGCAGCTCTACAAGCGGGTCCCACTGCCCGAAGTGAACTTCTTCGTCATCGTGCTGACCATCCAGGCCAAGTCTGGCGGTAACCTCTCTGAAGCGCTCGGCAACCTGTCCAAGGTGATCCGCGAGCGCAAGATGATGCGCGAAAAGATCAAGGCCATGTCGTCCGAAGCCAAGGCATCTGCCGGCATCATCGCCTGTCTTCCCTTCGCTGTCGGTTTCATGGTCTTCATGACGACGCCCAGCTACATCATGGAGCTCTTCATCAAGCCGACCGGCCACACCATCCTGTTCATGGGCGTCGGCCTCATGATCACCGGCGTGACCGTGATGCGCAAAATGATCAGCTTCGATATCTAGGGGGAGGGACACATGATCGACTTCTTCTCTTCCCTGATGCAGCCCGCCACGCTGGCTTCGATGCTTGCAGCTGTCGCGATGTTCGCGACCATCCTGTCCGTTGGCATGCCGCTGCTGAAGGGCGACAAGCTCGAAACGCGCCTCAAACAGGTAACCACCCAGCGTGAACGCCTGCGCCGCGCAAACCGCGATGCGCTGGAGCGCCGCGGCCTCAAGAAGGACAATTCCGGCAAGATCAGCGAGATCACCGGCAGGCTGAACCTGCAGAAGATGCTGGAAGACCCGAATGTCGAGCAGAAGCTCGTTCAGGCGGGCATGCGCGGGCCGCGCCCGCTCGCCATCTTCTATTTCTGCCGCTTCGTCGGCCCGATGGTGATGGCGCTCGTCGCCTTCCTCTACATCTTCTTTGTCAATGATATGGGCCTGAACCCGCAGATGAAGATCGGCGCGGTCGTCTTTGGCGCGGCTGCCGGCTTCTATGCACCCAACCTCTACGTCTCGAACATCGCCCAGAAGCGCCAGCAGTCGATCATGCACGCCTTCCCGGACGCCCTCGACATGCTCCTCATCTGCGTTGAGTCCGGCATGTCGATCGAGCTTGCCTTCGCGAAGGTCGGCGGCGAAATCGGCGCGGCCTCTCCGGACCTCGCTGAAGAATTCCAGCTGACCACCGCCGAACTTGCCTACCTCCAGGAACGCCGCACCGCTTACGAGAACCTTGCCAAGCGGACCGGCCATGAGGGCGTCAAATCTGTCTGTCTCGCGCTGATGCAGGCAGAACGCTACGGTACGCCGCTCGGCGACGCGCTGCGCACCATGGCCAAGGAAAACCGCGACATGCGGATGTCCGAAGCCGAGAAGAAAGCCGCTGCCCTGCCGGCCAAGCTCACCGTGCCGATGATCCTGTTCTTCCTGCCAGTGCTCTTCCTCGTCGTGCTCGGCCCGGCCTACATCAAATACTCAGAGATGCAGGCCCAGAACGACATCAACGCCGAGACGCGATAGCGGGCCCGCGCAGGCCGCAATTCGTCTAGGCAATCAGATCATTATTTGAAGAGTGCCGGTGGCCCGGGCTTTGCTGGGTAAAAGTTTACCGGCTGCTCAGTGATCCACGCAGCTGTGGAACGCCGCGGCGTTCCGGTTCCTGTTGCTCAGGGGCTTGCTGGATCTGCGGTGCGGGGGCGTCAGCCTCATCCATCACCAGCGCTTCATAATTGCGAGCAGGCGCAAGCAGGCCGCGCATCGTGGTCACATTCGCTTCCATCGTCCGTGCTGGTGCATGCGGGTCTGCCGCGCGCATTGCGTCAAACTCGCCCTGCAGCCCAAGGATCAGCGCCAGGTTCTGGCGCACGCGCCCATCGGCGTCCGGCAGGTCATAGGCTTTGCGAAGCTGCGCCTCGGCCCCTTCAAGGTCACCGGTGAGCGCCAGCGACAGGCCATAATTGGCCAGCGTCGAGGCCCGGTCCGGATCAAGTTGCAGTGCGCGAAGATAGGCGGCCTGCGCATCGAGGTGACGCTCCAGCCGGTCAAGCGCCAGGCCAAGCGCGGCGTGTGCCGTGGCGTCCTGCGGCGCAATTACGCTCGCCTGGAAAAAGGATTCTGCCGCCTCGCCCGCCCGGCCCTCGCTCAGCAGCGCGCGCCCCATGATCAGCTGCAGCTCAGCCGATTGGGGATGGGCCGGGATGGCGCCGGACAGGACATCGATGGCCCGCTCATGGCTGCCAATCTCTCGCAGCACGCGGGTAAACTGGATCGTGGTCTCGAGACTTGTCGGGTCCTTGCGGAATTCGCCTGCCCAGAAGTTCGCGCGTGTCAGCGCATCGGCGCGCTGCACCTCTGCGATCTCTTCAGGTGTTGCGGGCGCAAGCTCCTGCTCATAGGCCGCCTGCAGCGCTGCTTCCGCGCTTGCCGTGCTTTCACTCGCCCCTGTCGAGGCGCAAGCAGATGCCAGCAGTAGGACACAAAGAGAAACTGGATAAAGAGCTGCGCGTTGGACAGACATCGGGCAACCTCCTGCCAAACTGATTCACGCTGCCACCTTGCGCGTCCAAGCCTCAAGGATCAGTTAACTGAGATGTTGATTGCCTTAACCAGTTAGACCTTCGGAGTATCGATCACCCATGCACAAAGCGTTCACTGCCAGCGCCGACAGCCCCGCCCGCCTGCACCTCTTCCGGTCCGGCGAATGGAGTGAAGCTTCCGCCGCTCTCTCTGATGCCATCAAGGCACAGGCCAAGGCTCAGGGCTTCAAGGGTGGCAATGGCGACATGGTCATTGTTGCCGGCCCGGATGGTGAGATTTCCGATGTCCTGTTTGGCCTTGGCGAGACATCAGACGCGCTGGCCGTTGCGGCTCTCTCAGGCAAGCTGCCCGCAGGCGACTACAAGATCGAACGCGATGGCGACATGCCGATGGCGAACATCGCGGCAGGCTGGGCCGATGGTGCCTACCGCTTTGATCGCTATCTGAAGGACAAGGCCAACCCGCCGCGCCTCGTCATCGGGGATGGCGGCGACGCAGAAGCGCTCGACCGCGAAGCTGACGCGATCGCGCTCCTCCGGGACCTCATCAACACCCCGGCTCAGGATATGGGCCCGGCAGGCATCGAAGCGGCGATCCGCGTGCTGGCCGAACAATTCAGCGCCGACCTCTTGGTCATCACAGGCGATGACCTGCTGAAAGAAAACTACCCTATGGTGCATGCGGTGGGCCGCGCCGCACCTGAAGCCCCTCGCTTCATGGAACTGTCCTGGGGCAATCCGGACCATCCAGAGCTTGCGCTCGTCGGCAAGGGCGTCGCCTTTGATACGGGCGGGCTCAACATCAAGGGTGGTTCGGGTATGAAGCTTATGAAGAAGGATATGGGCGGCTCTGCCCATGTCATCGCACTTGCCAAGCTCGTGATGAGTTCGAACTTGCCCGTCCGCCTGAAGCTCTACGTCCCGGCCGTGGAAAACGCGATCGGACGCGACGCTTTCCGCCCAAGCGATATCCTGCAGACCCGCAAGGGTCTTACGGTCGAGATCGACAATACTGACGCTGAAGGCCGCCTCATCCTTGGCGATGCGCTCACCCGTGCCTGTGAAAGCGATCCCGACCTTCTCGTCGACTTTGCCACACTGACGGGCGCCGCCCGTGTTGCCCTCGGACCAGAGCTTGCCCCTTTCTACACCGATGACGGCGACCTTGCCGACGCGATCAATGCGGGCAGCACGGTTTCCGGTGATCCTGTCTGGCGCATGCCGCTCTGGGATCCGTACAAATCCATGCTGAAAAGCTCTGTCGCCGACATCCAGAATTCGGGCGGCAGCTTTGCCGGCTCCATCACGGCGGCTATCTTCCTCAAACAGTTCGTGGATGCGCGCCGCTGGGTGCACCTTGATGTCTGGGGCTGGCGCGTTTCGAAGTATGGTCGTCCGGAAGGCGGCGCCGCGTGTGGCCTACGCGCCATCTGGGCCATGCTGCGCACACGCTATGCCTGATTTGGCGGGGCAGGAGGGTGAATTCGCCCTCCTGCCTTGCGTCCGGGCAAAATTCCTGCTTCTTAGCGAAATTCGATAAGAACAGGAGTTTCCTTCATGCGCGTCAAGCTGTCAGCGACTGCCACCGCCCTTGCCCTCATCCTTGCAGCCTGTGGTGAGACCTCAGCGCCTCAGCAGGGCGCCAACCCGGAGGCGGGCGCCGAAACGACCGAAACCGCTGCCGCTGACGAAGCTGAAATCCAGGCGGAAACAGCCCGTCTGAACGCCTGGTTCGACGAGAAATACGAAGAACAGGTCATGATGAGCCCGATCCAGCTCACTTTCCTTGGCCGCAAGGAACGCAATGACGAAATCGACGACATGTCCTATGAGGCTGCGCAGGAACAGCTCCAGTGGCGCCTCGACACGCTCGCCGAGATGGAAGCCAATTTCGACTATGACAAGCTGACGCCAGAGGCGAAGAACTCCTGGGACATCTGGAAGTATCAGACCGAGCAGGCCGAAGAAGGCATGCAATACTTCTATAACGGCTTCACCTTTGACCAGATGAATGGCGCGCAAAGCTTCCTGCCGACGATTCTCATCCAGTTCCACCGCGTCGACAATGAAGCCGACATGGAAGCCTATATTTCGCGGATCAGCGAAGGCGCCCGCGCCGGTAACCAGCTTCTGGAAATCGCCAAGGAAAGCGCAAGCCGCGGCGTCGAAACCCCCGACTTCGCGCTCGAAGGCGTGATCGACCAGTCCCGCAAGGTCATCACCGGCGCCCCATTCACGGACGGCGAGCCGTCCGATCTCTGGGCCGACGTCCAGATGGAAATCTCCAACTTGCAGGAAGCAGGCGAGATCGACGAAGCCCGCGCTGAAGAACTGATGACCGCGGCTGAAACCGCGCTGACCGAAGACTTCCAGCCTGCCTATGAAAACCTCATTGCATGGGCCGAGTCAGAGTTTGAGGACGCCCCGGAAAACCCGACCGGCCTGACCTCACAGCCGGGCGGCGCCGAGTATTACAATTACCGCCTCAAAGTCTCGACCACGACCGACCTGACCGCCGACGAGATCCACGAAATTGGCCTGGAAGAGGTTGAGCGCCTGCAGGGCGAGATGGAAGCGGTGAAAGAAGAGTTCGGCTTCGATGGCACGCTGCAGGAGTTCTTCGTCTATCTGCGTGAGAATACCGACGACCGTGAGCTCTATTACGAGAACACTGACGAAGGCGCAGACCAGTACATCGCTGATGCGACCGCTGCCATCGACAATATCGAAGGCCAGCTGCCGGAGTATTTCGGCATCCTTCCGAAAGCCGACCTGATCGTGAAGCGCGTGGAGCCTTTCCGTGAGCAGGACGGCGCTGCCCAGCACTATTACCCGGGCACGCCAGACGGCTCGCGCCCCGGCACCTATTACGCCCACCTCTCGGACATGAATGCCATGCCGAAGCGTGAGCTTGAAGTGATCGCCTATCATGAGGGGCTTCCGGGCCACCACATGCAGATCTCCATCGCGCAGGAACTGCAGGACATCCCGCAATTCCGCACGCAGGCTGGCTTTACGGCCTATTCCGAAGGCTGGGGCCTCTATTCAGAGCGTCTTGCCAGCGAGATGCCGGGCACCTTCCAGACGCCTCAGTCTGAGTTCGGCCGTCTCGGCTCTGAAATCTGGCGCGCCATCCGCCTCGTCGTGGACACTGGCCTCCACTCCAAGGGCTGGACGGAGCAGGAAGCCTGGGAATACTTCACCGAGAATGCGGCGGTCACCGACCAGCAGGCCCGTTCTGAAATCCAGCGCTACATCGTGATGCCGGGCCAGGCGACCGCCTACAAGATCGGCATGATCAAGATCCTCGAACTGCGCGAAATGGCGCGTGAGGAACTTGGCGATGATTTCGACATCCGCGGTTTCCACGACACCATCCTCGGCGGCGGCGCCCTCCCGCTCGAACTGCTCGAGCGCCGCGTCAACACCTGGATCGAGGACGTGAAGGCTGGCGAAGCCGGTATGGCCGACACCACTGAGGTCGAGACCGAAACAGAAACGATGGACGTCGAGGAATAGGTTTCAGGCCTGATCCCGCACTCCCTCTCCCTCATCCTGAGCGTAGTCGAAGGACGAGGGAGTGACGCATAAAACAAAAGCCCCGCAGTCGCCGCTGCGGGGCTTTTTATTAAACCGCATCCGGCTCCTGCAGCTCCTTGGCTTTCATCGCCTCGGCGATGTGGTCTGCCAGAAGCCGCGCCTTGCCTTTCAGCTTGCCGCCGGACCAGACCACATTCAGCGGCAGGGCTTCGGCCTCCCACTCTGGTAACAGGCGCGCGAGCTGGCCCTCGCGCACCTTCTCACACACCAGCCAGTCCGGCGCGAGGATATAGCCGAGCGCGTCCTGCGCGCACTGGATCAGCATGTCGCCGGACGAGGCGCGAAACCGGCCTGCCGCGCGCAAACTGTCGGTTTCCCCGCTCTCCTTATGCGAAAGCTCCCACATCGCAGCGCCCGCCTGCTGGCGAAGCGACAGCGCGTCATTGGGCTCCAGCTCGCTCGGCCGGGTCACGGATTTCTGCTGGGCGACATAGATGGGCGACGCCCAGAGCTTGCGGGGGCTGAGCGCGATCCGCTTTGCCATCAGGCTTGAATCGGCAAGGTGGCCCAGCCGGAAGGCAAGGTCGACGCCTTCCTGGACGATGTCGGTATAGGAATCGTCTGAAATCACATCCAGCGACAGGTCCGGATAGCGCCGCATGAAGCTCGCCAGCGCTGGCGCAATCACCACCCGCGACAGCGAATGCGGCACGCTGATGCGCAGCTGGCCGACTGGCTCATTGTCGAGGCCGCGCACTTCGGCTTCTGCCGCCTCGAAAGACTCCAGGATGGGTTTTGCCCGCGCATAGAAGGTCTGGCCTGCCTCGGTGAGGCTAAGCGCGCGCGTGGTTCGCAGGAAAAGGTCCGCGCCAAGCTGGGCTTCAAGGTCCTGGATGCGCCGCGATACGGTCGGCTGGCCAATCTCCAGATCCGCAGCGGCCTTGGAGAAACTTCCCGTGTCGGCGACCCTTATGAAGAGCCGCATTGCGTCCAGCCTGTCCATCGCTGCTCGTCTCCATCTTGCCCGCGCGCCCTTCCATATAGGCACAAGGCTTCCGCAGCGCGAGTGGGCGGAGACCTCGCCGGGATCGCATGACAGCTCACCCTTTCGTGAGGGTCCGGCACCAAGCTGTCATTGGCGACGGAGCAAAGCTGTGTCTATCTCGCCGGCAGTTCAAACAGCGCTCATGGGGGACGCAAACAAGATGGACCGTATCAAATCACTCGCACCGCACATTATCGCGGTCATCGCATCGCTCGTCTTTCTCGACAGCCTGCGCTTCAAGTACACAAACGCGCCGGAGACGCAGGTCATCTTCGGCAAGCTCGATGCGTGGGCAGAGAGTTTTGGGGCAGGGGGCCTCTTCGCGCAGACGGGCCTCTTCAGCCAGTATGTCATCGGCACGGCAGAACTTGCAGCGGCAGCCCTTCTCCTGCTTGGCATCATGCCGGCCTTCCCTGATCGCCTTTGCCGTGATGAGCGGCGCGGTGAACTTCCACCTCTGGACGCCGCTTGGCATCGACCCGAACAATGATGGCGGCGGGCTTTTCTTCATGGCCTGCGTCGTGCTCGCGACCTCGCTCCTGCTCATCTATATCCGCCGCCGGGAAATCGCCGCCATTGCGGGCGGTGTCGCCGCCGCCCTGACGGGCCCTGCGCCCTCTCTCACCACCTCAAAAGGCCAAACCCAATGATCAGACACGCCGCCGCCGCGCTCATACTCGCTTCCGCGGGCCTCGCCTTCGCCGCGCCCGCCCAGGCCGACAAGTCGCCATTCTCGAACACGGCCGTCGAAGGCCACGACCCGGTCGCCTATTTTACTGAAGGCCGTCCGGTCAAAGGCAGCCGCGATTTCACCACGAAATATCAGGGCGCAGAGTTCCGCTTCGCGAGCCGGGAAAACCTCGACACTTTCCTCGCCGATCCGGAAAAATATGCCCCACAATTCGGGGGTTATTGCGCCTGGGCGGTGTCCGAAGGCTACACCGCAAAAGGCGACGCAGACTACTGGGCGATCGTCGATGGAAAGCTCTATCTCAACTACAATAAAAATGTTCAGAATCTCTGGGAACAAGATCGCGCGATGCACATTGATAGAGCGAATACGAACTGGCCGGAGGTTCTGAAGTAACAAGGCAAATTCCCTCCTCCCCTCACCCCGCCTTGTCACTTCCGGCTCGAAGACCCCGCACCTCCCCCTCAGTGCGGGGTCTTCCTCGTTTCAGCGTTCCGTTTTTTTTCGCCATCCCTGACCACAAAAAGAAACGGCCAGACCCGAAGGTCTGACCGCTCGATCAATCGCTCAACTGGCGACCCGCTACTTGCGCAGGATGACCCAGACGGCGTGGATGATGCCCGGCACATAGCCAAGCAGTGTCAGCAGGATGTTGAGCCAGAAGTGCAGGCCAAGACCCACCTGCAGGAACACGCCCAGCGGCGGGATCAGGATGGCCAGAAGAATGCGGATAACGTCCATAATGGGGTCCCTCGTCTAAAAACAGACAAACGCCAGCTCAGGCATCTCGTTCCGGCGGGGGCGGGCCTTCCAGCATCCGCCCGACCTAATCGTCCCGCTCGGCCCATTCCTTCATGATGTGGTGCGCCACGGCAAAGGGCGGGGGCGCGAACATCTCGTCATGCTGGCCCGCCAGAACCCGGCGGATCTCGTCCCGCGAGAACCAGCGCGCGGTCTCCAGCTCATTTTTGTCGACGGCAATCTCATCGCTCTCGGCCGGCAGGATCAAGCCGATCATCAGGGATGACGGGAACGGCCAGGGCTGGCAGAACAGGTATTCGGTCTTGGCCGGGTCGCAGTGGATGCCCGCTTCCTCATGCACCTCGCGCGCAGCCCCCTGTTCCAGCGTCTCGCCCGGCTCGATAAAGCCAGCGAGGCAACTCCACATCCCCTTCGGCCACATCTTCTGGCGGCCCAGCAGGCATTTGTCGCCCTTCACAGCCAGCATGATGGCGACCGGGTCCGTGCGCGCCCCGCAGCGAGAGCAGAAGCGATGAGAGCGATGCCACTCAAACAGGGACCGCGCCGTAGAGGCGAGGTTGGCCTCCATCTCACTCATCAGGCCCATGGCCTGGCGGAAATCGGTAAACTCCCCCGTCCCGGCGATCAGCGACGCCTCGACGTCAAAGTCCCCCGGCATCTCCACCGCGAAGACGGGCGTTTCATTCTTGTCGAGGCCAAGAAAGAGCGGCTCACTGCCCGGCGCGAGCTGTGCCGCCTCCGGCCCCAGCCAGACCAGCCCGCCATCCTTGGCCAGCAGGGGCAGCCCCCCCTGCATCAACAGGACAAGCACATCATCGCGGGCATAGGCAGAGGCCAGCCAGTCGGGATCGGTGCGGTGATGGCCGGCGCGGTCAATCGGGCGCGCGCCCAGCGGGATGAAATCGGAATTGGTCGTATTAGCCATGCACAGACCCCGTCTGGTCTTCTGGAATTTTCGCCCCGCAGGGTGCGGAGTTTTGCCGGTCAGCGAGGCGCAGTTACGCAGGAAGGGCAGGCCCTTTCAAGTGACTGCAACGATGCTGGCAGGTAAAAGACCGTGCCTTGCGGGGTGTACCCCTGCGGCAAGCTGCGGCCATCCCCGATGAGGCGCTAGACTGTCAAAAAATTCCGGAAGACCAGACAGGCAGCATCCGCCCCCTTGTCACCCCGCTTTCAAAACGCGATATGGGGGTCAGGAGGCTGGCGGTGGACGAAGTCCTCGCCAACCGGGTCAGGTCGGGAACGAAGCAGCCCTAACGAGTTTCGCTTCGGGTCACTGTCCAGTCTCCGCTTTCCCATAATGCAAATGTTGGCCGGTTGATTGTGCGCGAAGCACATGCTCTTGTTTGAGATGAGGCCGCTGGGACATTGGGTTTGGAAGCCAAGCCCAGCGGTGCTCGCGGTTCGGCTTTAGCCGATTAAGACGACCCCGGTTGGAATGGGATCGAATTAGTTGGAGGCAGGCTCCATTTTCTTGTTTTCTGACAGTACTGAAGGTGGCCTTCATCACGGAGGCGGCGAAGATGGCTACGTATGGTTGTTTCGTTTCGTCGATCACCCGCGCCATTCCGAAAGAAATTTATAATGTTCTTGGTGGGAAGTGGTGTGCCGTGTCCGAGCAACTCCATCGCGATGCGAAGTGTTGCGAATTTGCCTTCGGTCTTTGGTGTAATGGGCGTTAGGCCACGCGGATCTACAGGAAAATTTTCGCGCTGCGCCAAAGCGATCAAAAACGTACGGTAGCGCTGGAGCCTGTTGATATCGGCTTCCACCTCAGAAATCCTGCGTCTTAGATATTCAGAACCAGTCATAGCACGAACATCTCCTAGAATGCGAAATCAAACAACTAAAAATAAAATACAATAAATACAGTGTTGACATTTCAGGTTCGAGATTGCAGAAGCAAAGCTTCTGAAATTTCCGCATCAAATTCGGCCGAAATGGCGGACCCCGCCATTCGGCCATAGCCAGCCAAGGACCGTCCGGTTTCAGGCGGTCAAGGCTGCCGCAGGCACGGCTACAAGCCGCCCGGCCTTGTGGGCCTGAAACAGGGCGGTCATTTCTCGAACCTAGCGGAATGCTTATATGTCTTAGCGCAGAGGGAGTGCGGGAATGAGCGATGGGACGACCAACTCTGATCTGCAGCGCACGCTAATGGACTCTGCAATTCAGTTAGAACCTGATTTGTATATTTTCTTGCGTAACCTTCCGGATGCCAGCGGAAGATTCGACCGGAACGCCAGCCTGAATGTTCAAGGTCAGAATATTTTAGAGGCTCTCAGGTCCAAAATCGAACCTAAGTTGGCCACCGTAGGAATCGTTGTGGTGAAACGCCACTCGGATTGTGGATCCTCCCATCATTCAAGGTTCGCCCGCACAGATGATGGAGGCTACACATATGAGTTTCCATCCGAGCCCACCGATTTCGATGACTTTATGAGAACGTCGGAGAGATTTTCTGATGTTTGGCAGGGGCCGGTTCGGTGTGTCTGTCCCTGCCGAAAGGTCGAACTGATCACCGAACACCATGTTCTTGAGACTGGATGGTCTTCGAAGCGATTCAAATGGTGACCAACCTCGCCATTGCTCACCGCATCTGTGTTCGCGGAGCCAATCGCAGTGCAGTTCGAGAACACTGCTATAAAGCTATTCTACATGCGGTGAATTTGGCTGCCAATCGTCGTCCACCAGATGCCGCCCGGCCTTGATGGCCTGAAACAGGGCGGTCACTCGACGTTTTCAGAAAAGAACTAACGTCCCGCAGACCCCTGCGTGGTTCGACTTCGCTCACCATGCGGGCAGGGGTCCATAGTGGTCCCGTTGAAGCGGGGTGCTTCGGTGTTGGTGGTGCACAATGGATACCTGCCTTCGCAGGTATCTGCGGGAGGTGGGTGAAATACTGCGGCGTTCCCCTCTCCTTGG
>LWDU01000651.1_pt1 | contig 16790 bp, 11 predicted proteins | sample 727161 | NCBI WGS metagenome assembly LWDU01 (sample SAMN04566230, study PRJNA314399) | hydrothermal vent metagenome | isolation source: deep sea hydrothermal plume seawater | place: Mexico: Gulf of California, Guaymas Basin | collected 2004-07-11
CCACCTTCGCGAATCGCGAAGCGCAGGCCGTCTTCCATGGCGATCGGAGCGATCAGCTCAACGTCCATCTGCACGTTATCGCCCGGCATTACCATTTCGGTACCTTCCGGCAGAGTACATGCACCTGTCACGTCAGTCGTACGGAAGTAGAACTGCGGACGGTAGCCGTTGAAGAACGGAGTGTGACGACCACCTTCGTCTTTGCTCAGGACATACACCTCAGCAACGAACTTGGTATGCGGCTTGATGGAGCCCGGCTTGGCCAGTACCTGACCACGCTCAACTTCATCACGCTTGGTACCACGCAGCAGAACACCAACGTTCTCACCAGCACGACCTTCGTCCAGCAGCTTGCGGAACATCTCAACACCGGTACAGGTGGTCTTGGTGGTGTCGTGGATACCCACGATTTCCAGCTCTTCACCCACCTTGATGATGCCACGCTCTACACGGCCGGTTACTACAGTACCGCGACCAGAGATGGAGAATACGTCTTCGATCGGCATCAGGAACGGCTGATCAACGGCACGCTCCGGCTCCGGGATGTACTCGTCCAGGCACTCAACCAGCTTCTGCACGGCAGGCATACCGATGTCGCTGGTGTCGCCTTCCAGTGCCTTCAGGGCAGAACCCTTGATGATCGGCGTATCGTCACCCGGGAAGTCGTAGTCGCTCAGCAGCTCACGCACTTCCATTTCTACCAGCTCGAGCAGCTCTTCATCGTCAACCATGTCCGCTTTGTTCAGGAACACAACGATGAAAGGCACGCCAACCTGACGGGACAGCAGGATGTGCTCACGCGTCTGCGGCATGGGGCCGTCAGCCGCGGAACAGACCAGGATAGCGCCGTCCATCTGCGCGGCACCGGTGATCATGTTTTTCACATAATCAGCGTGACCGGGGCAGTCTACGTGGGCGTAGTGACGAGTCGGAGAATCGTACTCTACGTGTGAGGTCGCGATGGTAATACCACGCTCACGCTCTTCCGGGGCATTATCAATACCATCGAAAGCAATGGCGCTACCGCCCCAGACTTCTGCACACACGCGTGTCAGCGCGGCGGTCAGGGTGGTTTTACCATGGTCAACGTGACCGATGGTGCCTACGTTTACGTGCGGTTTATTACGTTCAAACTTTTCCTTTGCCACGGCTCTATACCCTTAACAAATTAACCGTAAATTTAAGATTTCTTGCCGCTGATGACTTCATCAGCGATATTCTTCGGCGCCTCAGCGTACTTCAGGAACTCCATGGAGTAACTGGCACGGCCCTGAGACATGGAACGCAGATCAGTAGCGTAACCGAACATTTCAGACAAAGGCACCTCGGCACGAATAATCTTGCCGGCCATGGTGTCTTCCATGCCCTGAACGATACCACGGCGACGGTTCAAGTCACCCATCACGTCACCCATGTAGTCTTCCGGGGTTACCGCTTCAACCTTCATCATCGGCTCAAGCAGTACCGCACCGGCTTCCTTCGCTGCGTTCTTCACAGCCAGGGCACCCGCCATACGGAAAGCGTTTTCGTTGGAATCCACCTCATGGTAGGAACCATCGTACAGAGTCGCTTTCACGCCCAGAATCGGGTAACCCGCCAGCACACCGGATTGCAGCTGCTCGTCGATACCCTTCTGCACCGCGCCAAAGTATTCCTTCGGTACGGAACCACCGTGAATCTGCTCCTCGAACTGGAACTCTTCATCACGATCGATAGGCTCAAACTTGACCTTAACGTGACCGTATTGACCACGACCACCGGACTGCTTCACGAACTTGCCATCCACGTCCGCAGCGCGGGTGAAGGTTTCGCGGTATGCCACCTGCGGCGCACCGATGTTCGCCTCTACCTTGAATTCACGCTTCATACGATCCACGAGAATATCCAGGTGCAGCTCACCCATACCAGAGATAATGGTCTGGCCGGTTTCTTCGTCGGTCTTCACACGGAAAGACGGATCTTCCTGCGCCAGACGACCCAGCGCCAGGCCCATTTTTTCCTGGTCCGCTTTCGACTTCGGCTCCACAGCAACGGAGATTACCGGATCCGGGAATTCCATACGCTCAAGAACGATCGGGTGCTTCATGTCGCACAGGGTGTCACCGGTGGTGACGTCTTTCATGCCAACACAGGCCGCGATATCACCCGCGAGAACCTCTTTGATCTCTTCACGGCTGTTCGCGTGCATTTGCAGCAGACGCCCCACACGCTCTTTCTTTTCGCGCACGGAGTTGATCACGCTATCACCGGAGTTCAGCACACCGGAGTAGACACGAATAAAGGTCAGAGAGCCGACAAACGGGTCAGTAGCGATCTTGAATGCCAGCGCAGAGAACGGCTCATCGTCTGAAGACTTACGCGCTTCAACGGTTTCGCCATCCGGCAGCACACCCTGGATGGCTTTTACTTCATCCGGGGCCGGCAGGAATTCGATCACTGCGTCGAGCAGCGCCTGAACGCCCTTGTTTTTAAACGCGGAACCACACAGGCCGAGAACGATTTCGTTGGCCAGAACCTGCTGACGCAGACCCGCCTTGATATCGTCATTGGAAAGGTCACCTTCTTCCAGGTACTTTTCCATCAGCTCTTCAGAGCCCTCTGCTGCCGCTTCCGTCATTTGTTCACGGAGCTCGTCACAACGCGCCTTGATGTCGTCCGGGATGTCCTTCTCTTCGTAGGTCATCCCCATGTCGTCTTCGCTCCAGTAGATAGCCTTCATCCGGATCAAATCGACGACACCCTTGAAGTTGTCTTCCGCACCGATGTTGTACTGAATCGGCACAACGGAAGCACCCAGACGCTTGCGAATCTGGTTACAAACGGAGTCAAAATCTGCGCCAGCGCGGTCCATCTTGTTGACGAACACGATACGCGGGACTTCATATTTGTTGGCCTGGCGCCATACAGTCTCGGACTGCGGCTCAACGCCGGAAGAACCACAGAACACCACCACGGCACCATCGAGTACACGCAAGGAACGCTCTACTTCAATAGTGAAGTCAACGTGCCCAGGGGTATCAATGATGTTGATACGGTGCTGATCGTACTGCTGGTCCATACCCTGCCAGAAAGTGGTGGTCGCAGCGGAGGTAATGGTAATACCACGCTCCTGTTCCTGCTCCATCCAGTCCATGGTGGCAGCACCGTCGTGCACCTCACCAATTTTGTGAGACACACCGGTGTAGAAAAGAATACGCTCGGTAGTAGTGGTCTTGCCCGCATCTACGTGCGCACAGATACCGATGTTGCGATAGCGATTAAGAGGAGTCTTACGAGCCACGGTGCTAACCTCGATTCACTGGTTCAAATACAAAAACCGGCCTGTACACAGGCCGGTTTCACTCGCTTGCCTTCTGCCTTAGAAGCGGAAGTGGGAGAAGGCCTTGTTGGCCTCGGCCATACGATGCACGTCTTCACGTTTCTTCATCGCAGCGCCTTTGCCTTCAGCGGCATCCATCACTTCGCCGGCCAGACGAGCAGGCATGCTCTTCTCACCACGCTTACGGGCAGCATCTACCAGCCAGCGCATTGCCAAAGCAGTACGGCGGCTGGGACGAACCTCAACAGGAACCTGGTAAGTCGCACCACCAACACGGCGGCTCTTTACCTCGACGGCAGGACGGATATTGTCCAGCGCCTTTTCGAACGTCTCCAGGGAATCAAGCCCTTTACGCTCGGTGATAATATCCAGCGCACCGTAAACAATACGCTCGGATACAGATTTCTTACCACTAACCATTACATGGTTCATGAACTTGGCCAGAATCTGGCTTCCAAACTTCGGATCCGGCAGGATCTCCCGTTTGGCGACAACGCGACGTCTTGGCATCGGATGTGTTCCTCTAACATTCCCGCTTTGGGCGGGGAAAGCTTCAGGTGACTCCGGAACGGCCATGCCGTCCGGACCTTACTCATCCCTCCGCAGCCACACGGGCTACGGCATTCAGAAAAGGTAGCTAGGTATTACTTCGGACGCTTGGCGCCATACTTGGAGCGACGCTGCTTGCGGTCCTGCACGCCTGCCGTATCCAGGGTGCCACGTACGGTGTGGTAGCGAACACCGGGAAGGTCTTTTACACGACCGCCACGGATCAACACTACGGAGTGCTCCTGCAGGTTATGCCCTTCACCACCAATGTAGGAAGAGACTTCATAACCGTTGGTCAGACGCACACGACACACTTTACGCAGCGCGGAGTTCGGCTTCTTCGGAGTAGTGGTATACACCCGAGTGCAAACGCCGCGACGCTGGGGGCAGCCCTGCAGGGCTACGGAGTCGCTCTTTTCTACCTTGCTTTTGCGCGGCTTGCGCACCAGCTGGTTTACAGTTGCCATGAAACTACTGCCTCACGCTTACAGTTCTGTGACAAAAACCGTCAGTTTACGGCCCATGCCACCCAATTACCGCCCATGAAACCATGGGGGGCAGCGATTGTAGGGAGCCCCCGGCATCCCGTCAAGGCGCCGGAGAATCTCTACTGTTGCCCCCGAAGGGGCGAAATGGCACCAGCCACTTGTGCGGGTGCCATTATCGGGTCAAGAAAACGCCCGCACTACTCGTCGGAGGAGCTAAGCGCCTCGGACAGAGCCGCTTCCACCTCGTCCATGGTCGGCGCTTCCGGCCCGCGTGCGTCAGCACGCTGGCGGCGGCGATCCATGTGGTAGGCATAGCCGGTACCGGCCGGGATCAGACGACCCACAACCACGTTTTCTTTCAGGCCACGCAGATCGTCTTCCTTGCCGGTTACCGCCGCTTCGGTGAGAACGCGGGTGGTTTCCTGGAAAGACGCCGCAGAGATGAAGGACTCGGTTGCCAGGGAAGCCTTGGTGATACCCAACAACAGACGCTGGTATTGCGGCAGCATCTTGTCTTCGGCTTTCAGACGGTCGATCTCTTCCATAACGCGGGCATATTCTGCCTGCTCACCCTTGATGAAGTGAGACTCGCCCACTTCCAGGATCTCTACTTTGCGCAGCATCTGGCGGATGATCGTTTCAATGTGCTTGTCATTGATCTTCACACCCTGCAGGCGGTAAACCTCCTGCACTTCGTTAACGATGTAACGGGCCAGCTCGGACTCACCTTTCAGGCGCAGGATATCGTGGGGGTTCAGCGGCCCATCGGAAACCACCTCGCCCTTCTCAACCCGCTCACCTTCAAACACGTTGAGCTGACGCCACTTGGGAATCAGTTCTTCGTAGTTGTCGTCACTGTTATCCGGAGTGATCACCAGGCGAACCTTGCCTTTGGTTTCTTTACCGAAGGACACGGTACCGGTCTTTTCAGCCAGGATTGCCGCTTCTTTCGGGTTCCGTGCTTCGAACAAGTCAGCAACACGGGGCAGACCACCGGTGATGTCACGGGTCTTGGAGGATTCCTGCGGAATCCGCGCAATCACGTCACCCACACCGATGTTGGCGCCATCCTTCAGGCCACACAGCGCGCCGCCCGGCAGGAAGTACTGAGCCGGCATGTCTGTGTTAGGCATGACAATAGGCTTGCCCTTGCCATCCAGCACCCGGATAACCGGACGCATATCCTTACCCGCAGAAGGACGGTTCTGGGAACCGAGCACTTCGATATTGGTCAGGCCGGTCAGCTCGTCGGTCTGGTGGTTTACGGTGATACCTTCTTCCATATCACCGAACTGCACCTTACCTTCCACTTCCGCGATGATCGGGTGTGTGTGCGGGTCCCAGGTTGCAACAACCTGACCACCGCCAACTTCGTCACCTTCGTTCACGGTCACAGTGGCACCGTAGGGCAGCTTGTAACGCTCACGCTCACGGCCGATCTCATCAGCCACCGCCAGATCCGCAGAACGGGAAACGATGACCAGCCCGTCCTTGTGCTGCACGTGCTTGGCATTGTGGAAACGCACCTTGCCGCCGTGCTTGATCTGAATGCTGGACACCGCAGATGCCCGGCTAGCCGCACCACCAATGTGGAAGGTACGCATGGTCAGCTGGGTACCCGGCTCACCAATGGACTGTGCCGCGATAACACCGACAGCCTCGCCCACGTTGACCTGATGGCCACGGGCCAGATCACGACCGTAACAGGTGGCACACACGCCCCAGCGAGTCGCACAGGTAATCGGCGAGCGCACCAGCACTTCGTCCACACCCATGGTTTCCAGCTGCTCAACCCAGACCTCATCCAGCAGGGTGCCGGCTTCCACCGCCACTTCGTCCTGTTTCAGCGGGTTCATCACATCACGGGCAACCACACGACCGAGAACACGTTCACGCAGCGGCTCTACCACGTCACCACCTTCGATCAGCGGCGTCATCAGCAGGCCTTCCTCGGTGCCACAATCGATATGATTGATCACCAGATCCTGCGCCACATCCACCAGACGACGTGTCAGGTAACCGGAGTTCGCCGTTTTCAGTGCGGTATCCGCCAGACCTTTACGTGCACCGTGAGTGGAGATGAAGTACTGGAGTACGTTCAGACCTTCACGGAAGTTACTGGTAATCGGCGTTTCGATAATGGAGCCATCCGGCTTCGCCATCAGACCACGCATACCGGCCAGCTGACGAATCTGGGCGGCGGAACCCCGCGCCCCGGAATCGGCCATCATGAAGATGGAGTTGAAAGAGCCCTGCTCTTCGTCCTTGCCGTCGCGGTTCTTGACCACTTCAACCCGGAGGTTTTCCATCATCGCCTTGGCGATCTGGTCATTGGTCCGCGCCCAGATATCCACGACCTTGTTGTAACGCTCACCGCGGGTTACCAGACCGGAAGCAAACTGCTCCTCGATCTCGCGCACTTCCTCTTCGGCAGCGTCGATCATGGTGTACTTGGCATCCGGAATCACCATGTCTTCCACACCAATGGAAGAACCGGACAGCGTCGCTTCGCGGAAGCCCAGGTACATCAGCTGGTCAGCGAAGATACAGGTCTCTTTGGTGCCCAGAATCCGGTAGCAGGTATTCAGCAGCTTGGAGATGGCCTTCTTGGTCATGTTCTGGTTGACCATATCGAAGCCCAGACCCGCCGGCACGATATCCCACAGCTTACAACGGCCGGGGGTGGTGTCGGCGATGAAGGTACGCTCTTCCACGTTACCTTCCAGGTCTTTCACCACTTCATGCACTCGCACTTTAACGCGGGCATGAATGTGCACCTGCTTGTTACCCAGCGCACGCATCACTTCCTTGGTGTCGGCAAACACCTGGCCTTCACCCTGTGCATTCACACGGTCACGGCTGATGTAGTACAGACCCAATACCACGTCCTGGGTAGGACCGATAATCGGTTCACCGTTGGCCGGGGACAGGATGTTGTTGGTGGACATCATCAGCGCACGGGCTTCGAGCTGGGCTTCCAGGGTCAGCGGTACGTGTACCGCCATCTGGTCACCATCGAAGTCGGCGTTGAAGGCCGCACACACCAGCGGGTGCAGCTGGATGGCTTTACCTTCAATCAATACCGGCTCGAACGCCTGGATACCCAGACGGTGAAGGGTCGGCGCCCGGTTCAACATCACCGGGTGTTCGCGAATCACTTCGGCGAGGATATCCCACACCTCGGCAGTTTCGCGCTCGACCATCTTCTTGGCCGCCTTGATGGTGGTCGCCAGACCACGCCCTTCCAGCTTGGCAAAGATAAACGGCTTGAACAGTTCCAGCGCCATCTTCTTGGGCAGGCCACACTCGTGCAGCTTGAGAGTCGGACCAACCACGATCACGGAACGACCGGAGTAATCGACTCGCTTGCCCAACAGGTTCTGACGGAAGCGACCCTGCTTACCCTTGATCATGTCGGCCAGGGATTTCAGGGGACGTTTGTTGGAACCGGTAATGGCGCGGCCACGACGGCCGTTATCGAGCAGCGCATCCACAGATTCCTGCAGCATACGCTTTTCGTTACGCACGATGATGTCCGGCGCGCTCAGGTCCAGCAGACGCTTGAGGCGATCGTTCAGGTCGGAGGTCGCAAAACGGCCACCGTCCAATGGTACCAGCGGACGCAGATCCGGCGGCAGAACCGGCAGAACGGTGAGAATCATCCACTCAGGCGCGTTACCGGAATCCTTGAAGGCTTCCATCAGCTTGAGACGCTTGGACAGCTTCTTCAGCTTGGTGTCGGAGTTAGTGGATTCCACTTCCTCACGCAGGATCTTGATCTCTTCAACCAGATCCAGCTCCATCAGCAGCTGCTGTACGGCTTCGGCACCCATCTTGGCTTCGAATTCGTCACCAAACTCTTCCAGCGAATCGAAATACTCTTCGTCGGTAAGCAGCTGCCCACGCTCCAGCGTGGTCATGCCCGGCTCGGTCACAACAAAGGATTCGAAGTACAAAACCCGCTCGATATCACGCAGGGTCATGTCCAGCATCAGACCGATACGTGACGGCAGTGACTTCAGGAACCAGATGTGAGCAGTGGGGCTGGCCAGCTCGATATGGCCCATGCGCTCACGACGCACCTTGGACAGGGTGACTTCAACGCCACACTTTTCACAGATTACGCCACGATGCTTCAAACGCTTGTACTTACCGCACAGGCATTCGTAGTCCTTGATCGGACCAAAGATTCGCGCACAAAACAGACCATCACGCTCAGGCTTGAACGTGCGGTAGTTAATGGTCTCAGGCTTTTTAACTTCGCCAAAAGACCAGGAGCGGATCAGATCCGGCGGCGCAAGCGCGATGCGGATCTTGTCGAACTCCGTGACTTGTCCCTGACTTTTGAGCAAATTCAGCAAGTCTTTCAAGGCCAGTCCTCCGTAGTGAGCTTTCGCTCTAGATTCTTTCCTAAACCCGGGTAACAGTGGCGCCGTCTGTTAACAGACAGCGCCCACTGCCTCAGTCGTTTTCCAGCTCGATATTGATACCGAGAGAACGAATTTCCTTCAGCAACACGTTGAAGGATTCCGGCATACCCGGATCCATGCGGTGATCACCATCCACGATGTTCTTGTACACGCGGGTACGGCCATTCACGTCATCGGATTTCACGGTGAGCATTTCCTGCAAGGTGTAAGCGGCGCCATAGGCTTCCAGCGCCCACACTTCCATCTCACCGAAACGCTGACCACCGAACTGCGCCTTACCACCCAGCGGCTGCTGGGTAACCAGGCTGTAGGAACCGGTGGAACGCGCATGCATCTTGTCGTCCACCAGATGGTTCAACTTGAGCATGTACATGTAGCCCACGGTCACCTTGCGATCAAAGGCTTCACCGGTACGGCCATCCCACAACTGCACCTGACCGGAGCGGTCGTGTCCAGCCAGCTCCAGCAGCTCCTTGATCTCGAACTCTTTGGCGCCGTCGAATACTGCCGTCGCCATGGGCACGCCGCCCACCAGGTTCTTGGCAAGGTCGATGATTTCGTCATCGCTGAAGCTGTCCAGATCTTCCGGTGTGCCACCGGCACCCGCCTGGTTGTAGATCTTGTCGAGGAAGACGCGAATGTCCGCAATCTTCTTCTGCTCGGCCAGCATTTCGCCGATCCGCTCACCAAGACCTTTCGCAGCCCAACCCAGGTGGGTTTCCAGAATCTGCCCCACGTTCATACGGGACGGTACACCCAGCGGGTTCAACACCACATCCACCGGCACGCCGTTCTCGTCATGCGGCATATCTTCTTCAGGCATGATTACGGAAATCACACCCTTGTTACCGTGACGGCCGGCCATCTTGTCACCGGGCTGAATACGACGCTTGATTGCCAGGTAAACCTTGACCACTTTCAGGACGCCGTGAGCCAGATCATCACCACCGGAGATCTTGGCCTGCTTGTCCTTGTAGCGCTCGTCCTGCTCCTTCTTGTGCTGCTCCAGGTACTGCTGGGCACGCTCAAGTTGCTCGGCCACATCATCGTCAGCCGGACGCAGTTCGAACCACTTCTCGGCATCCAGGCCATCCAGAACGTCACCGGTCAACTCAGCGCCGCGCTTGAAGCCCGCACCACCGTTAACCTTCTTGCCCACCATCACGGTACGCAGACGCTCAAGAATATCCTGCTCGAGAATACGGTACTCATCTTTCAGATCCTTGCGGAACTGCTCCAGGGCAGCCTGCTCGATCTGACGAGCGCGCTCGTCTTTCTCAACACCATCGCGGGTAAAGACCTGTACATCGATGATAGTGCCCTTAACGCCGGAAGATACGCGCTGAGAGGTATCCTTCACGTCGGAGGCTTTCTCACCGAAGATCGCACGCAACAGCTTCTCTTCAGGGGTCAGCTGGGTTTCGCCTTTCGGCGTTACCTTGCCCACCAGAATGTCGCCGGCTTCCACTTCTGCACCGATGTAGACAATGCCGGACTCATCCAGTTTGGACAGCGCCGCTTCGCCCACATTGGGGATATCCGCAGTAATCTCTTCCGGACCCAACTTGGTATCACGGGCGATACAGGTCAGTTCCTGAATGTGGATGGAGGTGAAACGATCATCCTTCACCACCTTCTCGGAGATAAGGATGGAATCCTCGAAGTTGTAGCCATTCCAGGGCATGAAGGCCACGCGCATGTTCTGACCCAGGGCCAATTCGCCCATGTCCACAGAAGGACCGTCAGCCATGATATCGCGGGCAGCAACCCGATCACCCACCTTCACCAGCGGACGCTGGTTGATGCAGGTGTTCTGGTTGGAGCGGGTGTATTTGGTCAGGTTGTAGATATCAACACCGGCCTCACCTTCACTCACTTCACTGTCATTAACCTTAACGATAATCCGTGATGCATCGACCTTGTCGACGATACCGCCACGGGTGGCGACCACACAAACGCCGGAGTCACGGGCAACGTGACGCTCGAAGCCAGTACCCACCAGCGGCTTGTCAGCACGCAGGGTCGGCACAGCCTGGCGTTGCATGTTCGAGCCCATCAAGGCCCGGTTCGCATCATCGTGCTCGAGGAACGGGATCAGCGACGCCGCCACGGATACCACCTGACGAGGAGAGACATCCATATGGGTAATGGTGTCGCGCTCCATCACGGTAAATTCGTAACGGTGACGCACGGTAACGAAGTCTTCCTCGAAACCACCGTCCTCTGTCATTTTCGCGTCCACCTGTGCGATCACGCACTCAGCTTCTTCGATCGCAGACAGGTATTCGATTTCTTCACTGACCTTGCCATCAATCACTTTCAGGTACGGAGACTCGAGGAAGCCGTACTCGTTGGCGCGGGCATAGGTGGCCAGAGAGTTAATCAGACCGATGTTCGGACCTTCAGGGGTCTCGATCGGACACACACGACCGTAGTGAGTCGGGTGTACGTCACGCACCTCAAAGCCGGCACGCTCACGGGTCAGACCACCCGGGCCCAACGCAGAGACACGACGCTTGTGCGTAATCTCGGACAGCGGGTTGTTCTGGTCCATAAACTGGGACAGCTGGGAAGAGCCAAAGAACTCTTTCACGGCAGCAGCCACCGGCTTGGAATTGATCAGATCCTGCGGCATCAGGCCTTCGGATTCGGCCAGGCTCAGACGCTCCTTGACCGCACGCTCAACACGCACCAGACCCACACGGAACTGGTTCTCGGCCATTTCACCCACGGAACGCACACGACGGTTACCCAGGTGATCGATGTCATCGACCACGCCGTTACCGTTGCGGATATCCACCAGGGTTCTCAGCACTTCAATGATGTCAGAGGTTTCGCCGCCCATCTGTTCGAAGTACTGCTTGCCTTCCTCATCGGAGCGGGCGCTGAAGTAACGGCCGTCATAAAGGATGCCAGGACCGGTCTCATCTTCACGACCGAGACGACGGTTGAACTTCATCCGGCCAACACCGGACAGGTCGTAACGCTCATCGGTGAAGAACAGGTTCTTGAACAGGTTCTCAGCCGCTTCCTTGGTCGGCGGCTCACCCGGGCGCATCATGCGGTAGATTTCGACCAATGCCTCAAGCGGCGTACGGGTCGGATCAGCGCGCAGGGTATCGGCCATGAACGGGCCGTTATCCAGATCGTTGGTATAGAGTGTTTCAAAGTCGGCAATGCCGCCTTGCTCCAGCTTCTCCAGCGTTTCCGCTGTCAGCTCGGTATTACACTCCACCAGAATCTCGCCGGTGTCCTGGTCGATGATCGACTTGGCCAGGTATTTGCCCTGCAGGTATTCAGCCGGGATTTCCAGGTATTCAATGTTGGCTTTTTCCAACTGGCGAATGTGGCGCGCGGTAATACGACGACCACGTTCAACCACGACTTCACCGTCAGCCAGGATATCGAAGGTCGCGGTTTCACCACGCAGACGCTCCGGCACCAGCTTCATACGGTAAATGCCGTCTTCTACTGCGATTTCATTGGTGTCGAAGAACATCTCCAACACTTCGTCGGAGGTGTAACCCAACGCACGCAGCAGGATGGTCGCCGGCAATTTGCGGCGACGGTCGATCCGCACAAAGACCTGGTCTTTGGGATCGAATTCGAAGTCCAGCCAGGAACCACGGTAAGGAATCACCCGGGCAGAATAGAGCAGCTTGCCGGAAGAGTGAGTCTTGCCTTTATCGTGGTCGAAGAACACACCGGGAGACCGGTGCAGCTGGGACACGATTACACGCTCGGTACCATTGATAACGAAGGTACCGTTTTCGGTCATCAGGGGAATTTCACCCATGTAGACCTGTTGTTCACGAATATCCTTGATCGCCCCGGATGATTCACGATCGTAAATCACCAGACGAATACGCACACGCAATGGCGCCGCGTAGGTAGTACCGCGAATGATGCATTCTTTTACATCAAAAACGGGTTTGCCGAACTCGTAGCCGGCATACTCCAGCGCTGCATTTCCTGAATAACTGGCGATCGGAAATACCGATCGGAAAGCGGCTTCCAGACCTTCTTCCAGGCGTTCTTCTGCGCTCTTATCCTGCTGCAGGAATTTACGGTAAGAATCGAGCTGTATCGCCAGGAGATAAGGCACTTCCATAACTTTTGGAAGCTTGCCGAAATCTTTGCGGATCCGCTTTTTCTCAGTGAATGAGTATGCCATCTGCGTTCCTCAGCTGTTGACCTATCACCCTGTGGTGATATTTCTGCATGAAACCCTTCATACAGAAACGACAAAAGGCTGGCAGCCAAAAAGCTGCCAGCCGGCGCCTTTCCGCGAAACCGCGGAAAGACATAGCGCTAACGCCCTTACTTGAGCTCGGCAGTACCGCCAGCCTCTTCGATCTTTTTCTTGATCTCTTCGGCTTCGTCTTTGGCAGCGCCTTCCTTAACAGGAGCAGGAGCGCCTTCAACCAGCTCTTTGGCTTCTTTCAGACCCAGGCCAGTCACTTCACGGACAGCCTTGATCACGCCAACTTTCTTGTCACCGAAACCGGTCAGAACAACGTCAAACTCGGTTTGCTCTTCAGCGGCAGCAGCTTCACCACCAGCGGCTGCAGGAGCAGCAGCAACAGCGGCAGCGGCGGGAACGCCGAACTTCTCTTCCATGGCCTCGATCAGTTCAACGAGGTCCATAACACTCATATCGGCGATAGCGCCGAGGATATCTTCTTTGGAAACGGCCATTTTCAATCTCCTAAATCACCACTTTGGTGATCCGATTGGATCGGGTAGTTACGCAACCTGAAAAATCAGGCAGCACTCTGTTTCTGGTCCTTGACTGCAGCAACCGTGCGAACAAATTTGCCGGGCACCTCGTTGAGGGTACGAACACACTTGGCCACCGGGGCCTGCATAACGGACATGAGCTGAGAAATTGCTTCGTCGCGAGTCGGCAACTTAGCGAGGATATCGATATCCTGCGCACCATAAGTTACGCCACCCACGGCCAGAGCTTTTACTTCCAGCGCGTCATGGTCTTTGGCGAAATCCTTGATGAGGCGAGCAGCAGCGCCCGGATCATCCTGGGAAAAAGCCAAAACAGTGGGGCCAACCAGTGCATCGTTCAGACACTCAAATTCAGTGTCTTTCACGGCGAACTTCGCCAGCGTGTTCCGTACTACTTTCAGGTACACGCCGGTTTCACGGGCCTTACTACGCAACTCAGTCATCTGAGAAACAGTGAGACCACGATAGTCAGCAACCACAGCAGACAGCGCTTCAGTAGCAACAGCATTAACCGAAGCAACAATCGCTCGTTTGTCCTCCAGATTCAAAGGCATGATGTACCTCCTGGATTCACAAACATTAACCGTCAAAATCGACTGCAATCTGATTTCGAGGCGGTCGCCAGAGCCGGTTTCCCGGCTATTATCGCGGAGCCACAACCTGAGCAAATCAGGAAACAACTACCGCGCCTGCGCAGGCGGTTACCCCTTAATTCCGGCGGCTTACTTACCTCATAAAGGCAGACACCAAAACACACCGAAAACCTGCGGTCTTTGACGCCCCGGCGTCGCTCACTGCATGAGACGCGCCGCCGGGATCAAAGCCCTTTTGATCCTGCCTTGCGGCAGGATCGAAACTTCTTACATCGCCAGGGATGCCGGGTCGATGGACAGACCGGGACCCATGGTGGTGGACAAGGTAACCTTCTTGAAGAAAGTCCCTTTAGCGGAAGATGGCTTGGCCTTTTTCAGGTCAGCGATCAACGCTTCCACATTTTCCTTGATGGCGCTGGAGTCGAAACCCACCTGGCCGACGGTGCAATGAATAATCCCGCCTTTATCGGTACGNCCGCGGGGACCCAGAATGGTGCCCAGCTTGCCGACAACGCGCATGGCGTCCGGGGATGCAATCACAACGTCAAAGTCGAGCTCGCCCGCCTGAACCTTCTCGGCCAGATCGTCAAAACCGACAACGTCTGCACCTGCTTCTTTGGCTTCTTCAGCCTTGGCGCCCTGAGCAAACACGGCAACACGGACAGTCTTGCCGGTACCGTGAGGCAGAACAGAAGCACCACGAACGTTCTGGTCGGATTTACGTGGGTCAACACCCAGGTTTACCGCCACGTCCACAGACTCTTTGAATTTCACGGCAGAAAGCTCAGCCAGCAGTGCGACAGCTTCCTCAACCGGGTACAGCTTACCCGCTTCAACCTTCTCGCGGATGGCACGGTTACGCTTAGACAGTTTAGCCATTGGTTAACCCTCCACATCCAGGCCCATGGAACGGGCAGAACCCGCGATAGTGCGCACAGCGGCATCCAGATCCGCAGCGGTCAGATCCGGCTCTTTAGCCTTGGCGATCTCTTCCAGCTGCGCACGGGTTACCTTGCCCACTTTCTTGGTGTTCGGCTCACCGGAACCGCTTTTGATACCAGCCGCTTTCTTCAGCAGGTAAGCCGCCGGCGGCGTCTTCATGGTGAAGGTAAAGGAGCGATCGTTGTAAACGGTGATCACAACCGGAACCGGCGCACCGGCATCCAGCTGCTGAGTCTGGGCGTTGAACGCCTTACAGAACTCCATGATGTTCACACCGTGCTGACCCAGAGCAGGACCAACCGGCGGTGACGGGTTAGCCTGACCCGCTGCAACCTGCAGCTTGATGTAGGCTTGTACTTTCTTCGCCATTTTAAGACTCCTTGGGTGCAAACGCCGCGCCTATGGCGGGCTCCCCTCAGGTTGTCAAAACGCCCCGGCCGCCTTTCAGCGACCAGGGCACCTAATTTAAACGCTGCTTCCAATCAGGTTTTTTCGACCTGACCGAACTCCAGCTCAACCGGTGTGGACCGACCGAAGATCATCACAGCCACCTGCAGGCGGCTCTTCTCGTAATTCACTTCTTCGATCACACCATTGAAGTCAGCGAAAGGACCGTCGTTAACACGAACCACTTCACCCGCTTCAAACAATGTCTTCGGCTTCGGCTTCTCGACTGCATCATCCATACGACGCAGAATGGCATCCGCCTCTTTCTGGGTAATGGGCGAAACACGACCCGGATTTTTCGGATCTTCACCAATGAAACCCATCACTTTCGGGGTTTCCTTGATCAGGTGCCAGGAGTCATCACACATCTCCATTTGCACCAGAACGTAACCCGGGAAGAACTTGCGCTCGGATTTGCGTTTCTGGCCACCCTTGATTTCCACCACTTCCTCAGTGGGAACCAGAATTTCGCCAAAAAGCTCTTCCATAGAACGCAATTTAACGCGCTCCTCAAGAGCACGCTTCACGTATTTCTCGAAACCTGAATAGGCGTGTACTACGTACCAGCGCTTTGCCATGCTTACCCCTTAGCCAATAACCCAGGACATGAGCCCACCGAGAATCCAGTCGAGCACAAACAGCAACAGGGCCACAATCACAACAAAGACCAGAACAATCAGCGTAGTCTGCAAGGTTTCCTGACGCGTCGGCCACACAATCTTGCGAAGCTCGACCAGAGAATCCTTACGCAACTGGTTGAACGCTTTGCCCTGCTCAGTTTGCAGAGCAACAAACACCGCCACCAGAGAAACAGCAACAACACCGATCACCCGATACAGGGTTGCCTGGTCGGAGAAATAGCTATTGCCCACTACGGCCGCAGCAACAAACCCCACAACCAACAACCACTTCACCGCCTCAAAGGCGGCAGAGCCGGAACGCGCTTCTGTTTTCTCGCTCATCTGACGATGCACCCCACCACCTGAGTGGCAGTTTTGGGAAAATTGGCAGGCCAGGAGGGACTCGAACCCCCAACAGCCGGTTTTGGAGACCGGTGCTCTACCAATTGAACTACTGGCCTGTAACTCTTTAAACCTGAAACAAAACAGGGTGGCGGGCCTGCCCGCCACCCCTTATCACCGTAAAACTTACTCGGTGATTTTAGCTACCACGCCGGCGCCAACGGTACGACCACCTTCGCGAATCGCGAAGCGCAGGCCGTCTTCCATGGCGATCGGAGCGATCAGCTCAACGTCCATCTGCACGTTATCGCCCGGCATTA
>LWDU01000327.1_pt1 | contig 16787 bp, 23 predicted proteins | sample 727161 | NCBI WGS metagenome assembly LWDU01 (sample SAMN04566230, study PRJNA314399) | hydrothermal vent metagenome | isolation source: deep sea hydrothermal plume seawater | place: Mexico: Gulf of California, Guaymas Basin | collected 2004-07-11
AAAGTCTGATTACCCGAGCGCGAAACTATTTGGTCGATGAGTTTTTGAGAAGTGGTTATACCCATCTCATGTTCATCGACAGCGACATTCATTTTAATCCTAATGATGTATTTGCTCTGGCTGCGATTGCAGATCCAGACTCGGATCGAGATATTGTCTGCGGTCCTTATCCTAAAAAGTGTATTGCCTGGGAACGAATTGTTGCAGCCGTAAAAGCTGGACTGGCAGATAAGGACCCTGCATTCTTGGAACAGATCGTTGGGGATTTTGTTTTCAATCCCGTAGGCGACTCAAACCAAATTGCAATTGGCGAGCCAGTCGAGGTGCTAGAAGGCGGAACTGGATTCATGATGATCCAGCGACGAGTGTTTGAAAAGTGGGACAAGAAATATCCTGAATTTCAATACACTCCCGATCATAATCGTTCAGAGCATTTCGATGGTACTCGTAAGATTATGGCTTATTTCGATACACTAATTGAACCCATTCATAATCGTTATCTTTCAGAAGATTATATGTTCTGTCAATGGTCGCGAAACATTGACCTCAAGATTTTCATGTGCCCGTGGATGCAAATGGGGCATATGGGATCGTATAACTTTAACGGAAACATCCCTGCAATTGCACAGGTGCCCAATGCAACACACGGTGGAATGATGGGCGCTGCTCCTGCAAAGGCTGGCGCTCCTATGTTCCCCGGGCAGCAACAGCAACAGCAACAAGTTCAACCACCGCTTGCTGTTGGGCCTGTTCTTGCTCCACCCCCACCCTTTATGAAGGGTGGAGTGCAGTCAACATCTCCTGAAGATGTTAAGGGTCGGGCAGAACGCAGGCGTGAGGCAGCCATAAAACGTAGGGCTGAAAAAAAGTCAAAGAAGAAGAAGAAGGCCACATCAAAAGACAAAAAATAATGAAATAAAAGCGGAAGCAGCGAGATTCAAAGAAGAACATCAAGGAGCTTGCCACTTGGTTGCCCAGATGCACGCGGCCGCGGTTGGTGAAGTGACTGGTCCGAATCGGGGTGTGATTGAAGATGTAGAAGACCTTCGCCTGAGCCGCGACCAATGGAAACAGGAATGGGAACTGTCTGAGCGTAATAGAATGGACCGCGAGGCTGAAATTGTTAAACTCAAGGCCAAGTTGGCCGAGGCCTAGACAACAAATGAAATATAATGAACGAGAATCCCTCAAGGAAATTGAGGAGTATATCGAATCCACATATGGCGAACATTATGTTGGAAAGAATGAATTTCAGATTCAAGATTTGCTTCATTCAATTGATATTGCCTCACCTTTTTGCCAAGCCAATGCAATGAAATACCTTTCGCGATTTGGCAAGAAAAAAGGCCATAATAGACTTGACCTTTTGAAGGCAATCCATTACACAATTCTACTAATGCATTTTAGCGAATGTACTTTAGATGAAGATTAATGTTGACATTCCCGAATAAGTGTACTATACTCTTATTATCAATGTGAGACTTTTAACAAGTCAAAGAAGGAATAATTCGTAATGAAGATGAAGGCAACAATTGAAGTTTTGTTTGATGAGGAAACTGTTCTTGGTTCTCCGACAATCGGCAAGTATATGGTGAGATACTTTGATGAATATGATGAAGAGGTCGGTGGAAGTTTTCACGAAACAATTCAAGAAGCCCATGATGACGTTATAGATTATCAGAAGACAAATAATGAGGACAATTCACAATGAAAATTTCAAATGATACCCTGGCTGTGTTGCAAAATTTTGCGACCATTAATAATGGCATTCAGGTAAAGGTAGGAAATAATCTAAAGACAATTTCTCCAAACAAGACGTTGTTGGGGTTGTCTGTTGTATCGGAAACTTTTGATGTGCCCTTTTGTATCTATGACCTGAGCCAATTTCTTGGAACGCTGAGTCTGTTTGATTCGCCCGATCTTGACTTTGGTGAAAATGCAGTCGAGATTGTCGAGGGCGAAACACGCCTCAAGTATGTCTATGCCGACCCGAATACTATCGTTACGGTTCCCGAAAAGCGACTGGAGTGCGACGGCGATATTGAATTCGACTTGCCTCAGAAGAGTCTGGATAGATTGCAAAAAGCTGCGAACATTCTTGGTCTACCCAATCTTGTTATCACGACTGATGATGCTAGGGAACATTTGATTGCTGTTGCAACCGATGTCAAGAATAGTACATCGAACAATTTCAAGGTAACGCTAGATGGAGAAACTCCTTCGGGCGCGACGTTCAAGATGGTATTAAAATTTGATAATCTGAAGCTGATTCCGGGTGACTATCATGTCCGCATTTCTTCAAAGGGAATTTCTCACTTTGATGGAAAAAGGGCTGAATACTTTGTGGCTGTCGAACAAAATGAGTCTGAATATACTGACGCTTCGTAATAGGATTATATAATGAACGAGCAATTTTTGTGGGTCGAACGATATCGACCACACACGATTGACGAATGTATTCTTCCAAAATTTTTAAAAGATACATTCAATGATTTTGCAGCACAAGACAAAATCCCGAATCTTTTGCTTTCTGGTGGACCAGGTGTCGGTAAGACAACTGTGGCCAAGGCGCTTTGCGATATGACCAAAGCTGATTACATTGTAGTCAATGGGTCAGAAGAGTCGGGTATTGATGTGCTGCGAACCAAGATTAAGCAGTTTGCCTCGACTGTTAGTTTCACCGATTCTCGAAAGATGGTGATTCTCGACGAGGCAGATTATCTTAATCCGCAGTCCACCCAACCAGCCATGCGTGGGTTCATCGAAGAGTTTGCAGGCAACTGTGGATTCATCTTTACCTGCAATTATAAGAATCGTATCATTGAGCCGATTCATTCCCGATGCTCGGTTGTTGATTTCAAAATCGACAACGGCGAAAAGGCTAAACTAGCCTCCCAATTCATGACTCGGGTGAATAACATTCTTGACAAGGAAGGAATTTCCTATGACAAGAAGGTCGTGGCTGAATTGATTATGAAGCACTTTCCCGATTTTCGTCGGGTCTTGAATGAGCTTCAACGCTATTCGACGAGCGGCACAATTGACACGGGCGTTCTTTCCCAGATTGCCGATATTAATCTCAAAGAATTGATGGTTGCATTGAAGGCTAAACACTTCAAGGATATGCGAGCTTGGGTTGCCCTCAATGTGGACAACGATCCGCAGAGGATTTACCGAAAGATTTACGATACTCTATATGATTATCTCAAGCCGACTGCAATTCCGCAGACGGTGATTACACTCGCAGACTATCAATACAAGTCTGCGTTTGCGGCTGACCAAGAATTGAACTTGGTGGCTTGTTTGACTGAACTCATGGTGGAGGGGGAATTCCGTTAAGGTCTAGGTGCAACGGTATGATATTTCTTAATGATCCATCTACTAAGACCAGTTTGTCTCTGTGCTTCAATCATAGATTTGTATTCAACGCCATCAATCCAAACTGGAAGACGAAATGCTTTATCCTTCTTGCGCCATTCAAGTTGAGACACACTGTTTTTCAATCTGGTCGCTTTGCTGTGTTTCTTACCAGCCATTGGATTGCCTTGTTTTTGAAGTCTCTTCTTTGTAGATGTGGAAATTTTAGCTCTATGTTCATCAGAAAAATGTCGACCTTTGATCCAGCCACCATCAAGATATTCTTGCAACATGGCAGATTGAATGAGCTTAGAGGATTTGTCTTTCTTGACCCAACACCGACTATGGTATGATATTAGACCACCAGCATTCCTATTGATGAATTTGTCATTTTTTGCAACATCGAGTTTACGCAATACAGTTTTTTCCCATTTGATCGCTTTGTTTTTCGATGTGAAGGTTTTCCGAACCTCAACAGAAAATGAGTCTTTGCCATGTTCCTCGATCAGGGCGGTGACATAATCAGAAGAAGTGAAGTATGTTTTCCATAGATTGTCGGGGTGACAGTTTTTTGAGTATTGAACACCATAGTAAAAGGTGCCTGTAGGATTATGTTTAACGAGATAAGTATATGGGGTAGCCATTCTGTTGCCCTCCTAAGTTTATTTAGTAATTTGGAGATTTTGATGGTGGAAGGCGAGTTTAAATAATATAAAATTGGTACTTGACAGGGTATCTCATATGAGTTATACTCTTATATGAAAGTTCGGAATACAATTTAATTTAATAAAGGTAAATTGAAATGTCAGGCAAGAAAGCAAAAACAATTCGTAAGCAGAAGAAGCTGGGTGAATTTAATGCTCCTGCAAAATCGTCTCAGTTTCATCTTCGTGATCGCCGGGATGGAAGTATTTTTAATTTTAATACGGAATTTTTCTCTCTCCAGTGGATGAAGGAAAAGTGGGATGCTGGGCGTTTGCATTTCGATTGTAGTGTTCAGCGGCCGGCGGACCTTATGAAGCATTTTACCAAAAATGGTATTACGCGAACTGTGATCCATGGCGGATCTATTCACCCAATTATTATTCACCATTATACTGTTAATGGGGAGGATCATTGGGACATTCTTAATGGCGGGCATCGAATTTCATTTATTTTATTTGAGTTGATCTATGACTGGAAGAACGAGAATCCGAAGGAAAAATTCTACTATACGGGCCCGGACGGGGACGACTACGAATATGAACATATGTCGTTTGATGAGATGGAATCCTCAACGCGAAAGAAAATAGAGGATTTTAAGGGGATTGTTGCTGATATTTTTCATAACCTTTCGGACGAAGGGATTGGAGAATTGATGATACAGAGCAATACTACAGAACCTCTCAATGAGGCGGCGCGGTGTAATGCCAAAATGAGTCCGTATCGAGATGCGATTCGACGTATTGTCATGGATCGTCCTATGTGTCCTTCGCCGATTGACGGAGAACTTAATCAACACGAAACCTTTGCAAAAATTATTAAGAATAATTCTAAAAAGCACCTTGGGCATTTTGATTTGATGTCCTGGTTGACGCTTCCTAGATTTTTTCATCTTTATGATGGGCTGTCTATTTACGAAAAAGGTACCACTAATTCAGTCACTATTCGAGAGTCTATTTTTGGTAATACTCTAGATCAAGGGAAGTTCAAAGAGAAGCACCTCGCTCAGCCTGATAAATTTAATGAGCTAGTTAAGATAATGCAGAAAGATGCCGAACGCTATGGAATCCTATGGTCAGCTTGTAAAAACTACAACAAAAAGCCCAAGAAATCTAAGGTAAAGGGTGTTGATAAAACTTTATTTTCTAAAACAGAGGGTTCATTACATGATGCTACTAAAATGGGACCTTGGTATTTTCTTCTAGGATTGGAACAACAACAAGCTATCGAATCTAATGATGATAGAAAAATATTTAAACTAAAGGATCCAGAACTATTCCTTATTGAATATACAAAGGCACATACGAAATTGCTTGAGAAGGTCAAGACACAAGCTGGAGGTGAAGTTGCTTCAGACTATTTCGGAGTGCAAGGACACTGGTCGCCGGGTGAATGGCTTGTTAAAAATAGGTTGTTGTTTTCAGAAATGATGAAGGATAAGAAAAACATTCTCCAAATCGGGATTGTTTTTGTAGATTCTCGCGAATGCTTTACTAGTAAACAACGGCAGGAAATGTATAAAGAACAAGAGGGAATTTGCCCTATAACTAAGAAGTGGTACGACATCGCTGATATGGATGCAGATCATATCATTCCTAGAGCAAAGGGCGGTCCCACAGAAGTTTGGAATGGTCGCATGATTTGTAGAAAGAAGCATCAAGGCTTTGCTCTTGCTTATACCGACGAAGAGAAAAAGGACACTTCCGACGATAAGTCGAAGAGTAGAAAGGTTGCATAATTACAATGCCGTACGTTGATAAATTTATACGAATGGAATTGGACCCAGAAATTGATAACCTTGTGGCGATGTTGCTGGCGCCTATTGACAAGGATGTAGACTTAGGCAATCCAGGCAATCTCAATTACACGATCACCAAAATTCTTAATGCATGGTTGGGGCATACTCCCAACTATGCAAAATATAATGAGGTGATTGGCGTCCTGGAATGTGCCAAACTGGAGTTGTATCGCAGAAAGATTTCTGAATATGAAGATCAGAAGTGGCAACAAAATGGAGATGTGTATAGAAATGAGTAAAAAGTGGGATATGAGTAATAATAAACCTGTTGTATATGTGGCTGGGCTGTTTAGTAATGGGGACACCCTTCCCCAAAAAGAGCAGGATAAGAATCGTAATCTTTTGCGATACTATAGTTTGCTATTCATGAAGAAGGGTTATGCAGTTATTTCGCCTATTGAAAATGACCAATGGGCATATGATCTGGGTCTTCTTACATATGATGACGTGATTGAGTCTGATCTTGCAGTGATCGCAAAGTGTGATTATATCTTCTTTGTTCCCGGTTGGGAAGATGGTCATGGTACTGTCATTGAGCATAAGTTTGCTGAAGAGAATGATATTCCTATTCTTTATGATGTAATCAACTCTACGGAGTTATAAGTAATTATGATGTTTTGGTTTTTTGTCGCATGGTTCATTGTTTCGATTCCGGCAGGGATTTTGCTCGGGGCGTTTCTAAAAAAAGGTTAGTAGTAACTATGGCAAAGTTAGGTGATTTTTTAAAGTCGATCAATCAGTCCAAAGTCAATCTTATGGATAAGGACACTCTCACAGAGGGTGAATATCTTCCATTTGTGGTTAATCGAACCTTATCTTATTTCTTGGATACGGTGATGTATGCAAATGAAATAAACACAAAATCACATGTAGATAATAAGCTGCAATTTGATTTTCTTCTAAATACTATTAGGGTGAATAGAAGATTCTCCCGATGGTTGAAACCTGAAGAAAACAAAGACGTAGATGCTATTAAAGAATATTATGGATATAGCAATCAAAAGGCAAGGGAAGTTTTAGACATTTTTTCGGGGAGTCAACTGTCATTAATACATGAACATCTAGACAAAGGTGGACTGAAAAATGACAGCAGAACAAAGAGAACCAAGAAAGGTAATTCAACTTGACATTGAAGATTTAGTCGAAGTGGAATTAGAAGAGAATGATGATTTTTTAAAGGTTCGCGAAACGCTCACTAGAATAGGTGTATCTAGCAGAAAAGAAAAAACCTTATTTCAATCTTGTCATATTTTACACAAAAAAGGTAGATATTACATTGTACATTTCAAAGAGCTTTTTGCCTTAGACGGAAAGCCTACTAATATTAATGACAATGATCTTGCAAGAAGAAACACAATTACCAATTTGTTGGCTGAGTGGGGATTGGTTTCTTTAACCGATTCTCAAAAAACAAACGAGCCAACAGTATCTTTGAATCAGATTAAAATTATTGCCCATCGCGATAAAAGCGATTGGGATTTACAAGCGAAATATAATATAGGTAAACGAATAACTTGACGAAGACACTTCGATATACACACGAAAATGCGAGTGGGCAAGCTCGACTAAATCCATTGAAGTTTTATAAACTAACTCCCGACGCAAAAGCTCCCGTATTTGCTACAGAAGGTTCAGCCTGTTTTGATATTCACGCTTCCCTGATTCGTGGGGAGAAAGTGAAACTATACACTTCAAACGATGAATTTGACCAACAAAGGATTATGAATGAGGAGTTTGTTATCTGGCCAGGTGAGCGTGTTCAGATTCCCACCAATATAATATTTGATATTCCAAAAGGTTGGTCGGTTCGCATTCATCCTCGTTCAGGATTATCATTTAAGCGGGGGTTGATTCTAGTCAACCAAGAGGGTATTATTGATAGTGATTATGTGGAGCCTGTGTTTATTTTGATGACCAATATTAGCAGCAAACCCCAAACAATTTATAATGATGATAGAATTTGCCAGGGAGAAATGGTGCATTCTTCGTTCTATCATCTAGAAGAAATTAATGAAAAACCTACACAAAAAACTGACCGAGAAGGTGGTTTTGGGTCCACGGGGTACTAAATAGATATTGACATTATGAATTGAGTGATTACATTTATAATATAACACCGAGAGGGTGCCGATGGACGGGCCCACTCAAAACCAAGCAACTTGCTTAATATAAGGAGATGCGATATGACACGCATTACTACTTCCACTTTTGACTCCGTTCTCGATGAATTCCGTCGAGACCCCTTCAACGTCGGATTCGACAACCTGTTTGATCGGCTTGTTGATTTCCAGGCCACAGTCAACCCCACCCAAAAGATGAGCTATCCTCATTACAATGTCGCCAAGGTTGACGAAGATGAATTTGTGATTGAGATTGCCTTGGCTGGGTTCTCAGAAGAGAACCTTACTGTCACGGCCAAGGAAAATACTCTTGAGGTAAAGGGCGAGGAACTCCTGTTGGGTTCCCATGAGGCTGTTATTCACCGAGGGATTTCGACTCGCGACTTTAACCGTCGATGGAATCTTGCAGATACCATTGAGGTTACTGGGGCTGACTTCAAGAATGGTCTTTTGACTGTTCACTTGAAGAACGTCATTCCAGAGGAGCAGAAGCCTCGGGTCATTTCCATTAACACAGACTCTCCTACCAAGAAGGAATTTTTGGCAGAGAGTAAGTAAACATAAAAGGGAGGGCTTAACGGCCCTCCTTTTTTACTATATAATATATGTTTGTTAAACCAAAACGTGAAATTGATAGAGTATTTTTACATTGCTCTGCTTCGCCTAATCCGGAGCATGGCGATGTGGAAATTATTCGTGCATGGCATTATCAACGTGGTTGGAGTGATATTGGGTATCATTACTTTATTCCGTTTGAGGGTGAACTTCAGGTTGGTCGCAACATAGAACATTCTCCAGCAGCACAAAGGGGACACAATACTGGAACGATTGCCATTTGTCTTCATGGGCTTTATAAGCATAATTTTACACTAAATCAATATGAAACTTTACAAAAATTATGCAAACAAATTAATATTGAATATGATGGTAATATTACCTTTCATGGGCATTGTGAAGTATCAACAAAAAGCTGCCCTGTTTTTGAATATAAAGCTGTGTTGGAGCTAGACCCTTCTGGACATATTACAGGATTAAAACGAGCAAAACTTCTTGATATGTTTGATGTTGGTGTTGAGGTGATGAATTTACAACGACGATTGAATGTGTTTTTAAAACAACATTTTGGTAACAACGATATAGAGCTTGAAGTTGATGGTGTGTTTGGGCAAAATACAGCCCAAGCTATTTTGATGTTTCAGTTTACTCATGTAATTACACCAGATGGCGTGGCTGGACCAAAAACTTTATTATTACTTCCCACACTTGAATAGAGGATATTATGGACGAAATTAAAATTGTGAATTTGATAGCGGGTCCGCCCATTATTGCAAAGGTGAGTGTTGAGGAGGATTATTATATTCTAGAAGATCCTTACAATATAATATACACCGAATCTAAAGAAGAAGGCGGTAAACCAAGATTTACTGTTTTTGATGTGTTGGCTCTTTCTTCGGATTCTGATATTGCGGTGGCAAAAAAACATGTTCTATTTTCTCACAGCCCGCTACCAGAAATTATAGACCAATATAATGCCATGATGCTAAATCAGCTTACTCCAATTACCGGTGATGATTGACAATTAGACACAAGACTGCTATACTCTATACATGAATCGAAACTTTTATACAAATGTTCAATGTGTTGGCAACAATATATTCTTCCGCGGTATTGTTAATGGTAAACGGCGAAAGGATAAGTTAGAATATTATCCGACAGTATTCGTGCCAACAAATACCGAGTCAAAATATAAAACTCTTGATGGCAGTTCTGTTGGTTCAATAAAACCAGGAACGGTTCAGGATACTCGCCAGTTTATTAGACGGTATAAAGATGCCAATAACTTTACGGTATATGGTAATCATAATTTTCAGTATTGTTGGATTGGCGATCAGTATAAAGACAATATTGAATATGACAGGGATTTGATTTCAATTGTCTATCTTGATATTGAGGTCGATTCACAAAATGGTTTTCCAGATCCCGAAGTTGGCTCCGAAGAAATTACTGCAATCACAATTAAACACAAGGATATATTTTGGGTTCTTGGGTGCGGTGACTATACCCCCAAAAAAGAAAACGCAAAGTATATCAAATGTGAAAATGAGATTGATTTAATTCAGACGTTCATTGAGCTTTGGCGAAAGGTTGACCCGGACATCATCACTGGATGGAATGTTCAATTCTTTGATATTCCATATTTGTATAATCGAATTACCCGAGTGCTTGACGAAAAGACAGCCCGTAAACTAAGCCCTTGGGGGCGTACTTCTCTTCGTAAGGCTGTTGTTCTTGGGCGTGAGCAGCAAGCCATTAATCTTATTGGTACTTCTATTCTTGACTATATGGAGTTGTATAAACGATTCACATATACACAACAAGAGAGTTATAGACTCGACCATATCGCTCATGTAGAATTAAATGAACGCAAACTTTCCTATGAAGAATATGGTTCATTACATAAACTCTATTCGGAAGATTATGAAAAGTTCATTGATTATAATATTAAGGATGTGGAGCTTGTCGAGCAACTAGAAGATAAGATGAAATTTATCGACATGATTTTAGCCCTTGCGTATTCGGCAAAGGTGAATTATACCGATGTGTTCTCTCAGGTGCGTATGTGGGATACCATGATTTACAATCATCTTCGGAAGAAGAATATTGTTATTCCACCGAAAATCAATGAAGAAAAGACCGAGCAGTATGCGGGTGCATATGTAAAAGACCCCATTATTGGAATGCATAACTGGATTGTTTCGTTTGACTTGAATAGTCTGTATCCGCATTTGATTATGCAGTACAACATTTCTCCAGAGACTTTAGTACCTCGCGAGCGTGCGCCCGAGGAAGTGGTTAACAGTCTGAATCTTGGGGCCCATAAAACCATTGCACGCATCGACAATATTATTGAGAAAATCTTTGATACGAGTTCTTTAACTAATCATGATCTTACGGTGACGCCAAACTATCAGTTCTTCCGAAAAGATGTTCGCGGATTTCTTCCTGAAATGATGGAAGAATTGTATGAGCAGAGAAGTGAATATAAGAGCCTGATGATTGAGGCTCAGAAGAAACGCGAAGAGGTGACCGCCAAGGAAAATAATTATCTCTATAAGAAATATACAAATGACATTGCCAGATATAACAATGTTCAGTTAGCCCGTAAGGTTCAATTGAATAGTGCCTACGGTGCGCTCGGAAATCAGTATTTTCGTTTTTATGATATTCGATTAGCCGAAGGTGTCACCAAAGCGGGGCAGTTGTCAATTCGTTGGATTGAAAATAAAATGAATAAGTATCTTAACCAGTTACTTAAAACTGAAGACGAAGATTATATTGTAGCCAGCGATACTGATAGCATTTATATTACGTTTGATAAGTTGGTCTCTTCGGTTTTCCCTAAGGAGACTTCATCTAAAAAGATTGTAGATTTTCTTGACAAGGTGAGTATAGAAAAGTTAGAACCATTCATCAATAAATGTTATGTTGAATTGGCTGAATATATGAATGCCTATGACCAGAAGATGTTTATGTCAAGAGAAGTTATTGCAGACAAGGGAATTTGGACTGCAAAGAAAAGATACATTTTGAATGTCCATGATAGTGAGGGTGTGCGATATGCAGAGCCCAAGCTAAAAATTATGGGCATTGAAGCAGTCAAGTCAAGTACGCCAGGAGCCTGTCGTGAGAAGATTCGGCAAGCAATGAAAATATTGATGAACGATACCGAAAATGATATTATTGATTTTATTGAAAAGTTTCGGGAAGAGTTCAATAAGTTACCCGCCGAAGATGTTGCATTTCCTCGGGGCATTAATGGGATTAAAAAGTATAAAGGTACCAAAGACATTTATATTAAGGGCACACCAATTCATGTCAAGGGCGCACTACTATATAATATGTTACTCAAAAAACATAATGTGCTAAAGAAGTATCCGGCAATTCAAGATGGAGATAAGATTAAATTTACATATCTAAAAGAGCCAAATCATATTCGCGAGGCGGTCATTTCTATGAGCGGTTCATTACCCAATGAATTCGATTTGGAAAAATATATTGATTATGACAAACAATTCCAAAAGGCTTTTGTTGATCCTCTTGGAATTATTTTAGAAAAGGTCGGTTGGAAGACAGAACGGGTTTCGACACTAGAAGATTTTTTTGGTTAGATAATAATGGTGAGGAATAAAATTATGAGTAGTGATACGAACGGTGAGATTTCGCTAGAGAAAAGTGGAATGTATTTGTTAATGGCAGACATTTCTGCGGAAACGTGTAAGCCTGTCATTGAATGGATATTAAAAAATGAACTGATAGAGGATCCTTGGCCTGAATTGAAGTTGTTTGTTAATTCACCAGGCGGTACTTTGAGTGATGCCTTTGCGTTGATTGATGTGATGCGCGGGTCAACTGCGAAAATTTCAACTGTCGGAATTGGTGAAATTTCTAGCGCAGGGCTTTTGATTTTCATGTCCGGCGCAAAGGGATACCGCCTTCTTACTCCAAATACTGCAATTCTATCTCATCAGTTTTCTTGGGGTTCGTATGGCAAAGAGCATGAGTTGTTTGCTGCCCAAAAAGCATTTGATGTCACTAGTACAATGATGATTAATCATTACAAGAAGTGTACTGGATTGTCAGAGAAAAAGATTCGGGAGTTTTTGCTTCCTCCAGAAGACCGATGGTTGACTGCAAAGGAAGCCTTGAAGTTAGGAATTTGTGATACAGTGAAGGAGATTTATTAATAATGGGAAATGATATTCAATCGTTAGGGCACGCATTGGTGTCTCATAATGAATTTGTGGATACCTATGCAGATGTAGATAGATATGTTGATACGGGTTCGTATACTTTGAATGCGCTCTTGTCTGGTTCTATTTACAAAGGGCTTCCTGGTAATAAGATTACTGCACTCGCAGGAGAGTCTTCTACAGGCAAGACATATTTTACCTTGGGAGTGGTCAATCAATTTCTGAAAGACAATCCTACTGGTGGCGTGATTTTCTTTGAGAGCGAATCTGCTATTACAAAGCAAATGCTTTTAGATCGGGGCATTGATATTGCTCGATTAGTGATTGTTCCTGTGGCGACAGTTCAACAATTTCGCCATCAGGCTCTAGTGGTTCTAGAGAAGTATATGGATGACAAGGAAGAAGATCGGCTTCCATTGCTGATATGTCTTGATAGTCTTGGTATGCTTTCGACCACAAAGGAAATGGAAGATAGCACCGAAGGCAAAGAGACAAAGGACATGACTCGGGCTGCAATTCTCAAGGCTGCGTTTCGGGTTCTTACCCTAAAGCTCGGGCGCGCAAAGGTGCCCNNNCGATTAACAAAAGAAAATAAAATTGTCGATGTGTTGCTCAGATATGATACTGGATTGCATAGATATTATGGGCTTGTAGATTTTGCAGTTGAACATGGAATATTTAAGAAGGTGACTACACGAATAGAAATGCCTGACGGAACAAAGGTATTTTCAAAGGCAATCTACAAGAACCCCGAAAAATATTTCACAAAGGAAATTCTTGACCAATTGGATGCCATTTATCAGAAAGAGTTTACATATGGAAGTGAGATGATTGAAATTGAAGAGGAATTAGAAGATGGGTGATATGGATTATCTTTATGAGATGATGGATCGAACCGAGCATAAAAAATGTAGTGATTATTACTGCCAACTAGATAGCGGGCATGACCGTGCTACTGGCAGAAGTCATTGCCGCACATGCTGGGAAGATTGGCCGTGTCCTGAAGCAGAAGAGGAGACTGAGTAGATGACGACAATGACGACGGAAGTTCCTGAGGAATCATTAAAGGAGTGGTATAGTCTCGTTCCAGATCCAGACAATGCCGATGCAGACTATTGGTGCATTCGTCTTGATAAAGGAGAGTATACTGGGCTTGTCTACAAGTATGGCGAGATTGGTGTTTCGCCTAAGCTAAATGAAGATGGAACCCTTCCTGTAAATTTTGAATATGATATTCTTTTTGTTCCTGAAGATTTACGAAAGAAGGAATTTATGGACGAAAAGAAACAAGAGTTTGAAAATTTAATTGGAAATATTATGATGCAAATGGTTCAAGAAGATTTGGATATTAAGAGTATGGGAGATGATTCTTCTACTGATGTCGATTCTGAAAAGAAATTTGTTGTCAGACGAAGAATTTCTACTGAAGGATCGGCGTTTAGTAAATAATGGAAAGACTTGAAACTACCATATTAAGAAATCTTCTTTCGGATGAAGAGTATACGAGAAAGGTAATGCCTTTTCTAAAAAATGATTATTTTCATGATCGCCCCGAGCGATTATTATTTGAACAGATAGAATCTTTTGTTACCAAGTATAATAGTCTTCCCACAACCGAAGCATTAGTTATTGATTTGGGGAACGATAGTGATATTGGCGAATTAGATTTTGAATCTGCCCAGAGTATTTTAAGTAGTTTTAAAGCTACTGATTATGAACGCCCTTCGCCTGAATGGTTGGCCGACCAGACAGAAAAGTTTTGTCAAGAGAAGGCTGTATATAATGCAGTCATGGAATCTATTCAAATTCTTGATGGTAAGCAAGATAAGATGAAAGAATCTATTCCTGAAATCTTGAGCGATGCACTTGCCATTTCATTTGATACAAATGTTGGGCATGATTACTTAGAAGATTCTGATAAGAGATTTGACTTCTATCATAAGCGCGAAAATCATATTCCATTTGATCTAGAATATTTCAACAACATTACAAACGGTGGTGTGTGTAACAAGACATTGAATGTTTTGATGGCTGGTCCTGGTGTCGGTAAGACATTAGCCATGTGCCATTTTGCAGCCTCATATCTTTCCCAAGGAAAGAATGTTCTATATGTAACCTTAGAGATGGCAGAAGAAAGAATCTCTGAGCGGATTGATGCAAATCTTTTGAATGTGTCTCTCAATGATTTGTATGATTTGCCGAAGGTGTTATACGATTCCAAGATTCAAAAGCTGAGAGAGAATACTGTTGGTAAATTAATTGTCAAAGAATTCCCAACAGCCCAGGCCGGGGTTGGGCATTTTCGACATCTGTTCAACGAATTAAATCTCAAAAAGAGTTTTGTTCCTGATATTTTGATTGTGGATTATATTAACATCTGCACTTCTTCGCGATACAAGCCAGGAACGAATGTTAATTCATACACATATATCAAGAGCATTGCCGAAGAGATGCGGGGATTTGCAATTGAACGCAACATTCCCGTTCTTACTGCAACCCAAGTTAACCGCGAGGGATTTGGAAGCTCTGATATGGGAATGGAGAATACAGCCGAGTCATTCGGATTGCCTGCAACGGCTGACCTGTTCTTGGCCATTATTACCAGCGATGAATTAGAATCGTTGAATCAGCTAATGGTGAAGCAGTTAAAGAATCGGTATAATGATCCGACATTACATAGACGATTTGTGGTGGGCGTAGATAGGGCGAAAATGCGGCTTTATGATGTAGATCAATCTGCTCAACAAGACATTTCTGATGATGCTTCTAATACTCCTACATTCGATAATACTAGTTTTGGCAAGAGAGATTTTTCTCAAATTAACATTTAGGGCGTTTGTCGTGCATAAATAATCTTATGTCTAATATTGAAGACATAAGTTTAATTTAACAAAGGAGACCAGATAATGGATTTCGCTACAATTATTGACAATCTTCCTAGCTACCTAGAGATTATCACGCAGGCAGTTGGGGTATTTGCTCTGGTGGCTACCCTGACGCCAAACACGTCGGATAATGCTATCGTAGATTTTATTCTCAAGCTCATCAACTTTGGCGGCGCCAATGTTGGTAAGTCAAGTAATGCCTAATTAATATATGCATTTGATAAAAATGCGTTTGTGTATGCTCGTAAGTAGCAGAGGATGTGCAGGTCGTTTTTAAATACGACTCTGCGGAAAGATGGGGAACTATAGAGAGTGTTAGCTCCCAAGACCCTGACCTTTTTATAGTTAAAGGGGTTTTGCCCATCACACAAACGCATAGGGAGGAACAGGAACACCATTACCTCCAATCATAGTTCCTGTTCCTCCCCATCGAATGAGTTTGGATATTATGCATCTTGCTAATACTATCAATAGGGCACTGGATAAAATTGCCGACCAAATGATTGGTGTGGTGAATAGTGCATCTCATTGTAAATTAGTTCAAGAAGTATTTCGTCCATTTGGGGCTAAGATTATTGTTGCCTTAGATGATGTTGTTTCTAAGGATATGATTGTTGTTACTGGCGCATATGCTCCTTGGAGAAAGCGCCAGAATATTGAGGTATATCTAAACTATAAGCCTGGTTCTAAGCGTGTTCTTGTTACCAAGGATGTGTGGAAGCAACTTAGGTTTGACCTATCCCAGACACTTCAACATGAATTAGTCCATAGAATGCAATGCGAGCATATCAAAATTCCAAGCAAAGATTGGGAAGATCATGCCTGCAAAGTCTATTCTAGCAATGCCCGTATTCCTGCCAAGAGAGATGATCAGGAATACTACGGCGACACAGAAGAGATTGCGGCTCATGCCCATTGCATTATGATGGAGCTAAAGTATTTTGCCCCTAGAACTGACCCTATTAAATTGTTACAACGGGGAAAAAGAGTTCCTAAGAATAAGTCTCCTACGTTGTATGATTATCTAGAAACATATGATAATGATACAAGCCATCCCGTTATTAAACGGTTACTCAAAAAGACAGTATATTGGATTGAACAAGAGGCATAGAATGTCAGCGGGTTATTGATACGTTCGAGACATTAGGGGAGTGGTATATTCAGGAGAGGATAA
>LWDU01043209.1_pt1 | contig 16785 bp, 13 predicted proteins | sample 727161 | NCBI WGS metagenome assembly LWDU01 (sample SAMN04566230, study PRJNA314399) | hydrothermal vent metagenome | isolation source: deep sea hydrothermal plume seawater | place: Mexico: Gulf of California, Guaymas Basin | collected 2004-07-11
TCATCGGTCAAATCATTATTTCTTAAGTCCAAGGTTTCCAACTCCGAAATATAGGCAAAATCTAACAACACCAATACTCCAAAGTCCCCAATCAGACCCTTCCCGACCTGATCAAGTCGGTTTTTACGATAGAGATCTTTAAACTCCTCCATCAACTGGAACCGTTTCCAAGCCTGCTTTCCACTTTTTATAATTGGATTGTAGGCCAGTTGAATATTGTGAAGATTGATTAGTTTTTTTGAATGGGTGAGTTCAATAGCTCCAGACCCTTTAATTTGATTGTAGTTCAGATTCAGCTCTACCAATTGAGTCAGCGTATCTGAGTTTGCGATAGACTTTGCCCCCTTATCGGTAATCTGATTATAATAAAGGTTTAAAATTTTTAGGTTCGAAAAAATTTTAGAGTTGGCAATGATCTTCGCCCCTTTGTCAGTAATAAAGTTGTGTTCCAAATATAAGGCTTCAAGGTTTTCTAGGTACGGGGATTCCGCCAAAGCGCGAAGACCTTCATCAGTAGCATTGACCTTATACAAAACTAGAGTGCTGACAGAACGAACTATTGGGGATTGGGCCAAAACAACCAAACCTGAGTCACCCAGGTTCTTTTCATTGATCCGTAGAGTCTTGTCATTGCGCTTAAGTTTTTTTTGGATGTACTCCTCAACATCAGTTTCTGACATTGGCGCAGAAACAGCACCTAAAATAAAAATATAAAAAAAAGGAAGAATCAAGGCCTTCCTACTAAAATTAAACATAAGTTATTGCCTTAAATTTTAACCGTTTCCTAAAACCACTAAGGATAAAATATTTTACTAGGAACAACTATTTTTTTTCAACATCCTTCAATCGCGTTTCCAGATCGCGAACTTTACGGACCAATTCTGGAAGTTTTGGAAGAGCCGTTATATACCTTTTCCACTCACCTAAGGGAACTGACGGATAGCCTCCATGCACGCTTTTGCTCTCAACATTCCGGATCGCCACTGTCCGAGCCGTAAGGGTAACTTGATCACCTAGTGTCACATGATCTCGAACCCCAACCTGCCCTGCCAGTACCACATGATGGCCTAATGTAGAGGACCCGCCCAACCCCACCTGCGCCACTAAAATTGAATGTTCTCCAACCCTACAATTATGGGCCACCTGAACCAAGTTATCTATTTTTGTTCCTTGTTTGATAATTGTGACACCCATCGAAGCCCTGTCCACGCAACTATTTGCTCCAATCTCGACATGATCTTCAATCACAACCCGACCTACCTGGTTAATTTTAAAATGTGCCCCTTTTTCATCAGGAGTGTATCCAAAACCATCTGAACCGATCACCACTCCGGCATGAAGAATTACATGGCTCCCCAATTCTGTATTACGATAAAGTGTGACATTTGGATGTAGAACAGTGTGCCCACCAATCTGGCAATCATCTCCTACAACCACACCCGGGTATAAATGAACATTATCTCCGATCTCCACACCATCCCCAACACACACACCTGCCGACAAAGTAACTTGCACACCCAGTTTTACATTTTCGCCAATTACCACACTCTCATGAATTCCTGGTTTCGGTTTTGGCTCAGGGTGAAACTCTCTCAATAAACGTGCAAAGGCAAGCTCTGGGCTAGCAACAATTATCTGGGGTATAGAGGTGTTTATCGATTTTTTTACAAGAACGGCCGATGCTTGAGATCGGTTCAATGTATCTAAGAATGTTTTTTTAATCAAGAAGGTGATTTGTCCTTTCTGCACTTGATCAATACTCTGAACACCTGTCACTTCTACCGTGCCATCCCCATTTAACTTTCCCGCAACCAATTCAGCGATCTTTTCGAGCTTCATGGCTTCCCCTTTATTATAAAATCTTTAAAATAGATTTAATTCTCCGCCCGCCCACAAGGCGGGTTGTTTATCTCGCGCTACAGACCACAATTTCAGATAACCAGTTTTTCCCTGATCGGGCCGACTTGCAATTCTTTGACTGTGGGTAACAATTACAAAAGTCTGATTAAATTCCTTATTCATTTTTCGAATCAATTCTATCAGTTGGTCACTGGCATGATGGTCCAGATTCCCTGTAGGTTCATCGGCTAAAAGCAGATCCGGCTGATTGATCAGTCCTCTAGCTAGAGCAGCACGCTGGTTTTCTCCGCCCGAAAGTTCACTCGGTTTATGATGCATTCTGTCTTTCATACCCACTTCGCACAACAAATATTCCGCTCGTTCTTTAGCCAGATTCTTATCCTGATTTTGGATCAGAGCTGGGAACATGGCATTTTCCAATGCAGTAAAATCAGGTAGCAAATTGAAAAACTGAAATACAAAACCGATGTGATTATTTCTAAATTTATCCAAATATTCGTTGGATTGTTTATAAATATCCTTTCCTTGAAACGAAACGCTTCCTGACATGGGCTTGTCAAGTCCCCCGAGGACATGAAGAAGGGTACTCTTTCCTACTCCTGATGCACCAACAATCCCCAACACTTCTCCCGATAATACTTTAAGGTTAACCTGATCAAGAACTTGAATCATCTCGCGTTTAGTCGTATATCTTTTATCAACATTAACCGCTTCGATCAGACATTTTTTTTCTGAATTGCCGAAACTCAAATCATTCATACCGCAAACCTTCCACAGGGTTCAGCCGGGAGGCTCGCCAGGCGGGATACAACGAGGCAACAAAACAAATAATTATCGAGAAGACAACGATAAGGAATGAATCAAAATACTGAATTTCCGAAGGGAGCTTATCCAGATAATACACATCGCTAGGAAAAGCCGTGAACCCAAAAAGCTGTTCAATCAACCCGACAATTTCATTCAGATTGGGCACAATGATAAAACCGCCAATACAACCGATCGTTGTCCCGGTAACACCAATAATCAATCCTTGGTAGCTGAAAATTTTCATTATGCTGAATCGGGAAGCTCCCATAGATTTCAAAATGGCGATTTCTTTAGTCTTTTCCATAACCACCATAAACAAAGTGCTGACAATATTAAATGCTGCCACCAAAATAATTAGTATCAAGATGATAAACATCACAATTTTTTCTAGTCGTAGTGCGGAAAATAAATTTTTATTCATACGCATCCAGTCTCTGGCGTAATAGGGGAACCCCAAATTTTCCTGGATTTCCTCAGCAATCTGGTCAGCTTTTTCTATATCCATCACCCGAATCTCAATCCCACTGACCTTTCCCTTCATCGCAAAAAACTTTTGCCCGGAATGTATTGATATAAAAGCCAGGTTGGAGTCGTATTCAAACATTCCCGATTCAAAAAAACCAACCACCTGAAACAGTTTGATTTTTGGAATCAGGCCCATAGGGGTTATTCTTGATGCAGGAGCAACCATCGATACAACATCATCATCATGCACCCCTAAACGACGCGCCAACTCTTTACCTAGAATAATCCCATCCCGATGAGATTTTCCGGAATAATTTACCGGGCCCTCCAGTAATCTCAAACTTCCCTTCACCAGATTTTTTTCCAGGTCAGAAACACTGGCCTCTCGCTCAGGATCCACTCCACGTACGACTACCCCTACAGCCTTGCCTCCGTATGTCAACATGACCTGATTCAGAATAAAAGGAGCCGCAGTATTTACACCTTCTACCTTTACAACTTTTTCTATAATGGATTCGTAATCCACCATCCCTGTCTGGTTGATATTAGTGACTACAATATGACTGTTGGTTCCCAGAATTTTGTCTCGCAAATCTTTGCCGAATCCAGACATAACAGCAATAACCACAATTAATGCCATGACTCCTAAGGCAACCCCACCAACGGAAATCCAGGTATTGAGCGAAATAAACCTTTGGGCACGTTTTGCTTTGAGATGACGTAAGCTGACAAAAAGTTCGTAGGACATATCAGGAATGAATCAATAAATGATCGGTTGTTTCCCGGATCAGGATTCTTTTTTCAATTGCGGGAAAAGAATAACATCTCTTATGGACGGACTATCGGTCAACAGCATCACCAGCCGGTCTATCCCTATACCTTCCCCGGCCGTGGGGGGCATTCCATATTCGAGTGCGCGGATAAAGTCGTGATCCATCCAATGGGCTTCTTCATCACCTGCCTGGCGCTCAGCAACTTGTTGTTCAAATCTTTGTTTTTGATCTATCGGATCGTTTAACTCGGTATACGCGTTGGCAATTTCTTTTCTGCCGATAAACAATTCAAACCGTTCTACCAGAGAAGGGTCATCTTCTTTTTTCTTTGATAGTGGTGAAAGCTCAATGGGATAATCGGTAATAAATATCGGCTGAACCAACCGAGGCTCAACAAAGTGATCAAACAGTTTAGCCAAAATTTTCACATGCTGGTCCTTCTTCTCTATGGCTACCTTGTTCTCTAATGCAAATGCGACTGTCTTTTCAGGGTCATCCAGAATCTCCTCAGCAACGCCACCAATTTCGATAAGGGATTGCCGAAATGTACAACGCTTGAAAGGCTGGGAAAAATCTATCATTTCCACCTTTGATTCTCCACCCGTGGAAGAAGTATAAGGAAACTGGTAGTTTTTATCTGGAAATACCTGGTTACAAATGTAACGGAATAAATCTTCTGTCAGGTCCATCAAATCATTATAATCTGCGTAAGCGGTGTAAAACTCCACCATAGTGAATTCGGGATTATGCTCGGTAGAAATACCCTCATTTCTAAAATTCCGGTTGATTTCATAGACTCTTTCCATACCTCCTACCACCAGCCTTTTCAGGTAAAGCTCTGGTGCAACACGAAGAAACAAATCCATATCTAGCGCATTATGATGGGTCTCGAAGGGTTTTGCTGTAGCCCCTCCGGGAATCGAATGCATCATTGGAGTTTCTACTTCAAGATATCGACGCTCATTCAGATAATCCCGCAACACTTGGATAATACGGCTTCTGGAGATAAAAACTTTTTTAACATCCGGGTTAACAATCAAGTCGACATAACGTTGCCTATAACGAAGCTCTACATCTTTAAGCCCATGCCATTTTTCAGGAAGAGGAAGAAGCGACTTGGAAAGCAATGTCACTGTTCCAGCGAACAAGGTCAGTTCACCGGTTTTGGTTTTCGAAATTCGACCCTCGACACCAATAATATCGCCGATATCAAACTTTCCAAATAATTCGTAAGCGGACTCACCCAATGCATTCTTATTAATAAAAACCTGGATGTCCCCGGACGCATCCTTGATATTTACAAAGGTTGTCTTTCCGTGCTTCCGCCGGCTCATCATACGTCCAGCAACAATATATTCTGAGTTTTTTTCATCCAACTCTTCCTTGGACATCGCAGAATATTTATCAATCAGGGAAGAAAGAGTCGCATTAACATGAAACCGGTTAATGAATGGTGAGATGCCCATTTCCCGGAGTTCGTCGAGTTTTTGATGTCTAAGCTTAACCAGTTGTCCTAAATCTTCCATGCGGTGTCAATTCTGTAATGTGTTGGAGAAACTCTGGGGTATCCAGAGCGATGAGCCAGGAAACAGTTCCGGGCAATTTGGTAGGCTAAAAACCTTTGCTACCGGGCAAATTCAGTGTAACGAGTCTCACGAACCACCGTGACCTTAATTTCACCCGGATAAATCACTTCTTTTTCTATTCTTTTCGCAATATCCCTGGCTAAAATACCGGCACTCTGGTCATCCGTACCAGTGGGCATAACAATAATTCGCACTTCACGACCTGCCTGAATAGCAAAAGTTTTTTGAACTCCTTTGAAGGAATCACCAATCTCTTCCAATTGCGTCATTCGTTTGATATAGGTTTCCAACATTTCTCTTCGAGCTCCAGGGCGGGAAGCCGAAATAGTATCTCCTGCCGCGACCAAAACCGCGTAGGGGGATTCCGCCTCACAATCTTCATGGTGAGCAGCAATCGAATTGACCACAAAAGGATGTTCGTTGTAGCGCTTAGCAATATCAACTCCAAGTTGAGTATGTGTGCCATCGGTCTGGTAATCAATAGCCTTGCCGATATCATGCAGTAATCCTGATCGTTTAGCGAGCGCCACGTTTAAACCTAGCTCTTCAGCAATGGCCCCACATACAAACGCCACCTCTTGCACATGCTCAAGAACATTCTGAGTATAGCTAGTGCGGTATTTGAGTCGCCCAAGCAATTTGACCATTTCAGGATGGATATTATCAATACCAACATTTAAAACAGCTTGCGCACCCGCTTCCTCAATCTGCAGCTTAACTTCTTTTTTGCATTTCTTGACAACATCTTCAATGCGTCCAGGGTGAATTCGACCATCAAGGGTAAGTTGCTCCAAAGCACGGCGGGCTACTTCTCTTCTTATAGGGTCAAAACCCGACAACACCACGGCACCAGGAGTATCATCAATAATCAGATCAATTCCTGTAGCCTGTTCCAAAGCACGGATATTCCTTCCTTCGCGACCAATAATTCGGCCCTTAATATCATCACTGGGTAACTCCACCACCGAAACGGTAGTTTCTGCAATATGGTCAGATGCCAGTCTCTGTACAGCCATGGTAATTAATCGACAAGCCCGTTCATCAGCGCTTTTTTTAACATCCTCTTCAATTTTTTGAACTTCCCGCGCCGCATCCCTTTTAGCGTCATCAATTATCTTATCCTTAACTTCCTCCCTCGCCTTTTCGGCTGTGTAAGAACCGATCACCTCTAAATTTTTAAGCTCTTCCGCTACCAGACTCTCGTAATGGGATTTTTGTTGCTCAACCCCTTTTTCTAAACCAACAAGCTTTCTTTGTTGTTCTTCGAGTTCCTTTTCTCGAAGCTGAAACTTTTGATTTTCAGATTTAAATTCTCTTTCCTTTGTATACAACTCATTTTCCAGTTCACGCACAACATCCTGCCGACCTCTCATTTCTTTTTCTAATTCGGCTTTCACCACCAAAGATTTTTCCCGTGCCTCAATCTCTGCCGATTTCAACCTGTTCACTACTTCTTTGTCTGCTTCCTGAATAACTTTCTTCCTACGTTCTTCCGCTTCTTTGATTTGATACTCGGTGAACATTTTTCGCAGAAAATAGCCAATGGCATAACCAATCAGCAAAGCAATAGACACCCCTACCATCAGGGTTACAAAATCAAACTTAATATCAGCAAGCATTGCGAAACCTCAATATTAAAAATAAACCGACTCAGTTTCAAGTAGCTCAGCAGTTTATAGTATCGTTTTCAGTGAAAATTCTTTGGACTCTCTCATCCCAGGAATCCTGGGGAACCGAGTCAACAACTTGAAACCCGTAGGCTACTGCCAAACAGAGCACGCCCTCTGGCAATTGACTCAAAAGCCCATCAAAATAACCTCCGCCATAACCCACCCGCCTGCCAGAAAAATCAAACGCCAAACCTGGCAAAATTACAGCATCAACTTTTAACGGAGACACCACTCTGGAATTATCCCCCGAAGGCTCCCTAATACCGTAGGAACCGAGCTCAAATTCCTGCCCCATATCCTTAATTTCACAAACTTCTAGACGTCTTTCCCTTGGGGTCAACCTTGGAACATAAACCCGCCGGCCCTCCTGAAGGGAACGTGCAATCATCTCATCTGTACGAACTTCATTACCAAACGAGAGGTAAAACATTACATCCCGGCGAACCGAAAACTCCTTACAGGCAAATAGTTTGTCCTCTATGATCTGGCTAAAGTTTAGAACATCATCCAAGCTCATGACATCCCGTCGCCGAATCATATCCTGACGGATTGCAAGCTTATCCCTTTTTGTGAAATCACCAGGCATACTCCCTCTAGATTATTGCCATGGTTACCCACGCCCTTGGACCAGAACACGGAAAATAGCCCAAACTTATTAAATTTTAGGTAGGAGCCACAAAAGATAACCGACCAAAACCGGCAATGGGAACATAGGTCAGGGCAAGATTCTGAGCCAAAAGACCGGCCAAAAAAAAACTTGCGTGGATATTTCTGAAAACTAAGCCCGATTTACCGTTTCGCTCATTTTTCAGTCCCAATTAATTCCAAGTCTATACATTAGGAATTGGATATATATTCAGGCTTGGTCAGGCGGACGTCCAACCCTCAAAACTCTTAAATATTTAAAAAGTCTCCCCGTTTATGCCGTGCAAAAACTATTTTTTGAACCTGTCAAGGACAGGTGGGGTATCCGTGAACTGTTTTAGGCTCCCCTTCCAGAGAGGGTCTGCACACCACAGCCGAGCCATCAACCCCATACACAAACTGTTGGCTCAAGAAATTAAATTTTTACTCGAACACAACAGGGAGACTCCACTTCAAATTCCACTGCATTCTACCACAAAGCCCAAAGCCCCTCAAGGCCTATGTAAAGCTCAAAACCCATTACTTTTCAATATTTTGAAGCTCTTCATCTAGAGCTTCAATCAATTTTCGGAGTTTCTCTGCCTCCATCTCTTCCCCTGCCCCCACTTGACTTCTCAGCTCCATTAATTCCTGCGCAATATTAAGCGCAGTGAGGATTGCCAAGTCCAAAGTGGAAGTTTTGCCGCGCGCACTAGACAAATCCTTCATTTTCGAATCCACATAGCAGGCCACCTCTTCGGCATCCACTTCTGCAGAAGAGCTTTTCAAGTTATAGGTCTTTCCATAAATCTGGATTTTTTTACTACTCGTCATTTTCAATTGAACCTATTAAATCAATCAGCAGGGGCATTAAAATTTTCAGGTTTGGTCAACTAAAACTTCTTAATAATCCATATTCAGGACAAATCAAATTTGTCCACTTTTTTTATAAGGGCTTGAACCTTAGCTCGCATGGCCTTCCTATTTTTTTCACTTTTTTTGTTCAAGGTTTCTAACTGGGAAAGGCGACCTTGACTACCCTGATTCATGCTGTTTTCATTTGCCAGAATTTCTTTTTCCCGATTCAGTTGATCAACCTGGCTGGACAACCCTTGGTTTACTTCCTTCAAACGACGGAACTCTCCTAGGAGAGCTAACACACTTTCTTCCAGTTGATGAATATCCGGTTTAGGCATGGGCAGAATCGTAGCATCGGGATATGGGACTGTCAATAACCCCTTATTCCCTTAGTGAAGCACCAAGTTCGCTCTTTAAGGCTTGAAAAATATTTTCAAATAACGGGTTGACCTCATCATCGGAAAGCGTCCTCTCGGCAGACTGAAAAGACAATGCAAAAGTGAGACTTTTTTTATCGGCCTGGATTTTCTTTCCTTCAAAATGGTCATACAGCTCTACCTTATGAATCAATGGACTACTGGCTTTAAAGATCAACTTTTCTACCTGTTGTGCAGTAACCGACCGGTCTACCAGAATAGAAATATCACGGTAAGTCTCTGGGAATTTGGGAATCGGCTGAAAATGGCGAGAAGAAGAGGCCTGCTGTTCCAGAACCGCTAAATCAATCTCCAAGGCATAAATATCCAGTTCTCCAACTAAGTTCTTTTCAGCCGCCATTTGCCCTAGGCAACCCAACTCCGCATTATTTACCCAGACTCGAACTGATTTCCCCGGAGTCATAAATGATCTATCATCAGAAGAAGTTTCCAACTGCAAGTGCAGCTGCGCAGCCAGCGTTTCTAAAACCCCCTTGAGGTCATAAAAGTCATACGCCTTTCCTCTCGGTTTCCAAGGGGTGAGTTCATACGGCCCCAACACGATAGCTGAAAATACCGCTTTTTCAGTTTGTTCTCCAGAAGAACCTAAATAATAGACACTCCCCACCTCAAACAACTTGAGAGGTTTCTGGCCTTTGCTTAAATTGAGTACCGCTGTGTTCAAAAGGCCAGGAAGCAAGCTAGTACGCATCGAATCGTATTCGGAGCTCAAGGGATTTTTTAACGCGATCACCTGATCCTGCTCGTCAGCAAAAGAGGTTTTAAATTCTTCCGCGACCGCACGCTCGATAAAACTGAAATGAATAGTTTCTGAAAAACCGGAACAAATGAATACCTCCCGCACCTTTCTAATGAGGCTTTGTTTTGCAGATATCCTCACCGGTCGTACCCCCGCCACTGGATACACTGTTTCGACCTTGTCAAACCCATCAACACGAGCAACTTCCTCGATGAGGTCCACTTCTCGTGTAAGATCGGGACGAAAACTGGGAATTCTCACCTCCATATTTTCTGATGGGCTCGCAATCTCCATTCCCAAGCGGGAAAGCAGGTCTCGGACCTGCTCAGCATTAAAACTGGCACCCAAAAGTTGATTCAATTGACTCAATCGTAGAGAAACTATTACCGGCTTTCCAGTTTCAGGATAAATATCCACCCGGCCCGAACAAATTTGTCCTCCCGCCAATTCCTTTATCAACAAAGCTGCCCTTGCCTGAGCAGAAATCACACCCTCCCAATCTACCCCTCGCTCAAAGCGGTAAGAAGAATCTGAACGCAATCCATATTTTTTTGAACCTTGGCGAACTGTAGCAGGATCAAAACAAGCACTCTCCAACATGATATGGCAGGTGGTTTCTGACACCTGGCTGTTTGCCTCACCCATAATGCCTGCCAAGGCCACAGGCTTCTCCTCATCAGCAATAACCAGGGCATCGGGTTCCAGCTTCAAATCAGTGCCATCCAAACTGGAAAAAGGTTCACCTTTACTTGCACGACGTATGACAATTTTATTTCCAGTCAGCAACCTTAGGTCAAACGCATGCAAAGGCTGACCGTATTCCATCATCACAAAGTTGGTAATATCTACAATATTATTGATAGGACGCAGGCCGATAGCAATGAGCCTATCCCTCAACCATGCCGGGGAGGGACCAACCTTCACATTTTCTATCACTAATGCACAATAGCGCGGACAAAGTTTCGGCTCTAAATTTTCAACGGATACACGCTCTCCTATCGCCACGGCACCCCATTCAGACTCGAGAGCCTTAAGTGGGTCGGACAGTTTCAAGGACTTGTTTAGTAGTGCTGAAACCTCACGAGCCACCCCTATATGGGACAAACAATAACCTCGGTTTGGCGTCACATTAAGTTCGAGCACTTCGCTCTTGCCTCCATCGGGCATTTCAACTATTTCGTGGCTTTCAATTTCCAACCCAGCCATGGTCAGAATACGCCCCAGTTTATCCGCTGTGACATCGATCTCGGTATACTCTTTTAACCAGTCAACTTGTACTTTCATTTATTTCCCTTATTAAAAAAACCACACTTGAGGGAGATTATAATTGAACCTTCCTTAAAAATCTACCGGGCACAATACACCATTCAAGTTTGTCGCCTTTTATAGGCTCCTTCTCGATACGTTAAACCCTAAGCCGTGATAGAGTATCCCAAAGAACTCAAACTATCCGTATGAAACTGACAGAAACCAAAATTCTCTCGATGATGAAAAAAAAAGTCGCGCGACCCATGAAAGTCGCGGATCTTTCACGACAACTGGGTGTGCCGGAAACTCAAAAGCGAGAGTTCCGTAATCTCATCAAAGATATGGCCGGCGAAGGCAGCTTAATAAAAATACGTGGGGGACGCTACGGACTTCCCGACGAGATGAATCTGGTAACCGGCAAGCTAGTTGGCCACCCTAACGGATTCGGATTCGTCACCCCCGACAAACATGGGGAAAATGATGTATACGTCAACCCACGCCACATGAACGAAGCCATGCATCAGGATCATGTCGTGGTGCGTGTTGAATCGGAACGGGAACCAGGAAAACCGGCGGGCCGTATCATACGAATTCTCCAACGTAACACTTCGCATCTTGTTGGAACCTATGAAAATTTTGGCAAGGACGGATGGGTCATTCCCACCGAGCCTAAATATTTTCATGACATTTTTGTTCCCGCAAAAAATCGCAAGAAAGCCAAGAACGGTCAAGTCGTTCATGTGAAAATTGAAACCTTCCCTACCCGACACAAACCTCCTTTAGGAAAAGTGGTCGAAGTTTTAGGTAGCTCCAACGACCCAAATGTCGAGCTTCAGTCCATCTTCAGAAAACACGGAGTCCGGCAAGGTTTTATTCCGGAAGTTCTCGATGAGGCTCAATTAAAAGGAGCTGAGAACCCCGCGCATTCCATGAAAAACCGAACAGACTTTACCCAACTGACAACCTTCACCATCGATGGTGAACGAGCTAAGGATTTTGATGATGCTGTTTCTCTTGAACATATCGAAGAGGGATACCGGTTAGGGGTTCATATCGCCGATGTCAGCCACTTCGTCCAAGAAAACTCCCAACTCGATAAAGAAGCTTTTGAAAGAGGAACCAGTATCTATTATGCAGATGGGGTTATCCCCATGCTTCCCGTTTCCCTGTCCAACGAAGCCTGTAGTTTAAAACCCGATGAACCTCGCTTAACACTCAGTGCCATCATGGATTTTGATCACAAGGCCAATTTTATTTCAGGAACACTTCATCCCTCCGTCATCAAAAGCCAACGACGTTTCACCTACACTGAGGTTCACGGTTTGCTGGAGAAAAAAAAGGAGAAAAAGGAAGATGACCCGGTAATGCAAACCTTGACCGACATGCACCATCTCAGCCAACTACTTAGGAAAAAAAGGTTCAAAAATGGAAGTGTGGATTTTCAGGTTCCTGAGCCAGAAATCCTCATGGATTCCACCGGTCACGTTAAGAGCATTAACATCAGCGAGCATAACTCAGCACACAAACTGATCGAAGAGTTTATGCTGGCGGCTAACCAGTTCGTAGCTCTCAGCCTGCACGAACGAAACATACCATCGATCCACCGAACTCATGAGTCTCCCGATCCAGATCGACTAGAGACCTTCAATGATTACATCGCATCCTTTGGATTGGAAATTTCTTCGCCGGTCCGCTCCATCGATTTGCAAACCCTGTTGGAAAAAGTTCATGATCGCCCCGAAGAACGAGTCGTCAATACCCTGCTTCTTCGTACTATGAAGAAGGCTCGCTATTCTAACTCCGATCCCGGCCACTTTTGTCTGGGCTTTCCCCATTACTCTCATTTTACATCGCCGATCCGCCGCTATCCTGATCTCGTGGTACATCGGCTCATTAAAAAATATCTAAATCGCAAATGTCTTCAGAAAGAAAGAAAAGAGCTTCACTCCCAACTCGCAGACATTTCAGATCAGACCACCCACATGGAAATCAAGGCCATGGCCATTGGACGTGAAGTGACCGATCTTCGCCGTGCTCAGTTCATGGTCGACAAAATTGGGCGATCCTTTAACGGAACCATCACAGGGGTTACCGGGTTCGGATTTTTTGTCGAATTGAAAGAAATTTTTGTTGAAGGACTGGTCAAGGTTTCCAGCATAATGGATGACTATTATCTATTCATTGAGACAGAGCACCGGCTCATAGGACAAAAACGGCATCGTAGTTTTCAAATCGGGAGCCAAGTGAAAGTACGTGTCGCTGGTGTAGATTTGGGTCGCAAACAAATCGACTTGGTTGTTCTGTAACCATTAGCAGGTTGCTGAAAAACCTCAGAAGTTGTCATCCTCGAGGAGCCGAGGACAGCGAAGGATCTCGAAGTTATGCAAAGATCTCTCCAAGAAGGGGACCAGAGAGATTTAATTTTTCTGTCTAGCAATAGGATGAGAATTATAGCCCTTCGCAACGGAGGTACCTAGGCAAGGGTTCTGTAAGCCTTAAAAATGGATGCTCCCCGGAAAAAGTCCTCACCAGTGGCCACGCCTAGTGGTTGTGGTTTGGGGCAGAATTTGATATAAAGGCTTTTTTTAACCTTTAAATACTGGCGCAAATTATCATGGCAAACGTAGAAAAACTGCAGGAACATTTAAAAAAGACCAAATCTAAATTGGCGGAATCTAAAGGCGATGCTGCTGAGGTCCGCAAGTTGAAAAAGAAAACTAAACGGCTAGCACGCAAATCCAACAAAATTGTCGCTCAAGAAAAAATGGCTGAGCTGAAAAAGAAAAAGAAGAAAGATCGCAAAGCTGGTTCCTCAGACTAACCGGAACTTAAAACGGATTGAACAAGCTCGGTTGCAACCAACCCTGATTTCCCCCTGACTTTCATAAAGAGGCATCTAGTGTCGTTTGATATTGAACATATGGCTATGCTGGCGCGGTTGAAATTGACCCCTGACGAGAAAGAACGTATTTCAGGTCAAATGAAAACGATTCTCGAGTACATTGAAAAACTCAGTGAACTCAATACCGACAATGTAGAACCCACGGCGCATGTGTTAGGGCTCAGCAACGTTTTTCGTGAAGATGAACCGGCACCTCAACCTCTCGCCGATCACAACCCAATTTCCGATTCACCCGCGCACTTTAAAGGACATTACGAAGTACCTAAAGTTCTTTAACTATTTGGTCCCAGCCTGTTGGTGGACTCTATTGGCAATAGTTTTTGCTGGCAGAATAATTTCAACCTATAAACGAATAAATATTCCGCTCCATGCATCGCATTAACATTACTCAAGCTCAGGAACTTCTTCGGTCGAAAAAACTCAGTTCCGTTCAACTGACTGAAGCAGTTTTCTCGCGCATCGATCAAGTGGAAGAGAAAGTTCAGGCTTTTGCTCACCTGACCCGTGAGAACGCCCTCGAACAAGCAAAGAATGCAGACACCCGCATTGCAGCCGGGGAAGAAGCACCTCTGCTGGGAATCCCCATCGCCCTTAAAGATCTAATCTGTACCAAAGGAATTCGTACGACCTGCTCCTCAAAAATTTTAGACCAGTTTGTTTCTCCTTACAACGCCACCGTTACCGAAAAACTAATTCAGGCGGGAGCCGTGATCGTAGGAAAGACTAATATGGACGAGTTTGCCATGGGATCCTCCAATGAGAATTCACATTACCACCCAACCATGAACCCCTGGGCATTGGACCGGGTACCAGGCGGTTCCAGCGGAGGGTCTGCTGTTGCTGTTTCGGCCCACCAATGTGTGGCCGCTTTGGGCAGTGATACCGGTGGTTCCATTCGACAACCTGCTAGCTTTTGTGGTGTGACCGGACTCAAACCCACTTACGGAAGAGTATCCCGGTTTGGACTGGTTGCCTTTGCCTCATCGCTCGATCAAATCGGCCCATTGACCAAAACCGTTGCTGATACGGCAACCTTGTTGAACGTGATCAGCGGTAAAGACCCGCGCGACTCCACCTCCGCCGATGTCCCGCCACCCGATTTCACTCAGGCCCTGAAAAAAGATGTGCAGGGCATGAAGCTTGGCATACCCAAAGAATACTTCACCGGTGGAATCAATCCTGATGTAGAAAAGGTAATCCAAGATGGAATCCGCACACTCGAATCGTTAGGAATGAAGACGGTGGAAGTTTCCCTGCCGCATCTCGACTACGCCGTTGCAACCTATTACATCATCGCCTGCGCTGAAGCTAGCACCAACCTTTCACGCTTTGATGGCGTCAAATATGGTTACCGGACCGATAAAACCGACTCTCTTGTTAGCATGTACGAGAACACCCGCGAAGAAGGTTTTGGCGAAGAAGTCAAGCGACGCATCATTCTCGGAACCTTCGTGCTTAGCTCTGGTTATTACGATGCCTATTATTTAAAAGGCCAGAAGGTGAGAACCTTAATTAAACAGGATTTTGAAAATGCGCTAAACCAATGCGATGTGATCGCATCACCGGTCGCCCCTTATCCTGCTTTCAAGCTCGGGGAAAAATTGGACGACCCATTACAAATGTACCTAGCGGATATTTATACCATTTCTGCTAACCTGGCAGGCATTCCTGCAATGTCAATTCCCTGCGGCTTTACGAGTACAGAAAACCTCCCCGTCGGCCTACAATTAATGGGCAGACACTTTGATGAATCCAGCCTAATCACAGTCGGACATAGATTTCAGCGGGCCACCGACTTTCATAGCAAAGAACCTTCTCTTTAACCTCAAACACTCTATTAATTTATTTTGAATAGAAGCCCAGATTTTCCCTCTCTAATTTAGAACTATGAATCTGAGTCCAGTCACAAAACACTCATAATCGATAATGATCAAAAACAAAACCTATTACTGGGATCTGCTCGACGATCTATTTCTGATTTAATTGGCAGATGTTTTTCACCCCCACGTAAACCCGCCTTATAATTCATCTGCATTTATTCTTTCTGCCAACTCCTCAACAAACAGTTCCATATATTGTGGTGAAACCGCTGCCAGATGCGGTTGAATGAGAACGTTTTCCATCTCCCACAACTTGGAGCTTTCTGGCAAAGGTTCTTTGGCAAACACATCGAGGTAAGCTCCAGCAATTCTCCTGTTTTCCAATGCCGCAATCAGATCGTTCTCCTGATAGATATTTCCGCGCCCCACGTTATAAAAAAAACAAGAATTCGGTAACGCATCGAAATGTACGGCCCCTAAGATATCGGTGGTTTCTTTACCACCGGGTAAGACACAAATCAGATGGTCTGTTTCTGCAAAAACTTTTTTCCAGCTTTTAAAGGTCTGAATCTGATCTGGATTGGTAAAGCAATCAGGCATGCGACCCGTATTTCTTTTTATCCCTGTGATATGGCACTCAAAAGGCTTAAGTCGTTCGGCGATGGCGTTGCCGATCTTTCCAAACCCTAAAATGGTGACCCGACTTTTATAAAGGGTATTTATTTTTTTTGAAATTTTAACCCTTGCCCATTTTTTCTGTTTCTGCATTTTTTCTGATAACGAATAAGCTTTCAAGAAATAGAACATCGCGCCAATTACGCATTCGGCAATCAGGCTGCCGTGGAACCCTCCAAAATAAACACTCAGATTTTCTTTGGGTTCTACTTCAATCCAGTCATTGCCTGCCGCAGGTGTGGCAATGAGTTTCATCCGGGGTGTAGATTGCAGCCAAGACTCCTTAAAAACCCAGACGATCACCGCCTCAGCCTGAGGCAG
>LWDU01041941.1_pt1 | contig 16783 bp, 14 predicted proteins | sample 727161 | NCBI WGS metagenome assembly LWDU01 (sample SAMN04566230, study PRJNA314399) | hydrothermal vent metagenome | isolation source: deep sea hydrothermal plume seawater | place: Mexico: Gulf of California, Guaymas Basin | collected 2004-07-11
CTTTCTAATTATGCACGTTTTGGAATTGCCCACCAGCATCTACCAAACCTTTGTCATTGAAGATAAATTCGGCTTTAATCGCAGCACACCGCTTCAATTTGCTAAAGACCAATTCATTCAAATCTTTTTACTGTTACTCATCGGCCTGCCTATTCTGGCACTCATCCTTTGGGTGATGGATAGTGTGGGTACTTATTGGTGGCTATTGGCTTGGGCTATCTTGATGAGCTTTTCATTACTCATGAGCTGGTTATTTCCAACTGTCATTGCCCCTTTATTTAATAAATTTACCCCATTGGATGATGGCCCACTCAAGGACCGCATTCAACAATTACTTGAGCGCTGTGGTTTTAACAGCCAGGGCATATTTATTATGGACGGCTCTCGCCGCTCTGGCCATGGCAACGCTTATTTCACCGGCATCGGCAATAACAAACGCATCGTCTTTTTTGACACCCTCATTGAATCACTTGACGACGAAGAATTAGAAGCCGTTTTAGCCCACGAACTGGGCCATTTTAAATGCAAACACGTTATCAAAATGTTAGTGGCTTCTTCGATTATGACACTCGTCAGCCTCGGTGTTTTAGGCTGGCTCATTGAACAAGATTGGTTTTTTCAAGGCTTAGGAGTTTCTGAACCTTCTAACGCTTCCGCCTTGTTATTATTTATGTTAGTTTCTCCGGTATTTACTTTTTTCATTCAGCCCATCAGTGCCTTTTTTCAGCGTAAGTTTGAATTTGAAGCCGACGATTTTGCGGCTAACAATGCCAAAGCATCCATGCTGATCAGCGGCTTGGTTAAACTGTATCGTGAAAATGCCAACACCTTAACGCCTGACCCGCTTTATTCCGCTTTTCACTATAGCCACCCACCGGCGGCTATTCGCATTGCCCACCTAGACCCAGACGCCTTAAATGGCTGATCTTCTTGAGGGTCTGGTTATTTCTCATTTAGGCAAAGGACTTGCCATTGAACATGCCGGAAAAACCATTATCTGTCAAACCCGGCGGCAACTCGGTGTTGCCGCCGTCGGCGATCGGGTCTTGTGGGAAAGAACGGGGACTGATCAGGGCCGTGTTGCGGAACTGCTTCCTCGCCGCTCCGTCTTAACCAGGCCTGCCCGCCAAGGTAAAACACGCCCTGTGGCCGCTAACATTGACAAAGTCATCGTTGTCTTTGCCACTCACCCGAACTGCGATTTTTTACTCATTGACCAGTATTTAGCGGTTTGCGAAAACCGGAACATTAGTGCTGAATTAGTCTTTAATAAAATAGACCTGGCCCCGACCCCTGAACGTGACGTTATACTTGATGAATTAACACGCTACCAAGCAATGGGCTATCCCCTGCACTGTGTTAGCGCCACAACGGGCAAGGGCTTATCGACACTCACGACCACCTTGCTCAACCAAACGAGCATTCTCGCCGGTCAATCCGGTGTTGGAAAATCATCCTTAACCAATGCATTAATCCCTGATAAAGCCCTCAAAACCAACACCTTATCAGAAGCTAATTCACATGGCCGTCATACCACAACCGCGGCAACCCTTTACCACCTCCCTTCAGGAGGCGACCTTATCGACAGTCCGGGCGTGGCTATTTTTGGTCTTGCAGGACTTTCTGAAGCGCAGTTAGCGTATGGTTTTAGAGAATTCCAACCCTTTATTGAAGCCTGTCAGTTTAATGATTGCCAACACCAAAAGGATAAAGGCTGCGCCGTTCGACAAGCTGTTGAAGATCAAAGTATCAGTCAAACGCGTTACCAGCGCTACTTAAAATTAAAAGAGAAAATGAAGCTCTAACTTCAGTTGCACCCAGCGCTAACCGGGCGGCCAACACAGTTGACGACCACCGAGCACATGCAGATGCAGGTGATAAACCTCCTGACCGCCCTGATCATTACAATTAATCACCGTACGGTAGCCATTCTCCGCCAACCCTTGCTGATCTGCTATCAAGGCACAGCGCGTCAATAATTCACCTGCCAACGCTTTGTCAGACAGCCCGTTTAAAGTTGCAACATGTTGCTTGGGAATCACTAAAATATGCACCGGCGCTTGTGGATTAATATCCTTAAACGCTAAAACGTCCGCGTCTTCATAAACAATATCCGGCGCGATCTCGCCTTGAACCATTTTACAAAATAAACAATCACTCATTTCACACCGCCCTTTTATAATTCCCGACGCCCGTTAAAGGCATGCGCTAAGGTTCCGCCATCAATATATTCCAGCTCCCCCCCCATCGGTACACCATGGGCAATGCGGGTCGCGGTAATATTTTGCCGGCGCGCCATTTCACTAATAAAATGGGCCGTCGCTTCCCCTTCAACAGTCGCGTTCGTTGCTAAAATAACTTCTTTAACAACCCCTTCGGTTAACCGTTGCTCCAACAAACCGAAACCCAACTCATCGGGGCCAATCCCATCCAACGGCGAAAGTCTACCGTGCAAAACAAAAAACTTACCCCGAAACACCGCCGACTGATCAACAACCCAAACATCCGCCGGTGTCTCGACAACACATAAAATCGTTTCATCACGAGAAGCACTCGAACAAATAGTACAGACCTCATGCTCCGTCAGCGTTCGACATTCTTGACAATGACCGACTTGATCAATGCCCTTGAGTAATGTTTGGGCCAGATGAACAGCCCCTTGCTGATCTTTCTGCAACAAATAAAAAGCCATCCGTTGCGCTGACTTTGGACCCACCCCTGGCAAACAACATAAGGCTTGAATCAAGTCATGTAACAATCCTGACTGGTGCATTAAAACGGCATTTTAAATCCTGGCGGCATCGGAAAGCCCGCGGTCATTCCCGCCATTTTCTCCTGCTTTAATTTCGCAACTTTATTGACCGCATCATTGACAGCTGCCGCCACCAAATCCTCTAACATATCCTTATCATCGGTCACTAAAGAGTCGTCAATAGACACGCTTTTAACCGCTCGTTTTCCCGTCATGAGTACAGTGACCAAGCCACCACCCGACTCCCCTTTCACTTCCATTTGCGCCAATTCTGCTTGGGTTTTCTGGAAATTCTCCTGCATTTTCTGAGCTTGTTGTAACAAGCCCCCTAATTCATTTTTCATTACTTTTCCTCACTGCCTTTAACTGGCTCTATCGTTCCCGGTATAACGTGCGCTGAAAATCTGTCCTTTAACGCCCTTACCGCTTCATCATCGTCAATGGCTTGCTCTGCGGCTTGCTGTCGACTTTTTATTTGTTCATTAATTAAGACCGCCGGTGTTGTTGTATTCTCTAACGATTGAGTCTGAATTACCAATTTAATCGAACGCCCTAAATAACGCTCTAATGCCTTTAATAGAGATTGTTCGGTTTTTTTGCCGTGCAATTCTTTAAAGCGGACATCTAAGAGCAAATGGCATTGCGCCTCGGTCAGTGCGTTCAAAATACAATTATTCGCTAGCTGGCGCGCCATTCCACCCAAGTTCATGGCTGCAACCATAGCGACCCAATCGTTAATCTCAGAGACCTCAGGGGTCTCAGGGGCCTCGAAGACTTCTTCATCAGTTCCTGTAGCCGACGGAATCTGTTGCTCTGCTTCAGCGTCCGGTGCCCGTTCACAGGGTATTTGATCCGCTTCCAGCGGCCTAAAGGCCAACATTCGCAGTAATAACATTTCAAAGCCACTCCGTAGATCAACCGCTAACTGTAAGTCCTGCCGACCCGTTAAGGCAATCTGGTAATACAATTGCACCTCTTCCGGTGTAAAAGCACCCACCAATTCCTCCACCACCGCCCTAGATTCAGCAAGGGCTAAGGTTCCCGGAACGACTTGAGCCAGCGCGGTTCGGTGCAATAGCTGTATAACGCCATCACAGACTGAATCAAAATCAGAAGAGTACGCTGCAATCTCAGCCACTTTCTGTAAGGCCCCAGCCGCATCCTTCCTTGCCACCATTAATAACACCTCACCCACTGCTTGATGGCCTACCGCCCCCAACATAGATTGTACCTGCGCCACTGAAACTTGGCCTTCACCAAACACAATGGCTTGATCCAAAATACTTAGCCCATCACGCATACTCCCAGCGGCAACATGGGCAATTAACGCTAGCGCAGACTCTTCATAGCCAATTGATTCTTGGGTTAAGATAGTCTGCATTTGAGCCGTTAATTGATTAACCGTTAAATGCTTTAAACTAAATTGCAAACATCTGGATAAGACCGTGACCGGAATTTTCTGAGGATCGGTGGTCGCTAATAAAAACTTTACATGAGCAGGCGGCTCCTCCAAAGTTTTCAATAAGGCATTGAAACTGTGCCCCGATAGCATATGCACTTCATCAATCAAATAAACCTTATAACGCCCACGACTGGGTGCATATTGAATGTTATCAATCAAGTCCCGGGTATCTTCCACCTTGGTTCTTGAGGCGGCATCTATTTCTAAGAAATCAATATAGTTGTCCGCATCAATATCACGACAAACCGAACACTGCCCACAAGGGTTGGCCGCTTCAAGCGCCTCGCAATTGAGTGCCTTGGCAAGAACCCGAGCTATTGTTGTTTTACCCACCCCGCGCGTTCCGGTAAATAAATAAGCATGATGCAAACGGTCAAACTTCAGCGCATTCATCAATGACTGAACCACTGACTCTTGGCCAACAATCTGATTAAAATCCTGAGGTCGCCATTTTCGCGCTAACGCTTGATAAGTCATGACTGTTGAAAAGGGGACAAAATAGAACCCACAACGATAATGGGTGGTAACTGTGCCAGCCACATCCCGGCACACGAATAAGCTGCTGCCGCTGCTCCCTTCCGGGCCTGACGGGGTTTACAGCGTATCGTTGCGGGAGAACCGACACTGTTACCATAAAGACTTTCGAGTAATGTCCTCGAAAGGAAGGCAATTATGCTCGAATTTATTACAGAATTCAATAACCGTGTATTTTTTGTTTGAAATATATTCATATTCGCCGCCCTTAACTACTACACGCCACCCAAAACAGCTACGTTTGTAAAACTATTAACCCTGCTCACAACTGCAACCACTCAGTACGATTAACACCCATCAGTATCTCACTGACTGAACTGGCAAGCTTAGTGGCTAACCGTTCAAAAAATTGTGCTCTTGGCGTAAAATCTACCAATTTCTCTGCACCAATAATATCTTTTGCAACTGAACGATCATGGCCAATGCCATCGGCCAACCCTAACGCTATACTTTCCTGCCCGGTCCAAACCAAACCCGAAAACATATCCTCGGTCACTTTCAGTCGTTCACCCCGTCCCAATTTAACCGCATCAATAAATTGCTGATGAACTTGATCCAATAAATGCTGTGCATGTGCCTTTTCAACTTTATTAACCGGTGCAAAAGAATCCAACATGGCTTTATGCTTGCCCGCTGTCATAACACGACGCTCAACGCCTAATTTCTCCATGGTATTAACAAAGCCGTAGCCTTCCATAATGACACCAATTGACCCCACAATACTGGCAGGATGAACAAAAATTTTGTCCACAGCTGCGGCAATATAATACCCACCTGATGTACACATGTCGGTTACCACGGCATGAACAGGGATATGAGGGTATTGCTTTCTAATCGCTAAAATTTCCTCATACACATAAGCAGACTGCACCGGACTTCCTCCCGGTGTATTCAAGCGAATAATAATGCCTTGCGTCATTTCATCTTCAACCGCCGCATGTAACCCTTGAATAATACTCGCGGCATTCGCATCAGCACCCTGCATAATCATACCGGAGACATCAACGACCGCCGTATGCTTTTCAACACCCTGCAGACCAAAATTTATCCGCGGCCCCATACTCATAACGAGCAAAACCACCAAATAAGTCATCATCACGAGTTTAAAAAAGATTCCCCATCGCCGTGATCGACGTTGCTCGGTCACCCCAGCTAACGCTAGCTTTTCAATTAATGATTTTTCCCAAGCACTCTCATCGCCACTCGGCGAGTGTGTTTGCTTTGTGTTTTCCTCACTCATTTATCACCTTCATTACCTAAAATTTCAATTACCCAAACAGCATATAGCGTAAAAAGCGGCTTAAAGACACCCGTTTTTCTTAACCGCAATTACCTTAATCTTCTCAGTGTACATGCTTCTCGACCGCCATAGCCGCGAGAAAACGGAGCATACTATACCCCCATCACGCACCACTCTTTCTATCTATTGACCGTACAGGTCATAACCGAGACAACAACGCTGTTACTTTCGAAGGCAACTCGGCCGTCACCGTAAAAGGCTGTTCTGTGTCTGGGTGTTTAAAGGTCAATTGATGCGCATGCAACATTAATCGATCAAACCCGTTGGCTTTAAAGGCCTTCATACTCGCCATATCGCCATACCGCTCATCGCCCACAATCGGATGCCCCAACCATTTTGCGTGCACTCTAATCTGATGTGTTCGTCCCGTTCTGGGACGCGCCTCGACTAACGTTGCCGTTTTATAGACCCCTAAGCGCCTAAATGCCGTTTCAGCAGACTTTCCCTGAGGACTAACGACCACCATCCGCTCACCGCCTTTACTGATATTTTTCAATAACGGCACATCAACCCATTGTTTTTTTTGCGCCCAAACGCCTACCAATAACGCTAAATAGGTTTTTGAAACACCATCACCCCGAAAATATTCGTGCATTTTTCGTAGCGCACTGCGTTTCTTAGCAATAATTAAGCAACCTGAGGTGTCTTTATCTAATCGATGAACCAATTCCAAAAATCGGTGATCGGGTCGAATTTCACGTAAGCCCTCAATGATACCAGACTGCACACCCGTGCCCCCATGCACAGGAAAACCAGACGGTTTATTCAGAATCAATAAGCTGCCGTCTTCATACAAAATATCATTCACCAGACACTGTCGTAAACGCTGTGGCACAAATACCTTTGTTGTTTGAACGTCCATGCGCACCGGTGGAATCCTTACCAAGTCATTCAACGCCAAGCGCACGGTCGGCTTACACCGTTTTTTATTAACCCGCACCTCACCTTTACGCAACATCCGGTAGATCCGGCTTTTGGGAACGCCCTTTAAGAGCGTAATTAAAAAATTATCAACGCGCTGCCCCTCATGCTTCTCGCCGACCTCTACATATTGAACGCTATCTGTACTCGTAAGGATATTATTTGCCATCGATTCAACTGTCTATAATATTTCTGTGTAAAATGGTGAAAAGTCTATTTTTAGCCTAAACTTGACCCAACAATTCGACCTATTATGCTGGCTACCGCAGCTAACAATGAATAATAATACATTAAATCAGCGATTTAAATTGATGTAATACTATTATATTGGTATATTGGGGTGTTAGAGAGCGAATTAATAGCGCTTATAGCCTTAATAAATAGGCTTGCACGAAGTGCTATAAAGCCTATTGAAGTCCTTACCTGCCAACAACAAAAAAAATAAGGCAGTTAGAGACGACCTAGTGTGGGGAAACTTAAAGACTTGTGCTTCACTGCCCCCATTGCAAAGCTAGCGCCTCAACATAACAGAATTTGGGTTTTATCACTCTACCCTAGATGAGTGAAAGCAACATCCTGCTTAGTGCCCTGTTGTTTTTGAACCGCTGCAACGGCTCCGTCACAAAGACTCTGCCACAGCGATTGACTTTACAGAACAAAATCCATTAGCACAGAGCTAATGCGGTAAAACCTTTAAGGTTTTCAAACATAAAAGACAACAAAGTTAACAACAAAAAACACAGCCCTAGCCACCAACGATAACAACGTTGTGAATCAGCCATTAAAACATGAATTAAATGGGGCAGGATGAACAAGGACATACATAATGAAAAGAATGCTTATCAACGCTACGCAATCAGAAGAATTGCGCGTTGCTTTAGTCGATGGACAAAGCCTTTATGATTTTGACATTGAAATCCCGTCAAAAGAACAAAAAAAATCAAATGTTTACAAAGGCATTATTACCCGAGTAGAACCCAGTTTAGAAGCCGTCTTTGTCCACTATACTGATGGCAAACATGGTTTCTTACCCTTCAAGGAAATTTCCCCTAAATACAGCGGAAACTCACGCTCTAAAATTAAGGAAACACTCAAAGAAGGCCAAGAAATTGTTGTCCAGATAGAAAAGGAAGAACGTGGCAACAAAGGCGCCGCATTGACAACCTACCTAAGCCTAGCTGGATCCTACTTGGTACTGATGCCCAACAACCCCAAAGCGGGCGGCATATCGCGTCGTATTGAAGGAGAAACCCGCAATGAACTCCGTGAAGCTATGGCTGACCTGGTTATTCCTGAAGACATGGGCGTTATTGTCCGTACGGCCGGTTGCGGGAAAAGCACTGAAGAATTGCAATGGGATTTAGATTACCTCGTCAAACTGGCTAACGCCATTGAATCGACTTCGCAAGAGAAAAAGGCACCCGCGCTAATTTTTCAAGAAAGCAATGTCATTATTCGGGCCTTACGTGATCATTTGCGTCATGATATTGATGAAATTATCGTTGATGATCCTGAGTCATTTAAACTGGTTCAGGCTTTTTTGACACAAGTGATGCCCAACCTGATCTCTAAAGCCAAGCTATACAGTGAAAGTGTACCGCTCTTTAACCGCTATCAAATAGAATCACAAATTGAATTAGCTTATTCACGTGAAGTCCCTCTGCCTTCCGGCGGTTCCATTGTTATTGACTACACTGAAGCCTTAACGTCCATTGATATCAACTCTGCACGCTCGACTAAAGGCAGTGACATTGAAGAAACAGCGCTCAACACCAATCTTGAGGCCGCTGATGAAATTGCCAAACAATTCAGAATACGCGACTTGGGTGGTCTTTTTGTGATCGACTTCATCGATATGATGGCTAATAGGAATCAACGCGCTGTTGAAAATCGCTTACGTGATGCCCTTAAGATTGATCGCGCTCGCATTCAAACCAGCCGTATTTCACGCTTTGGTTTATTAGAAATGTCTCGTCAACGGATCCAACCCTCTCTGGGTGAGTCAACACAACTCACCTGTCCTCGCTGCAAGGGACAAGGGGCAATCAGAAACGTAGAATCTGTTGCACTTTCAGTATTACGACTGATTGAAGAAGCTGCCATGAAACCCGCTACGGCAAAGGTTATTATTCATTTGCCTATCGCATCAGCGACCTTTTTGCTTAATGAAAAAAGAAACATCATTGAACAAATTGAACGCCGCTTAAAAGTCGGCATTATCATTCTTCCCAGTAAGCACATGGAAACGCCGGCATATGAAATAGAACGCATTAAAGTGACCGACCCTGTCGAAGGCGCCCAAAGCTACGAAAACATCCAAACTGAAGAAATCAGCATCCCTGATTTTGCTCAAAAAACACCGCCCACCCGTAACGATGACACCGCGATTAAGAATTTCCTCCCAGATTCACCGGTACCTGAAAGGTCAGAGCCTGAAAAAGTTGGATTCTTTAAACGCTTATTTGGCAAATCTGACAGCTCAACAACGAGCACGACGCCTCAGGAGCCGACACACTTTGAAGACGGTTACGTAAGAGGCGCTGACGAGGAGGAAAAAAGTACTCACTCTAAACGACGCCCACGTAATGCTAACCGTAATAACCGGAACAACCGGAACAACCGTAATAACCGGACTAACCGGACTAATCGCGACAATTCAGCCAGCTCTACGCCTAAGACCGAGGCCACACAAGAAAATGTGGTTACAGAAGACAACCGTGGAAACATAGCAGAATCAGCGACCGAAGATAACCGTAGTTCTCAAAACACCCGGAACCCTCGTGGCGGCCGAAATAATCGTAATAACCGAAATACTCGTGGTAACCGCAACACCGGAAACCAGAGAGACAACGCCTCTTCTGCGAGCACCCCAAAGGAAAGCAACGCAGCGGCTGAGTTACCCTCTCAAGAAAAGAACACCACCACTAACCAACCAAGCACTCAACGCGCTGCCAACAATCCTAGCAGCAACCCATCACCGGCCAGTGCTAGTTCGTCTGAAAATAAGACCGTAGACAACAGTCAAACTGAATCGACTGCACCACAAAACACGGAAGAAAAGCGCCCTTCTCCTCGACGAAATCGTAACCGTCGTCGAAACAACCGCGGCGCATCCGCTAACCGCACTCAAGCGACTGACACCCGCTCTGATAGCTCGGAGTCTACTCAGGCAACACCTGAACAACACGCTACGCCGACATCTCAAGCAGCCCCTGTACCGCAAACAAGGCCGACGCCTGAGACTGCACCCGTTCCACAAAAAACGCCGGTCGCTCAAACAGAATCAGCCCCGCAAAAATCGTCCGCACCTAAAGCAACGCCGGTGCCGCAAACAAGGCCGATACCTAAGACCGCACCCGTTCCACAAAAAACGCCGGTCGCTCAAACAGAATCAGCCCCGCAAAAATCGCCCGCACCTAAAGCAACGCCGGTGCCGCAAACAAGGCCGACACCTAAGACCGCACCCGTTCCACAAAAAACGCCGGTAGCTCAAACAGAATCAGCCCCGCAAAAGGTGCAGGCTCCTAAAACTTCAGACAACACGTCTGCAAGCCACGCATCTGACAGCCGCAAAGAAACTAAAGGAAACGACTGAGTTAATCTCAACATTAAAGGATTGGGCATCTTGACGCCCAATCCTTTAATCCACCTGAGTCAATTAGTACTCTACCGTGACTGAGTCAAATAATTCTGCTTTCTCTAACAACTTCAACACGGCATCGGTTGGAGAGAGGCGCCAATCATCACCTAATTGCAACAGACACCGGGCATTATCACCGCCTGCAATGGTTCTCGTCTGATAGGCAATCACCACAGGACAACGCCCGCCCCGAAAAGGCTGAATAACCGCCGCTAAATTCTCTAACTGACCTAACACCGCATCAGCGGAAATGTCTCCTGCCCACGCCAACACTAATCGACGGGAAAACTCTGCTCTCGCACCATCAATACTATAAAGCGTTTCAATAGTTACTCTCAACATACCGGAATAATCATCAACCGCTAGCCCTCCTTCAGCAACCACGATCTGGCCCACTTCCAAAAGCGGCCTACATTGCTCATAAACCGTCGAAAAAGCTGCAATTTCCAACCGCCCCGTACAATCATCTATAACCGCAAAGGCCATCATCTTACCTCTACGGGTCTGCCGTGTTCGCAATTCCGTCACCAACCCGGCAACCCGAGCCACGGCCTTTCCATGTGCTTGTTTAACTTTTCCTTGCAAGTCAGCAATATTGGCATGGGTAATATGCGTCAATTCCTCACGGTATTGATGAATCGGATGTCCGGTCAGATAATAGCCCAACACTTGCCTTTCAGCCGTTAATCGTTCTTCTTCAGGCCATGGCTCTACCTCTTGCTGACTTCCCGATTCACTCATAACCGGCACATCGGCAACCAAGCCAAATAAATCATTCTGTCCGGTTCGCTGCATCTTCTGAAATTGCTCAGCTGACTTCAAGGCTATCGCCTGGTTCTCTATATAAGCCGCTCGATGAGCGCCAAAGCTATCAAACGCACCACTCTTAGCTAACGCTTCCAAAACACGCTTATTGACTCGCCTAAGATCAACCCGTTGACACAAATCAAAAAGCCCCTTAAAAGGACCGTTGACTGCTCGCTCATCCAACAAGGCCTCAATTGCAGATTGCCCTACGCCTTTAATGGCACCCAACCCATAAACAATCATTCCCTCACTATCATGACCAAATCGATAATTAGACCGGTTGATATCAGGTTGTAACAACTCGAGCTTCATGTCCCTACATTCCTCAACTAACAGCACAACTTTATCGGTATTATCCATATCCGATGACAAAACAGAGGCCATAAAAATGGCAGGATAATGCGCTTTCAACCAAGCCGTTTGATAAGCAATCAAGGCATACGCTGCCGAATGTGATTTATTAAAACCATAACCCGCAAACTTTTCCATCAAATCAAAAATATAGCTTGCGACATCTTTATCAATATTATTACTCACCGCACCCTGGGTAAAAACAGCACGCTGCTCAGCCATTTCCTCAACCTTCTTTTTCCCCATCGCACGCCTAAGTATATCTGCGCCCCCCAAGGTATAGCCGGCCAATTCCCGCGCTATTTGCATCACTTGTTCTTGATATAAAATGACCCCATTGGTAGCCCCTAAAATAGGCTCCAGTGAGGCATGCGCATATTCCGCCTTCGCACCATGTTTCACATTAATATAATCATCAACCATCCCTGACTCTAAAGGGCCCGGCCGAAAAAGAGCCACTAAGGCAATAATATCGTCAAAACAATCGGGTCGCAGTTTCTTAATTAACTCTTTCATACCCCGCGACTCCAACTGAAAAACCGCCGTGGTCTGCCCTCTTTTTAACAACTCAAACGTATCTAAATCATCGAAAGGCAATTCGGCAATATCAAGACCCTCAAGGCCCATTTGTGAACGCGCTTGGTTGATAGCCTGAATCGACCAATCAATAATCGTTAAGGTCCGTAACCCTAAAAAATCAAACTTAACCAGCCCCACACTTTCAACATCATCTTTATCGAATTGGGTCACTAAATTACCCCCCCCTTGCTCACAATAAAGTGGGGTGAAATCAGTTAGCGGTGTGGGAGAAATAACCACACCGCCTGCATGCTTGCCGGCATTACGTGCCGTGCCTTCTAAAGAAAGTCCATAATCAATTAAAGATTTGACCTCTTCATCCGTTTGATACAATTCCCGTAATGGTTCTGAATCCTCTAACGCCTTCGTCAACGTCATGCCTAACTCGAAAGGAATCAATTTAGCTAAATGGTCAACAAACCCATACCCATGCCCCATAACACGACCCACATCACGCACAACCGCTTTTGCAGCCATCGTACCGTAAGTAATAATTTGGGACACATGGTCTCGACCATAGCGCTGTGCCACATAGGCGATCACCTCATCGCGACGATCCATGCAAAAATCCACATCAAAATCCGGCATTGAAACCCGTTCTGGATTTAGAAATCGCTCAAACAATAAATCAAATTCAATCGGATCTAAATCGGTAATATTCAAGACATAAGCCACCAAGGAGCCCGCTCCAGAGCCACGACCAGGACCCACAGGAATGCCATTATCCTTGGCCCATTGAATAAAGTCGGCAACAATCAAAAAATAACCCGGAAAACCCATTTCAATGATAACCGCCAACTCATCATCGAGTCGTTTCTGATAGACAAGACCGTGTTCTCTTGAAACTTCCGAATTATCAGGAAAAATCCTTTCAAGACGCGCAGATAATCCTTGGTTCGATAGCGCAATAAAATGCTCATCAATCGTCAAGCCTTTCGGCACTGGAAAATCAGGTAAGAAACTCTTACCGAGCGTCAGTTCCAGATTACAACGTTTAGCAATTTCTACGGTATTCTCTAAGGCCTCTGGAATGTCAGCAAACAGTTCCATCATTTCCTCGGTACTACGAAGATATTGCTGAGGGGTATAGTCTTTTGGCCTTCGACTATCATCAAGAACGCGTCCTTGATTAATACAGACCCGTATTTCATGAGAATTAAATTGTTCCTTACTCAAGAATCTAACATTATTCGTTGCCACGACAGGTAATGAAAATTTCGCCCCTAACAGCAAAGCATGGGCGATATAATTTTCCTCATTGCTCTTCCCAATGCGCTGAATTTCCAAATAAAAACGATTAGGGAATACAGTTTGCCACTGCTGAGCTAAACGCTCGGCCAACGCATCCTTACCGGACATTAACGCCTGCCCAATATCACCTTCTTGCGCACCTGAAAGCACAATCAACCCTTCGGACAAGGATTGCAACCACTCACTTTTAATGATCGGCACACCTTGCAACTGCCCTTCCTGATAAGCACGCGAAATCAAAACAGACAAGTTCATGTAGCCGCTATGATTTTGAGCTAACAGCGTCATTCTGAAGGGCGCTGTACGATCATCCGCATTATCAAGATAAATATCAGCGCCGATGATGGGCTTAATACCAGCCTTTTGTGCAGCGCGATAAAATTTAACTAATGAAAATAAATTACTTTGCTCTGTTAATGCCACAGCCGGCATAGCCAATTGAGTCAAGTGACTCATTAATGGCTTGATCTTCACAATCCCGTCAACCAACGAGAATTCCGAATGGATCCTTAAATGAATAAAATCAACCGACATCGCTACTGAGTTTTCCTCTAACCTAAATTAACCAAATGAGATCAACGCTAAACCCTGCGCGCAATCCTAACAAAGTCAACTTGTAGTGGATTTAGCCATTAAGCGCTTCACCGGTGCAAAAGTGCTTCTATGGTGAGCCGTTACGCCTAAGGTTTTGAGTTGTTGTCTGTGAAACTGAGTCGGATATCCCTTGTGCTTAGAAAAACAATACCCTGGGAAAAGAACATCATAAAAGCGCATTTCCTGATCCCTGTGAACCTTTGCAAGGATAGAAGCGGCTGATATTTCGGCAATCAACTGGTCCCCTTGGACAACCGAATCGCCTTCACAGGGAATATCAGGGTATTGATTGCCATCAACCCAAACCCAGTCAGGCTTAACGTGTAAGCCCTGATAAGCCCGCTGCATCGCTAATAACGTTGCTTGTAAAATATTAATCGCGTCTATTTCACTCACTTCGGCACGCCCAATACTCCAGTCAAGTGCCTCTGCTAAAATACACTGCGCCAATAAAGCACGCCGTTTGGGGGAAAGCGTTTTTGAATCCTGAAGTCCTGGTATGGGATTAGCAGAATCAAGAATAACAATTGCTGCGACAACAGGACCCGCAATACAACCCCGCCCCACCTCATCGATACCCGCAACAATTGAATTTTCTGGGTTCACACAGCTTAACGAAGAATGCCACGTGTGACATTACGTAAAAAATTGACCATATGTGACAATTCTGTACACTCACCCGCAATCTCTTCCATGGCATCAATGGCATCTTCTAACTTCAAGGTAGATTTATACAAGATCTTATAGGCCCGCCTTATTTGTTGGGTGACTTCAGGCGTACTACCAATACGCTCCATACCCACAGAATTAATACCGTGCGGACGCGTCGGCCGACCCCCTACCATGACAAAAGGAGGAACATCTTGCGTAATGGCACTGCCCATAGCCGAAAAACTTAAACGACCAATTTGAGTAAACTGATGAACCAAGGTAAATCCGCCTAAAATAGCATAATCATCTATGTGTACATGGCCCGCAATCGAAGCACCATTCGCCATGGTGACATGATCCGCCACGATACAGTCGTGGGCAACATGGGTATAAGCCATAAATAGATTATCATCACCAATCTGTGTTATCGACTGATCTTGTGCCGTTCCTCTGTGAATGGTTGAAAATTCACGCACTGTATTGCGGTCACCCATCACCAGTCGGGTCCGTTCTTGGGCATATTTTTTATCTTGTGGATCTTCACCAATGGAACAAAATTGGAATATTTTATTATCTTCCCCGAGCACTGTCGGTCCCTTGATAACCACATGAGGGCCAATAACAGTCCCGCTTCCAATTTGGACCTCAGGGCCAATGATTGAAAATGCACCGATGGATACATTCTCAGCTATCTCCGCCTTGCTATCAACTACGGCGCTACTGTCTATCAATCCTCTGCCCTCGAGGCTGCACACATAATATTTGCACTGGCCACAAACTCACCGTCAACTTCGGCACGGCAAGAAAACGACCAAATATTACGCCTATTCTTCAGATAGATAACTTCTAATTGCAACTGATCTCCAGGTACCACCGGTCGCTTAAATCGGGCCTTATCCAAACCGACCAAATAATAAGTTACGCCCCGCCCTAATTCATCGGAAACACTCTTTGATGCCAGCAAACCCGTTGCTTGCGCTAGAGCCTCCATAATTAAAACACCCGGCATAATAGCTTGATGGGGAAAATGACCCTGAAAAAAAGGCTCATTATAAGTGACATTCTTAATGGCCACTAATCGCTTACCGGGCTCACATTCAATAACCCGGTCAACCATTAAGAAGGGGTAGCGGTGCGGTAAAAACTCTTGAATCTCATGAATATCCAACGTTAATTTTCCTTATACATCTGTACCAAAGACCGCGTTATTCACGGTATGAATTTATACCTGATAAAGCGCCGATCAATTACCTTTCATCGCTTCTAGCTTCTTTTGAACTAACGCCGTCACATCCGCTTTTTCACCCACAAAGAGCACACCATCACGAATCAATAAATCGAAGCCTTCCTCTTTTCCTAATGCCTGACTTGCTTCGTAAATTTGCCGTTGTAATTTTTCCAACTCTTCATTACGACGACGAGAAAAGTCTTCTCTAAATTCGCCCATAGAACGTTTTGCATCACGTGTTTTAGTCAGAATTTCACGATCTATTTTACGCTTCTCAGCTTCACTCATAATACTGGCATCACGCTTTAACTTATCCTCAAGCGCCTTCACTTCTTTCTGTTGTGCCTGCAGGTGTTTCTCACGGGGCGCAAACTCTTTCTCTAAGGCTTTTTTAGCAACTTTCATTTGTGGCGCTTTATCCAATACCTTAAGTATATTGACATAGCCAATCTTTAATTCCGCGTTGGCCACCCCTGAAAACAGTAACAACCCCATCACCATCACTAAATATTTACTCATTTCATCCTCAAAAGTTTTCCTATTGAAATTTTTAATTACCGTCCTATAACCACTGCAAATACTAACATACCCGCGAGCCTAAATTAAAAATTTGAGCCCATAGAAAATTGAAACATTTTTATATCGTCGTTTTCTTTCGTATTCATCGGCATAGCCGTACTCACCGTGATCGCACCAAAAGGTGACAGCCAGGT
>LWDU01000226.1_pt1 | contig 16782 bp, 13 predicted proteins | sample 727161 | NCBI WGS metagenome assembly LWDU01 (sample SAMN04566230, study PRJNA314399) | hydrothermal vent metagenome | isolation source: deep sea hydrothermal plume seawater | place: Mexico: Gulf of California, Guaymas Basin | collected 2004-07-11
AAGGTGACCATGTAGACGAGTTTTGTGATTTAAATAATACACCCATATATGGTTGTTCTGAAATAGAACGTGTGGAATTTACATCCTTTTCACCCACTTGCGAAATCCAACATCTGTAATCTGTAGATGGAGTTTGAACAACAATACAATATTCTTCCATATCACTAAGATATACAGGCGAATCAAATGTAAATGTTGTTGCCATTAAACCATTATCTGATATATTAACTTGATCTGGATTTAATGCAACAGTAGAGAATGGCAATATCATTTTAGCTGGCATACCATTTTCAACGGAACGAATCATCATGGTTACAGGAAGTGTGGCATCTTTTGATTGAAAAAACAAATCAACCTTAGTTACAAATGCTCCACCTTGTTTATCCACAAGAAAAGTTTGTGCAAGAGGGTCATACCAACCAGCTATCCTAGTATCAGTTCTTGTTGATGTTGTGATATTTCTTTTGTCTGAGACACTTCTTCTAACAACTTTAGCATTTCGAATTGATATGAATGATGATTGTAAAGTATTTAATGTACCAGCAGATTCAAATATCGCTTCTGCAGAGGTATCTGCTAAACCGGCCGTCATATTATTATCAGATCGATCTGTGAGTCTTAACATTTTCTTACCAACTCTAAAACGAATTGCATTTGTATTTGGTATAGTAAATTTACCAGTAAATGAACCAGATGCGTCCGTTAAAAATGGGCCAGATGTATTAGTACTAGTTTTAAAGTGATTAGATACGGCAATATTATCAAAAAATGGATATATTCTGGTATTAGGTTTCATACCAGTAACATTAACATCAATTAATTTAGATCTCATAAATGGTATAAGAGAAGAATTTATAATTGATGTACCAGATAATTGACGATCTCTACTTTCAATAACTCTAGTATGGACTCCAGTTCTACGTTGTTTGTGATCCGTCCATGTTGTTGTTCTTCTAATTACAGGCCTGTTGGAAGTATTTAAAATATTTACAGTTTTACTTCTTCTATTACCAGTCCAATATGTTTTCCAAGAGTTCCATATAGTCCCAAGACGATGTTTTTCTTTAGCATAAATTGTATTATAATTACCTTCAATATTAACAACAACATCAGGTGCTTTTTTAGTATCTATCCAAGTATCAGAATCTGGACTCATTTTCAATACACCAATCCAAGTCTGAATAGCAAATGGATTAATATTTTCAACCCTAGATGCAAACGCCTGTGAAATCATAAGTGTATCTGTATATGGAAGAAGTATAAGATCTCCAGTTTTCCTATATGATGACACAGATCTTTGTGTATCTGAAGTATTATATTCTTGTAGTTCAATATTATCGTGATATGAGTCAGGCCTTAATACACCCTCTTCAAAATCAATTGAACAATTATAATCAACATGTAGTACATCACCAACAGAATGACCAGAGAAATTATCAACGAGAAAACCAGATTTAAATCTATCTAGTCCATTAGAATCTGTAATTTGAAGTGATTGAGTATCTTGTTCAAGCATGTTTAATGATGTATAATACTCTAGATTACCTATACGTTTATCTAACTTTCCGATATCCCTCATTGTGTATCTGGAATTATCTGATTTTAGTATATCAACATCACTGGCAGAATGTGTGTATGCAGGAATAAAAATTTCTGCTAGTTTCATTGCAGATTCTAAAACATCTGGATCGCTAGGGTTTTCTGCATCAACACCCTTTTGAATAACAAATTTACCATCCTTATCAAGATATAGATGATCAGTTCTACTCAAATAATTCTCAAAATCCACACGAATTAATGAATCAACTTTTGGTATATCATACCTAGATGACCCTGTGGCTGAATAATCCCTTTCAGTTATCATAAATGGATTTGTTAAACCATTAGAATCTGAAACTCTTGATCTAAAGTCCAACGAATCTCTTAAATCATATTCACCAGCTGGCGCTAATGTATCAGGGTCAACTCTTGTTGCTGAATATATAGGTATATTAGAATATTCAACCTCATTTGTATACGAATCAACAGAGAAATAATCACCAGTATTAGAATGACTAAAATAGTCATATATGATTAATAATTGTCCTTGTGGTACAACTGAAGAAGGCTTTCTGTATAATGAAGCTATATCATAAAAGGAATCACGTTGTCCATCATCAAATGTGAATGAGTTTATAATATTAGTATCACCAGAACTTATACCATTAACATATGGTGCTGTATTATTGGTATTGTCAATTACTGCAGTATGAAATGTTGTACTTGTTATATTGTATTTTACATTTTCGGTAGGATCAAATACACCAGACACAACCCAATATTTAACTGTTTTGGTATTGGCTGCATAACTAATAATAGTACCAATAGCGCCTGTAGTTTCTCCTACTATATTTTCACCAACATTGAATGTGGCGGAGTCCACAGAAGAAAATGTAATACTGGGTGAAATTGCGGTAGTAGTATCATTAACTGATAAGTATACTGCATTAATATTATAAACATCTGCCACACCTAATGATATCTGTAAATCTGAAATTCTTGTTCCAAAAATATCAGAAGTAGATGTTGTATTTGATATAAATTTCTCTACGGATGGTATAGAACTTTTTAATTTGCGCGATCCTATAGTCTTCTCAATAGAAGCTATAAGTTTAACTTGACATGCACCAGCTCCAAAACCAAGTATATCGGTAATGGTTATTGTCCCACCAGAATAAATTACCTTACCATTTAAATCAATGACATCACCTTGTACAGCTGTACCACCACCAACCTTTAATACAGATAAAACGTAATCATGCTCATTAAAAGGACTGAAAATTTCATTTGTCCCAGCAGAAAATGTAACGGATCCTGCGACAGTGGTTGCTATATATTGTCTTTTAAATGTTAATGATGTATCAGATAAACCTAAATTAGATTCAGTTAACAAGGTTTTAATATTAGATTTTGGTAATTTATATATAGCTACCAACTCTTCTTGTTCGTTTAATTTAGAACGATTTCTAGTGGCGGAGAAAGTTCCACCAGTACCACCTGTTACGGTTGATGTGTTTGGTGTAACATTAATCGAATCATCACCTAATATACTTGATATATTAACTGTATCATAACCACCAGAGCCAGTGGATTTTGGAACCATGATCTGATCACCAACCCTAAGTTCAGACAAAAATTTAGTGTTGTTACCTTGTATAGTCCCAGCATTAACGGCAGCTCCTGCCACTGTCAATGTTCCTGTTAATATAAAAGGTGATTCTAGAACTATATCTGATGTGAAATCTTCCCCCGCACTAGGTGCATCACTGAATATTTGTTTTACAGAACTCAAATCATGTATAATTGTATTTTCTATAGTAGAAGTCTGAGTATCAGGTGTTGCTCCACTCACAGATGATATTAAGGTGTCTCCAAATGTATAATGTACAACTAAATTGCCTGGTGATAAATCACCAGTACTGGTTGCGGTAAATGTTGTACCTGTAATATTATCTGGTGATCCAAATGATGTAAAATTCGCATCTGTGGCTGTACCATTCCCCGCTCCGACACCAGTGGCAGTAAATACTGTTCCAACTGTATTGTTCGCTGAACCGATTAAAGTGAAATCAGTTGTACCAGAATACAAAATAGTGTAAGAAGTTCCAATTACAAAGCTACCAGCCGAAATTGAATTAACTGTATTAACCTGATATGTACTACCAATATTAAGAGATGTTGTTGTGATAGTTCCTAGAATATCATTTACGAATTTACCAGATACTTGAATCAAATCAAAAATGCCTAGCGTGGCACTGCCTGTGCCAGCTGGTAATGACACATAACCATATGCACCTGATTTGGATCCAGTTATTCTAGCTCCATGCGTGAATGTTGTTGATCCACCCAGAAGCATAGAACGCGGCATAACCTGAGTTTTCATCTGGATATCAAATAAATATAATTTATACTGGCCAGTATTCCCCACGCCAGAAAAATGTTCCATTGCACGAACCCTAGCAAAACCAATTTCATTACCAGAACTATATCCTCTACCAGCAATACCAACTTGCGCAGGGGCTGTTGCTGTATCATATAACTGAACCATTTTAAATGGTTCGGATGAACTAGTCAAAGTTATATCAGGTGTTCCATATACATTTGTTACATTAATAAAGTTTCCTAGACTTGCTGGTGTAACTGTATTATTCTGTGTATCAAATTTTCTAGCTTTGTCAACATCAACAAATTGAGTTGCTAATGTTTCTATTTCATACCCACGAACATATGCTTTACCAGAAGACAAACCCAAAACTAATTTAGAATTATCTCCAGATTCTTCTGTGGTATAAATCCCTCTATTAATACCAGTATTTAAATGTTCTCTTGGTTCTATATCAAAATTTTCAACTGTATAGTCGCCAGATTCGTCATATGTTCTACGAGCAAAAGTTTCTTCAATGATAGCATATTCTGTGTGTTGGACTTTAGATAGAATTCTACCTTTATCCACACGAAGTAATTCAATAAAATCTGCATCATCAACAGAAGTGAGATCTTTTTTGATTAATTTAAGATTAATAGCTAGTCTATGGGCGCCCTTTGCTGCAAAGTTTGATACACCAGATGCATTATCTAATAATGATACATCTCCTTCTGGATCGACTAAGGATTCTGTGATATCAAACCCAATACGATATGAAGGTTTATCGCCGTATTTGTCTAATATTACAGTCTCATCCTGACATTTTACAAAATGACCTCTAGTAAAATATACACCTGTACCAATTGATGCAGAAGAACCAGTTTCTACAGAATTAACTGTGGCAGTTACGGTATTTAGAGGGTATCCAGCAACAACACCACTTGCTGAAATATTTTCATTATCAGCGAATACTTTATCTGTGTTATTTGTTCCAGCAGATTCATATTTAACATATAGTGTTAATGGATCAGTTGATGTTTTTGGAGAATAATTAACAACTTTAGCTTTAACCCCACTTACCGACCCTGTGATAACAGTTCCAATATAATCTGTTATATAATCCCCAACAGTATTATTTGCATATGTATCTTCAAGTTTTACTGCATGGTAAAAAATATCCAAGGCAATATTGCCAGGAATAACCATTGCACCTTCTTCGAACATATGGGTGCCAAACTTTTCTATTTGATTTTGGAGAATAGTTTGAAGTGTTGTTAATTCTCTAGCCTGTATAGAGAAGCCTGGTCTAAATAATACCTTATAGAATTCTTTATTCTCGGCAAAATCGTCATAATACGGTTGTGTATTAAGGTTAAGTTTGATACCCATCTAATTACCTTTTAATTAATATATTATTATTTATATTAGAATTCTACTATAAGTTTAATATTTTCTTGTTGATCGTCAGCTCTAGGTATTGGCATACGATTTTCTACATATAATATATCACCAGAGTATGTATCAATTTCAGATGAAGAAATTGAGTCAACTAAAGCAACAGCACCAGATATAGATCCTGTTATAGTATCAGCTGTATACCCAGAAGGCGGACTTGTAATAGTAGGCAAAAATAAATCAATATCACCATCTGACGCTAAACCCGACCCTATTTCAGATTGTTGAAAATATTTTAAAACACCAGTTAATGGATCAAAATCTGACACAACACCAATTCCAGTACTTGATGACCCTGTGATAATTTCATCAATAATGAAATGTGTATTTGCAAATCCAGAAACTGTTAATGTTTTTAAACAGCTTAATGTTGGTGATGTCGCAAGAGATTGACCTTCTGTAGGATTTTTAAGTAACCCAATTTGTCTAAAATCTTGATTGATTAAAAAATCACCAGCGCCTTCTTCCCCTGTTAATGTTGTAGTTACCATCACAAAGAACGCACCTAATTCTTTTATATTGTCAGCACCATGTCCATATAAAGGACTTATAATAGGATTAATATTAGCTCCAGTACCAGTACCAAACTGACTATAATCAATTGAAGCAAAAGTATAAATTTTACCTATTTGATTAACGATACCGCCTGTGTCAGTAACAACAACAGAGTCAATAATACCACCCACTACAACAACAGTACACTTTCCACCAATACCATCACCATGTATAACAACATTATTATAAGTTCCATTTGTATATCCAGTACCACCAGATATCAATTCTATATGTTCAATACCACCTTTTGCGGCCGCACCGGCAATTGTTGCGTCATTAATAATTGGCATGAAATCCAAAGATAAATGCTTTTGGATTGCTGATGTTGATAGGGTGTATAGATACTTCCACTTATAATTATCGCCACCACTTATAATGGAAGTGCTTGTACCAGTAGGTTCTCCAGTTGATATACCACCATTATTATTATCTATACAAATATATACATTATAATCACTAGTAAGAACATAAAATGTAGAATCCCATAGAGCAGTTGCACCAGATTGTGCTGGATTTGATGCTGATATATTATGTTTATACATATCATAGGCAACACCAGAAGTGTAATTTCTTCTAGGTACTACATAAGAAACATCAGATGGTGAAATAAACTTGGCCGCAATCATATCCCTATATTGTAAGGATTCAGAAACTTGTGAATCTTGTGGTATTGGCGGATTATTATCATCATCCCATTTCTCCGATCTGCCAACAAACATATAATATTTGCTTGCGGCAAAGGAATCATGGAAATTCTCTGCGTTATTAAATCTAAATTTATGTGTTACTATTGCACTCATGTTATTTGCCTTGTATTATAGGTAATTGTCAGATACATCTACCAAGAAGATGAATGCTAGGTAAGTCTGATCTATGTTATTTTCTGGGATTTCGTAATATTCGTTCATTACAAACCAAACACCTTTACCAGCTTGATTTTGTATAGTTTCACCGTTAACTATAATAGAACCATTATCTGTTAATGGGACTATTAAACATTTAAAAATTGGTTCATCAGCTTTAACTTTATCAATAAAACCATCTGATGGGATATTAAGAAACCACATTTCGTTGTGTTTGGACGATAATTCTGTAGGGATAATACTTTCTACCAATAATCTAATATCTCTTCCCCAAGACCATTTTTTCCAAACGTTATATTTTGATAGTTTGTTTACTCCATTAACGCCTACTCTCCTTCTAACTCCCTCTGAGATATTGAATTTATCAATATTTGTAGTTGTTATTTCTAATAATTGTGTGCATATATCAGCACTTAAAATGTTTAATAATTTCATCTAATCCTCATAAGTATAAAAAAATAATACTATATCGTTTATCTGGTGTTGGTAATAATTCGTGGATTAACGACATCTTCTTGCATGTTATTAATTGTCCACATTTATCTATTATATCTGTATTTATACCTTCATTATAATAACGGAGTGTGCCGCTCATATCTTTTAATGCTAAAATACAGAACGTCCCATATCCTTCAGTGTCTCTATGTTTAGGCATAAACCCACCTTTATCATATTTATTAATTACTATCTCTTGTATATCCATTAGTGGGATAGTTGGGGCGATTTTGTAAAGTTCTTGTTGTATTTCTAATGAGAGATATCGAACATCAGCTGAGTAATATTTGCCAACTTCGCCAGATATAGATCTATTAATATTATTAACAGATCTATCAACCCATCTACTCGGTTCTATAGAATCAAATATCTTAATAAGTGATTCTGATTTATCATGAGATATGAAATTTTTAGTTATTTCTATCAATTGTTAAATCCAACGCCTTCTTTTTCATTACCAATAATTTCATGTATACCACCATCAAGCTGTTTAGATCTCATTTCAAATTCATCATTTTTAGACAAAAATTCATAATCATCAGATTCTTTATAGAAATCTTTATATCGATTATTATTATCTCTAATCTTTTGAATATAATCTCTCATATCCTTAGCGTCTGATATTAAATTTGTATCTAATTTAAGCTCTGGTTTCCCTGCATCATCAGCCAAAGTGTTTAATGTGGTTATAATAGGTTCTAATAAAGCAATTGCCATATTAAGTTGTCTACCAATAGAAACTTTAGATTTTATTTTATTCTCTGCTTGTTTATCTAACTGGTTTTCTGCAATTTCTGGTAGATCCTCAATATCAACGATACTACCAGTATCATAATCACCTTTCCATCTTTGTGTTTCATGATCAAATGATTCAACTTCTTTATATATAAAGAACGTTGTGTCTAGGTCTGCAATAACGACTGGTACGCCATCCATTTCACCATGAAGGTCTAAAACGAAAACCTTTGATAATTTATTAAATGCTAATATGTTCATAATTTTTTCCTTATATGGTTATCCAACCGGAAGTGCTCAAAACCCATGGTGTGCTTGCCCACCTATATGCAGTTCTGCTACCATGGTTTCCTGTACCATAAGTATAGGCATATAAATGTGCAACCTTCAATATATCTCCTTGACTAAAAGAGTTACTACCATAAGCATTTAAGGCGATGTTTCTTGCCGCTGCAGCACTTCCTCTATACCCAACATTTATATAAACAGCTCTGCCTCCAGCATTAATATCTTTATATCTAGTATCATGATTATGATTTATTAATGCAAATCTTGAATTAGATTCAGATTTAGTATATGCAGAATCAATAGGTTCAAATCTTGCATCAGATTCAATTTTGGTATACCTTTCATCAAAAAATACATCAGATTCTGGTATTGTATAACAAACACCAATATTTTCTTTGGTAAGAATGTCATTTGAATTTATTGTTATATCGGCCTGTAAAGCTACATGAAAAACGTCAGCTTCAGCTTTAGTATATGCAGAATCAAAAGGTTCAAACCTTGCATCTGCATCAGCTTTTAGATAACAATTACCAATATCTTCTTTGGTAAGAATGTCATTTGAATTTATTGTTATATCGGCCTGTAAAGCTGCATGAAAAACGTCAGCTTCAGCTTTGTCATATGGATTGTCCCAAGGTTCAAATCTTGCATCAGATTCGCTTTTGGTATATGCGACCTCCAAATCCCTAATCTCGAGATTGCCATTGCCATCCGTTTTTAGGAACTGTCCGATAGTTCCATCAGAAACATCTAGTTTTGCGATATCGACAATGTTATCATGCATTGATAACTTGGTTATTTTATTAGTTGCCATTATTAACCCTTTCTGTTATAGCACTATATAATGAATAGTTGGTTTTTGATATACACCATTAACATATGTTAATACTGTATCTGTTATTGCGTACATTGTATTTGTTGGTATATATCTATCGTTATATAAAATTCGGAAATTAGTTTTAGATCCTATCATTTCAATAATAACAACATCGTCAGCACTGGTAATTGATAAAGTATTATCAAACCTCAATTCACCACCAGAAATGCTATAATTTACCACCTGTATGATGTTATTTATAAATACTACAACATCAGATGTCGCGACAGGATAAGTATATGATCCTGTATTATATAAAGTTTCTGTAACACTACCACTACCACTACCAATACCAACATCACTAATAGATACTGACCTAGAGTATTCTTCTTGTATAATATCAAAACCATCTTCTAATACTAATCCACCTGATAAGTCTTCAAGTGAGAATTTGTATAGTGGTGGCGTAGCATTTAATGTAACATTACCCCCAGAAATTGTATATTCAGTTCTTGGAACAAAAACACCATCAATATGCACGAACTGGTATACATTATTTGTATCTACAGGAAATGTAATATCATGATTCACTTCATAATTTGTGGTTGTCATAGTCCAACCAGCAGGCAATACGAATATAGAAGCTGTTGATGAGTCTTCTGGTATAGTATCTAATCTAACTGTAACAGAACTAGAAGTAGTAATTTCGCATAATGGTGGTATATTTGTTCTTAGCCATGGTCTTTCTGCAACATCTTTTATAATATAATGCCCAAATTGCGGAATTGAGTATCCTTGTGTATTAGTACCAAACTGATAGGTATCTGGATGTTTCCAATTACTACTACTAGACCAAAAGTCTTCAAATACTATATTAGACCCATCTTCTGCGATAAGTGTATCAATACCATCTTCTAATAGTGTTAAATAACTATCCACAGGTATATCGGTTCTCCATATGCCAGGATAATCATGTATTTCAGCCGCATAGTATGGAGGTTGCGCAAACTTCCACTTTTCTAGATTCTTAAGTGTAGAACCAAATTTAAAATAGTTTAAATTATGTAATGATGGATATACCCAATTAATAATATAATTGTGTCTAGTTTTACGATCATAATGTCCATGAATAGAATAATCTCTTACTCCTTCACCAACTACATTAGGGTTTGGGTTTAAATCGCCATTCCCCTCTGCACCAATTCTCATTCTAAGAACAGAACCAAAAATTGTTTTAAATGTTGAGAATAATTCTGGAGTAAATGTTGTCGCACTAAGAGTTGGAATCCTCATTTTAGATTCAATCTTAGTTACAATGTTAATTTCACCGAACAAGGCAAATCCTGCAGGATGAACTACAGATTTTACCGAACTTCTCCAATTAACAATTGATTCTGCAGTCTTTACTAAGTATGAATATCTTTGATAAAAATGACTATCATGAATTTTCTTGGCTGAAGATGAAATAAATCCATCTTCATTTATAGCTTTTCCTTGTGATCTATGTAATACAGAAACATCAACATCAATTGACGCTGTTGTATTTTTATGTATCTCAACGGTCGTTGATGATTCAAAACCTGTGATTATATCACCAACATTAAATGTACCACTTACGAATCTTAATACTAATAAGTTTATATTTCCATCAAACCTAACAATTCTACCAGTACCACCAGAGGATGACCCCACATCTTCATTTTGGGCCCAATTTCCAGAAATATTACCAGTTACTAATACAGTATTAGCTTTAATTTCTGGAGTACTCTGTAGATTAAAGCCTGGATTATTAATCCGTAGTTCAGTAATACCACCAATATCAATTGTGTTGGTAATTAATTTGGCACCAGTACCACCATCAACATCAATTGATGGCATTTTAGAATAACCTTGTCCATATTGATATATGTGTGTATTATATATGGATCCGTTACCAGACTCAAAGAGTATACCATCTTGAGGTGTACCAGATAACCATACTGTATAATCTTCAAGAATTATTATTGGATCTGTTGGTGATGAAATCTGTGGATTATCTGTTAACGATGAGTCGTATGGAATTCCATCTTCCATAGCAATAGAACCATGGAGTCCAGAAATTTTAGCTAAAGTGCCTTGACCATATGTTCCAGCCTCATTAATATTGATTTGATCATCTATACTATATCCTGTACCATCAGCAACAATATGTAGATCTTTAACAAAACCACTAGTAATATTATTAACAAATAATTCTGGAGGCAATTCAAACCCAACAACTTCAAGAGAATCGTCAATTCTATAATGTTGACCTTTATCCGTCACATTAATACTATTGATCATTGAAGTTAATACAAAAGAGTATTCTACACCATCAATACCTGTTATATAAACAGTTTCCCCAGATATATAATCCCCTTTAATAGATTCCTCATTAATATAAAATTCTAATACTTCTTCTGTTCCATTATATATTTTGTTAACATAATCAATTAAACAAGTGGCTTCATTTACAGCTGTGTCATTTAAATCATCCCTTTGTTTGAGTTCTTTTCCTATTAATGTATCTATATCTGTAATTACAGAACCTTTTGACACTCGAAGATATAAGTCTCTCCCCCATTTACCACCAGATGCATCTAATATATCATCAGATGGGTAATATATTTCTGCGGTATCATTAAGTAACATCTTGAAGAATAATCTATGTCCTTCAGATGTACCTTTTAATCGATATAAGTCTGTAATATTTTTAATTAAACTTCTTTTATCTACACCAGAATCAATATTATTCGGTATAGTGGCCATGAATTCTTCACGGAAATTAATAAAAAATCTTGATACAGTAGAATCTATATCTTTATAATTTAATAATTGTTCAATCGATTGGATTGGATTGGGTTTATATGAAACAAATTTCCCTTGTGGTTTGTTTTGTCTACCCACACTTTTTGATGCATTCTCTGGATCATCCCCCTGTATTATTTCTCCATCAATAAATTTATTTTGTTTGGAAATAAATATTCTAGAATTTGCCAAATCAACAGCTCTAATGACTGCGGTTTCTCCAGATGTTAATCCGGTAATTATTTCGCCTTCCACAAATGGTATAGCTGGTGATTCATCGCCATTACTATCTATGTACACACCAGTATCAATAACAATATCTGATAATACCAATTCAGCTGAATTCAAAAAATCATAATAATGCTCGACAAATTTTATAAAGACTGGAAATTCAGCCTCTATAAATCTAGGAAATTGGTTTTTAACTTTTGTCGATATATCCATTATAATCTAGCGGGTGTGGTGGTAAAATTTGTATTACCTGAGTATGTTTTTGACTCAATTACATCTTCTTGTGGGGTTATCACAACTGATTCAATTTGTAATATTGCATTTCGTACTGGTACTATATCATGAGAATCCAATTCAACTGTAATAGATAATTTATCTACATCATCAACAAATTTACTAATATTTAATTCTGGTATAGTAATAGTTCCTTTGATATAATCAATAGTTCCAAAATTAGCATCACTTGTAATTACATTAGATGTTCCAGTCTCTCTCTGTTTTAATAAAACATTACCAGATCCATCATCTACAATATAATATATTATTGAAGGAACACCACTAATATAAAATTCGTTTGATTTTAAAATAGAGCTATGACTATCGTGTGGATTGTATAATACATTATAAAATTCAATTAAATAACTAGATGTAGTACCAATAATTGGTTTAATATATTTCTTAATTTTATGGCGAACTGTACTTGATATAATAGCGGTATCTGTATTATCAATCAAAGTGCCAACATTAGAATTTCTGTATACTTTATTAAATTCTAATAGTGATTCTGAATTATAGTTATCAATAGTAGTCTGTACTTTGTTGACTATATCTTGGCCCGATAGATTTGATATTTGTGAGTTGTATTTAAAATTAACATTCAATTCAATAAATATATATTCAGGGTCAACAACAACAGGAACGATAGATGATACTTTATATTTGATTAATTTTTTCTCAATATCTTCTTTTACTGTTGGTGTTAATATAGCACCAGAAGATGGTTTAATTGAAATAAAAACTTTACCGTAAATAGCTGGATCACTATCTTCACCACCCCATACAGATATAGCATCAATGTTTGGGTATATTTGACGTATAATAGTTTTATAATCGTCTACAGTTACTGCTCTATTTTGTGTTGTATAATCAAATGGTGCATTTTTCTTAATTGAATTAATAGTTTCAATTCCAGAACCACCAGCAGAATTTGATATAGTAGTAACACTTGGCGATTTTAAACCTTGAATGCCAGAACCAAGAGAAAATTTAGTAATCCCATTCCCTTCAGTTCCTTTAGTTTTCAGATACTCAATAGTAACAATATTATCAACATTAAGTGCAGTTCCCAAAATATCATCACCAAAATAGATGGAAAATAGTTCATCTCTTCCTTCTTGTAAGAAAAATACCTTACCTAGATCTGGGGTAATTGAAACAGCTAACTTATATACTTCAGCTGTTGTTGATGATGAATTTTCTGCAACAGAAACTATAATTGATGTTGTGTCACAAGCTTTATTTGGTATCTCAAAAATCTGATCACGTTTATCTACTATAAATGTATTTTTTAACATTTTCCCTTCATACGCCTTTATAGATGGGAATGTTACAGTACCAGTTTGAAGAAAGTTTGGGTCAGTGGATACTTCTGGTATAGCTGTATAATCTTCAATAGTAATAAACTTTATTTCTGCATTACTTCCAGAATTAGATTTAAATATACTACCACGCGGAATGATAATAGGATCATCAATTTTCCTGTCTGGATTGGAATACACTCCACCTGTCAATGAAACTTCCATAACAGCGGATCTCATTGATTGTGGTACATATCCAAGGCCTTTGGCGTGGGAAACTACATTACTTCTTAATTGTGCAGTATCAATAAACATCTCATTAACTGACATATTTGCAGTTACAGCTGAGTAGTGTGTATTATAGGCTAAAACATCAATAAGTGCCGCCATAGCGGAACCTTCAAAATCATAATCTTCAAATTCTGTTTGATCTCTAAGATAAGATTTAAGGTTATCCTTTATTTGGAAAAAGTCTTGTTCTGTTATTGATATGGGCATTATTTTATCCTATCAAGTAGGGTATCCAGTTTATGAATCTCACTGGATATTGAATTAATTAGTGTGAAATATATAGTAACTCTTAGTTGGTTTGTATCAAGAGCGTTAATCTCTAGGTCAGTTAACACAACTCTGGGTTCAAAGTTTGCAAGTAATAGTTCTATTTGAGTTTTTAATGATGAGATAGTTAATGGATCCATCTGCTCAAACAATAGTGCAGTTATATTAGATCCTATCCATGGTTGAAATGGACGTTCTCCATAATTAGTTAATATAAGACTTTTTACTGATCGTTTAACAGATTCAACATCATATACTCTATTAAGATCATTACTTATTGGATGTTTAGTAAAGTTTAAATTAAGATCTTTCCATACACGGATAGTCCTATCGGATATATTTGTTCCTTGTGCGTCTATATGCGCGGATGTTTGAATGGCCATATCATTAATACTCTATTATTATACTATTATTTATAATAAATTATCCACCAGCAAATACATCACCAGAACCAGTAATTATAATATGAGCACTATATTCATCGCCTAACCGGCCGCACCCTTTACCATTTATAAATACGGTAGAAGAATATGTTGATAGTGTTGGGGCATGAGGTGGACAGCCAGGGCCAGGATGTGGTATCATAGGATCACCCTCCCTTACAATACCAATACCATTACAAAATACATCTCCAGATCCTATATCAGTTGATTGTATCGTTGGAGAAAGACAAAGACCACCAGTTCCATCAGGTGATGCGACAATATCTACACTATCCTTTCTAGCTACTGCTGGCATTTCCCTTTACCTTGTCCAAATGTTCTAATAATTCGTCTATTTCCATTCTCTTACCACCACTATATTCAATGGCATATCCTTCTTTAACTAAAATTTCATTGATATTAACATCATCAACATATAACNTTCTAGTTTCAGGTGTATTAATACCATGTAATCGTATCCTAGATTTTATTGAAACATTAAATCCAAGATCAATAAAACAATCAATGGTATCGCCATCAATAACTCTAATAACTTCTATTGCATAATTATACATTTGTTTCATATTATTAACCCTGCCTAACTTCTTCTAATTTTCGTTTAAGTGGTGAAGGAAACCCCTCCACGGCCGCGGATGATGACAATTCTAATTCTTCTATAGACTTGACTTTCTCGTAATAATCTGGTATAGTAGTAGCATTAAAGATATCTTCTTTAGTTTTCTTCACATCACTTATAACTGGGATGTTGCCAACATGATTAGTGACAATATTTGATTCAATGTCACTAGTAATCTTCATTCTAAGAAGAATCATTATTGGTATTTCAATACTTTTTTCTTCAGATTCTGATGCCTTAATTGCTAAATTTGCCGCAGAAATACCACCCTTAGTAGTTTCAATATATTCGGTAGGTGCGTAATTATCTGTCATATTAATTGATTTCCACCATTATTTACAGTGTGAGTACCACCAGTTTTTATATCTAGTTTGCCACCTATATCGGTAGTTCTATCAATACCAATAATTAATTCTTCATTTGAACCCACATCAGAAGATCTATCTATACCAATACTTCGAATTTCGTTCATATCAATTCTAACATCTTTATCTCCACCAACTCTTAAATATTCCGTATCATTAATATTACCACTTCTCATTCCACGAATTTCGTATAAGTCGTCACCACCAGCACCAGCACCAATTTTAACATGTCGAGATCCATGCACCTTAGTAGTCATATCACCTTCAACTTCTAAAATATAATCACCTTGTTACTTTAGATCCATCTGGATGAATTTCGTCAAATGTTCCTGTTCGATGATAAGTCATTAATCGCTCACCGCCCGGAGAATCGTCAATCTCCATTACATGTCCTGATTCAGATTCTGTTACATGATTGTATGGATATTTTGAATGGGTGTTAGATTTAGGATTTAATTCATCCCAAGTGTCCCTTACTTCCGCTTCAGGGCCTCCCACAGTAGGAACATGAGCTTTAGTTGCTTTGGGTATTTCTATTATACGATTGGCTCTGCGTGTAACCAACGAATCATGATACTCTGCAAATTCTCCACGAGCTAATTTGTTTGTATCTGGTTCAATGTTAAATGGATATACACCACTATGATCACGAAACCCTTCTCCCTTTAATAATTCAGGATCAGTTGATTTTGGTGTTCCATTAAAGCCTGGGAGTGATCCCACTACAATGGAATCTTGTTTAAATTTATCAAGAAAAAATCCAGTGACCCAAGACCCTTCAACAAGGAATGGTGGTGTTGAACCAAGCCCATCCATGCTAGGATTTGTGGTTGGTGCCATTACAGTAGACCAAGACAAATGTTCTGTGGGGATTTCTATAGTATCTGGAGAGTGATGCCCAAGACACCTAACTCTCACTCTACCTAATTTTTCTGGATCCATTCTGTCTTCAATTACACCAATAAACCAAACGAATCCATTTTTACCAAAATAATTTTCCATATAACTATTTATACGGAATTTTTAAACTATGATTATTTTTATACTTTTAGTG
>LWDU01041805.1_pt1 | contig 16781 bp, 18 predicted proteins | sample 727161 | NCBI WGS metagenome assembly LWDU01 (sample SAMN04566230, study PRJNA314399) | hydrothermal vent metagenome | isolation source: deep sea hydrothermal plume seawater | place: Mexico: Gulf of California, Guaymas Basin | collected 2004-07-11
TCAGGCCATCTTCATCAACACTCAGGTGGGCTTTGAAACCATAGGTGCTTTTACGCTTTCCGTCAGAACCTGCTTTGACGTTCCAGTCAGCGTCCGGGTCCTGAGTTGAGTCACCACTCTTGGTCTTGTTGGGCCGACACTGCTTGGCTTCGATGACACTAGCATCAACGATGCTGACGCCGCCTGATTTGATGTAGAGGCCTTGCTCAATGAGTTGATCATTGATTTCTTGCAGTAATGGTTCCATCAATGCACGTCTTTCCAACTGCTGACGAAAACGCCAGAAGGTGCTGTGATCTGGAATAGACTCCGTGATATCCAACCCTACAAAGCGCCTGAAAAGAAGATCCCGAGCCAGTTGTTTTTCCAATGCCGGGTCACTCAACTTGTACCAGCTCTGTAATAACAAGGCTTTGAGCATCATTAGTGGTGGCCACGCTTTTTCACCGCGTGTACTGGAATGAATGTCGATTAGTAATTGTTCCAGACGAGACCAATCAATTAACCCATGGACTCCATCCAGTTCTTGCAGTGCCTCGTGATCAATCAGCAGAGCATCGCCAAGGCTTCTTTGTTTGAGGTTTTTCCAGGCCATATTATTTCCAATGATTGATGATAAATTTGGTATTATTCATTTTACCGGATGAGTCCTGTGGGAGATCAGTTGTTTTGATGTGTTTCGTGCAAAGGTCTCTAATTATAAATTCAATCAAAAAAACCCTGCTTTCAAAGCACCATTTAAAACAACAAACTCTTTATTTTTTCAAAATGCGCTCATCTTAACCCTTTAATGCACTCATAGAGCGCCATAAAATATAATTAAAAATACCGACTTTACATTTATCTTTACGTAAAAAAATAATTCCCATAAATATGCACAGCAAAATAACGTATAATGACTATCCTTAAAAATTCACTTACGCCATTAGCCATTTGCTTCAACGTTATTCTAACGCGCGCAAATTGCAGCGATGGAATCCACTTTTATTACCTAGGAAAAAAATGCTCGCAACTGCAAATATCACCATGCAATTTGGTGCTAAACCCCTGTTTGAAGACGTTTCTGTTAAATTTGGAAACGGCAACCGTTACGGCCTAATTGGTGCCAATGGTTGTGGAAAATCAACCTTTATGAAAATACTCGGAGGAGACTTAGAACCCTCATCGGGAAATGTATCCAAAGACCCTCACGAACGTATTGGCAAATTAAGACAAGACCAATTCGCTTATGAAACATCTGCGGTTATCGATACCGTGATTATGGGTCATGAAGAACTCTGGACCGTCAAATCAGAACGTGATGCCATTTACGCAAAAACCCACATATCTGAAGAAGACGGTATGCGTGCCGGTGAACTTGAGTCTGAATTTGCAGAAATGGATGGGTATTCCGCAGAAGCACGTGCCAGTGAACTCTTGGCAGGTGTCGGCATTCCCGTTGAGCAACATTATGGTCTAATGAGTGAAGTGGCGCCAGGTTGGAAATTACGCGTCTTGCTCGCCCAAGCATTATTTTCCGAACCCGACATCATGTTACTTGATGAACCTACCAACAACTTAGACATTAATGCAATTCGTTGGCTAGAAAGTATGCTTAATGAACGTAACTGTACCATGGTTATTGTCTCGCATGACCGGCACTTCCTAAACAGTGTTTGTACGCATATGGCTGATTTAGATTACGGTGAAGTTCGCATCTATCCCGGCTCTTATGATGATTATATGACCGCAGCCACACAGGTGACTGAAAGTCTCCAAGCTGAAAATGCTAAAAAGAAAGCGCAAATCACCGAACTTAAAGCCTTTGTGAGTCGATTCTCTGCAAATGCTTCAAAATCAAAACAAGCAACATCCCGGGCCAAGCAATTAGAGAAAATAAATCTTGCAGAAATCAAGCCTTCAAGTCGCCAAAATCCTTTTATTCGTTTTGATCAAGATAAAAAACTGCACCGTTTAGCACTTGAAGCCAAAGGGTTAAGTAAAAGTTTTGATGAAGAACTCTTTAACAACCTTAATTTGATGGTCGAAGTAGGGGAGCGTATTGCGATCATTGGTCCTAATGGTCTTGGAAAAACCACACTGTTAAAATGTTTGATGAATGAAATAAAATCTACACAAGGTACAATCAAATGGTCTGAAAACTCAAATATTTCTTATTACCCTCAAGACAGTGCTGGTTATTTCTCACAAAACCTACCCTTAATTGAATGGATGGGTCAATGGCGCCAGCCTCAAGATGATGACCAAGTCATTCGCGGTACATTAGGTCGTTTATTATTTTCCCAGAATGACATCGACAAAAAAGTAAACGTTCTCTCCGGCGGAGAAAAAGGCCGCATGATCTTTGGAAAACTCATGCTGGAACGCGCCAATATTATAATGATGGATGAACCGACTAATCATTTAGACATGGAATCCATTGAATCACTTAATTTAGCATTGGATAATTATCCGGGAACATTATTTTTTGTAAGCCATGATCGTGAATTTGTCTCCTCACTAGCAACACGCATACTCGAATTCACCCCCGAAGGTATTGTTGACTTTAAAGGCACCTACGATGATTATCTCGCCAGCCAAGCGTAAGTTAAATACACAGCACACGCATTTAAAAAATCCACACACCTTTCTATAAAATATTCATGGGAAAAATGCCAATATCTGAGTTTACATCGATGTTGGCATTATCTTAATACTGCCGTATGTTTTTCTAGAAAATAGAACAGCCACAAATCTAATCCAGCACGGTATGCCCTCTATATTGCATACACTTTTTAAAAACTTCTTTAAAACTACCATTCGTTTCAAACCCCTTTTTAGTGCCACCGCCAAATCCGCCAATAGCCGCGCCTAAAGCAGCGCCACTGGCGGCATCACCAGAAAGTGCACCCAAAGCAGCGCCGCCAGCCGCTCCTAATAAGCCCCCCACAACAGCACCCTTAGCACTCTCCACGGCACCATTCCCAGAAGCTTTAAGACTCAGTTGCTTACATTCACCCAGATCGTGCTCAATACGATTCACATGCGGGTCGTTATAAGGGTCAATAGTCGGCTTCCAGTCATTATAAGTCGCACAGGCTGTTAATAGTATTAAACTACTACCGTAAGAAATATTCCTAATATAATTCAGACTACACCTCGACTTGTTTATTTAACATTATTAAGAATAGATCATAATCGTACTATAGCTAATCCACCTTGGCATGAGCAACAGCAAAAAAAAGGCGTACCCCAACCATTGTTAGAATACGCCCCACACTTAAGAGAGAAAACTATATACCGGTAGCTAAACCAGCATACCGTACTAAATGTAATTTAAACGTTGAAAATTACAAATCACTTCGTGAATATTTCTCTATTGTTTTCGGATAAAAAAATCAACTCATCATTAGTTAAATGACTTATTTAATCCAACGAATCATATCGCCTTTTGTCATACACATCTTCTTATAATGCGCCTGAATTTGTTTACAATCACCCATCATTGCAGGAGCAGGAGTTGTGGCTTTGCTCACCGAGGGTTTAGGCTGAGCAACTGGAGCTGCGGCTTTAGCGGCAGCGGCTGCTTCACGTTTCTTTTTCTTTAACGCATGTTTGATACGTTTCTTTTTATCAATCTCTAACTGTTGTTCGAAATACTTATTATCTAATGCACTTTGCGCCTGACTGGTTGTTGATATGGCTAACAGCGAAATAAATACCATTACCACTATTTTATTGAACGTCATAATCACCCTCTCCTAATTAATATTAATTGCCTATTATAAGCTTTTTTACACCTAACACTGACTTACTCTGATACCTTTTTAAGAAAAACCAAACCAAACCGACCTTTTATCAAGCCCCAAACGAGCACCCTTGTTCTTGTGTGCTTTTAATTACCGCCTTTTCATTCTTTCTTAAAGGAAGTCAACATGATGAGCCAACTTGAATCTGAATTTCATCTTCACCAAATAACACAATATCACCCGAAACTATTTTCTTTCGCTTTCTAACTTCAACCTCACCATTGACTAATACCTGACCAGCAGCAATGACTTCTTTAGCTTCTGCGCCACTCGCGGTGAGTCCTTCAAACTTAAGAATTTTATAAAGCTCAACGGGTTCACTTGAAATTTCAACTGTTCTCACTGCGTTATAACCTACCATCATTAGCCATATATATCATTTATAGCACAAAAGATTCAATGCTTGATAAACACCAACCATTTAACCTACCTTATCGCTCATGACCACTACACTTCTTTATCAGGCGCACTAGAATATTAGTCTTTATCAATCACTCGGTCAGTTATCAATACACTTAGATTATAAATTTGTATATTTTCGATCAAACCAACCTCATCCCAGAAAAACCATCGCCCATCCATTTGACCATTAAAAAATACTCCTTCCTGTTTCTTATTTCCATTCTCATACCATGTTATCCAAAGGCCATTTTTTACTGAACCCTTAAAAAAACCTTGCTCTTTCAACCGACCACTTTCATACCACTGACTGTAGCCCTTATCTAGCTTTCCATTTTTATAATGCCCTTCTTCTTTCTTGTTGCCGTTGTCATGCCATAGTACCCAAAGGCCATTTTTTTTACCGCCATGATAACGGGTTATCTCCCTCGCCTTATCATTGTTATAGATTAATTGCTCTTTCTTGTCTCCATTTTCATGCCATAGCGTCCAGAGACCATGTTTCACGCCATTCTCATAACTAGTTTCATGGAACTTTTGTCCGTTTTCATACCAAGTAATATCCAAGCCATTTCTTACATTGTCTTGATAATGAATTTCTCTGCCTTTTTGACCTGACTCATACCATTTGATCCACACCCCATTGCGCATATAATGCTTATAAACCGTTTGCTCATTCTTTTGTCCATTCAGATACCAACTCACCCAAATCCCTTGCTCCTTCCCATGACGATATGACCCTTCTTTCTTTTTTTGCCCGTTATCAAAATATTCAACATATCTTCCAGAAAACGGTTTCCGATCATTAACCTCATACTTCAAGCCATCTTTATCTAACAACGTTGTAACTTCTCTCTCACACCCCATCAATAAAAATAACAGCAAAAAAACATAATGGCTCTTTTTCATGACTTAATCACAACGAACAATTAACTTTTTAAAAAATATTTTTTCATATGGCCGATAAAACCGGATTTTCAAAACTGTAAATACAAAAACCATAAGGGAAATACCACTTCGAATCATCCATAACAACAACCATATCCTCTTCTTTAAAGCTACATGCATCACATCCATGCTTACCAAAATTAAGATTGAACAGTTACTCCAGTAATTTTCCGTTCTGATAGGTTTGTTCATTTTGTTTGACGCCATTCTCATCCCACATGACCGAAACACCATCTCGTTTACCGTCTTTATACTTGACATAATTCATCTTCTGACCATTTTCATGCCACCAAGTCCAAAACCCATGCCACTGACCGTCCTTATAATTTCCCTCTCCATTCTTCTGGCCATTGCTATACCACCTAATCCAAAACCCATCCCTCTTATTATCCTTAAAACTTCCTTTTAGCTTCATTCGCCCATTTTCATACCAAAAACCCCAAGGGCCATGCCTCTTATTTTCTATATAAAAAACTTCACTTTTCTTCTGCCCATTGTCATACCAATAGGTCCATAGCCCATTGTTATGACCCTCTCGGAAACCTATCTTATATTCCTTATTTCCATTTTCATACCATCGCATGCGTATTCCATCACTCACCCCCTCTTTATAAAACCCCTCTTCCTGCTTTTGGCCATCATAAAACCACCAGTGCCAAAACCCTTCTCTCTTACCTCGTCTAGAACTTCCCTCATACATCTTTTTGCCATTGTCCCAATACTCAATTTCGGTCGTGATTTTGTTGCCAAATAATCTATCAAACAACCCTAATCCCATAACAATCCCCTAACACCTCAACGTCTAACAATTTATTAAATTTAAAAAACACTCAAACTAAAAGATTAAGCTCTACTTTTTAACCGGTTTAATACCACTATCTCTTAACCATCTCATTTTCAAATAAAGTTGCTCAACTTTTTCCCTTGCCCACGGCGTCTTGCGCAAAAACTTCAAACTGGATTTAATACTTGGGTCACTTTTAAAACAATTAATATTAATGTTCTCAGCTAACGCCTTCCAACCATAATATTCTGCTAACTGAGTAACTATCATTTTCAATGTAATTCCATGAAGTGGATCCTGATTAGATTCCTGATTTTTATTTTCTGACATAATACCTTTACTTGACTCTACTTTTTTACTCTACTTTGACGTCTGCCAATAGTGTTAACATTTCAAAAAGCCAAAACGTTGAGAAATAACAAATTCTTCATTAAAGAATAAAAATTACCAGCAGAACCTTACCATACCCACCAGAAATTCTTTACGACCATCCTCTCACAAAGTATCTGCAAAATTTCTTAGCAAACACCTCTCTTCATAGTTTTAAAATGAATCCCCCGACTAAGCAAATCATCAATGCCAGTACCATAGGAAATCGAATGAAAAAGCTAAAAGCCCTGTTTTTTGACCAATATGTTAGCACACCCTTCAATGCTCCGAACACACTCCTAACATCACATTATCAGCAGTATGAGTACTGCCTGGCAATGGCTATGACAATGCCGTTGCAGAAAGCGTTTTTGGTTTACTCAAACGTGAACACGTAACCCGTCGAAAGTATACGACTCGTGCTGAAGCCAGAGCTGATATTTTTGATGACATTGAACAATTTTATAGTCAACAAAAACAACGACTCTTAAACAGTGATAAAATTAATCACACTACTCTTAATTGAGTAACCGTCAGGTCGAGATAAAACCATAGTGAATGCCGGATCACCTAATAGCTACACGCTATAGACTATTTTTTTACACACGATAAATATAAAGAAGCAGTGCGAGATAATACCGTGCTACGAGGTCAGTTATACGCCTGTGGTGACATGTAAAAAAGGACGCATTCAGTATAAACTAAGAATGCGCCCTTTTATAGTACGTGAACAGTGCTTCAGAAAAAGCGCATACTCCGCTAGAAGGTTGTAGTAAAAAAGAAGAAATATGCCATTTACTCACGCACTAATGGTACGACAAAAGAAAATAACAATAGTTTCAACAATCACAAGAGTTAGCCGTTTACAATAACCCCCATGATCGCTGAATGTACCTAAACAATTAGATCAAAATCACTGCCAAACCAGCATTATACTTTTTTAACAAATTCAGACTTTAACTTCATCGCACCAATACCATCAATTTTACAATCAATATTATGGTCACTATCAATCAAGCGAATATTTTTCACTTTAGTACCAACCTTAATAACAGAGGATGAACCTTTTACTTTAAGGTCTTTAATCACTGAAACCGTATCGCCATCATTAAGGGTGTTGCCGTTAAAATCCTTAACGACCCCCCCCTCATCTACAATATCGTTGTCTTGACTCATATTCCATTCATGCGCACATTCGGGACAAACATACATAACCCCATCTTCATAAGTATAAGAAGAATCACATTTGGGACAATTAGGCAATACACTCATTATTTTATTTCCAATTCAGGTCTATAGTTTAGTGGATACGATACCGTAGAAATAATACTGCACATCATTACGTTTATTTGCTGCCATTGTAATTTCTGACGCAAATTTAAAATAACTAATGTAAACAACCCCACGGCCATTCTTTTCTGACATCTCCTTGGGTACTAAAAGGTATGAATATTCGTATACTGAGTATCACCAGTGCAACCAGCACAATATGCTTTACAACTATACCGTTCATATTTTTCGGGCTGGCCTTCCCAACTAAGACCCCATACCGATGTTCCTTCACTGTTCAAAACAACATCAACCTTTTTTTCAAAATACCGAAAAACTGACGCTCCCTTTTTCTCCATTAAAACACAACGGATATTAACGGCGTCATCCCCTGCCACCTTGGTAACATTGATTGTGCCACTGATACGATGTGTAACCTCAGCCTGGACATTTCCTAGAGTCACTATCAGTAACGCGATTATTTTCAACAATCTATTCATACCTTTTATTTCCTATTTTTTATCTTCTTTAATCCTGAACTGCATTACCCTCAAGGTTTAGCCTAACATCTAATGCCTCTTTCATAATAACTGCATTCCCAATAAGATTTAATTCAAGACCTGTCGCCTCTTTCAATATAGGGCCATGGAAATCAGTCTTAGAACCAATAGCTAAGACTTCTTTATCGTTAACAAAATTACCCTCAAGGTTTAAGGTAACACCGACCGCCTCTTTAATTCTAATCGCAGTCCCTTCCAATATTAAATGAACACCAGTCGCGTCTTTAAATTTTTTCTCATGGCTCGTAACGGTTCTTTCAACAACTGCAGTTTCTTTAGTTTTAGGCTTTTGACTCGCAGGGTCTAATTCCTCAATCACTTCCTGGTTAACTTGAAGTTCATCGCTCATATCATTTAAATTAGCAATTGTTGACTTTTTAACTTTAGACTCATGACTAAGAACATCTAATTTAACCTCAGGAACAACTTTAACGCCCCCGGGCTGAACATCAGACTCATCAGCCTGAAGCCCCTCGATGATCATTTTCTCGTTAGCTCCTGGCGTAACTATTAACTTAACCTTAGATGATGAACACCCAGAAATAATAACTACAAACAGCCAGACAAAAGTGACCTTATGGGCAGCTACTTTTAAAAAATTATTTATTGATTTATCCATAATGCGGGAAAGTCTACACCAAATAACAATGTAATTTCAAAGATCAACTCCATCTCATCCATTCGAACATTCTTAAAATACTCTCACGGTCCAAAAAAGCTTATATACGCCCTACCACAAACACAGCCGCACGCCCATTAAATACCAGATAATCTCCTATTTAACAGTGATTGTAAGATTTGTAAGCCTATCAATAAAGCGCTTCCTACAATTAGCCCTGAAACCAAATCGGCTAATAATGACGGCAAAAAAGCTAAAACATAATGAACAGCGTCAATATTGTGTACAAACATACCCCCTCCAACCACTAGCATGGCCACAGTACCAATAACCGCTAATAATCGAATCACTTTAGGCAAAGAAGCAACCAAAACGTCACCGGTGAGCCGCAAACTACGTGCCCCTAAACCCTTTAATTGAATCGAGCGTTTTATCAAATAAAGACCGACATCATCCATACGGACTAAAAAAGCCACAAAACCGTAGACGCCGACTGTTGCCAGTAAAGCAATAAAACTGACAACCATGATCTGCACAGGCAAAACCTGGTCTATAACTGTTTCTAAGCTGATAACAATAATCTCAATCGAAAGAATAAAATCAGTCCGTATTGCCGCTTTAATTTTTGTCGCTTCAGGTTGGGTATTGCCTGCTATCGTTGGAGACTGATCAGCAACGCCTTCTTTCACACAATGTAATGAAAACCACTCAAAAAATTTTTCCGCACCCTCATAACTGAGATAGGCACCACCGCCTAGTAATATCGGCACAATCAAATCGGGCGAATAACTACTTAACAAAAAAACGATGGGCAAAATAATTAATTTATTAACAACTGACCCTTTGGTAATAGCCCAAATAACAGGCAATTCACGGGAAGCGGGAAAGTCAGTTGCTTTCTCAGCATTCACCGCAAGGTCATCACCTAACAACCCCACCGTTTTTTTTACCGCCACCTTACTCATTAGCGCGGCATCATCCAATAACATCGCCACGTCATCAAGAACCGCAAAAAAACCACTCGCCATAGCCTAAAAACTCCTCAACACCCTTAGAGAAAAAATGTAACACTCAAAAATAAAATCAAACAACCGTATCAACTAGGGATACCTGAACCAAATTATCTGAAAAGGTCGGTGCGTGCCCCATATTTACAAACGCAGCAGAACTAATACAATTAACAGTCCCATGATTAAGTTGCCGCCAATAGCCTAATGTCGCAACAATAATCCCAGCTTTAACATCTTCAGTTATTTTGGCATTGCCCTGAAAAGCACCCCGGTCGTTAAATACTCGTATTTTATCGCCTGAGTGAATCCCTCTCGCGTCTGCATCGGAACTATTAATGAGAACATACTGCTCTCCTTGCCCTTTAATCTTGTCTTTCATATTGGCATAACAAGAATTTAAAAAACCATGACTCTTAGGCGAAATTATATTCAATGGGTACGTCTTCGCCCGCTCAGGATTAGTTGCCGGTGTTTCTTTTGCAGGCACATAATCCGGCAATGCATCTAAAGGCTCACCGGATTGAAAACCTTCATACATTTGTCGAAACGGTGGGGCAACAAAATTTAACGCCCCTTCAATTTTAAATTCACATTTCCCTGACGGTGTTGGGAAATCACCTTCTCTGTGCGGTGCGCGATTATCCCTAGTGCCGACATTCAATCGCGCAAAGCCGTGTTTTTTTAAATAATCAAAATCAATCCCTTCACAAGCCGCTGCCTCCCAATCAATATAATGTTCTAAGCACTCGCTATCTGACCACCCGAAATTTTCATCCCTGTAATTCATTTTTTGAGCCAGTCGCCGAAAAATCTCATTATTAGGAAGTGCTTCCCCGGGTGACTCGACACATTTCTCGTTATAAGTCAGATAAAGGTGTCCCCAAGATAAAATAATATCTTCCATTTCAGCACCCATAGATGCCGGCAAAACGATATCGGCATAAGCTGCCGTATCCGACATAAAGTGTTCTGCTGAAACCATAAATAAATCATCACGTTTTAAACCTGCAATAATTTTATCGGTCTCAGGAGCTTGAGTAACCGGGTTAGTATTCCAACACATCATGGACTTAATGGGAGTCTCCAGTTGTATTTCACCGGTTAAGATTCGCCCCAATTGCAAATTATTAACCACCGGTGTTCCTTCTGGGATTAAGTCAGGTCGACTGATTACCTCAAATTTATACGGATGTTCCCAGACAGAAAATTGTAACGCCCCACCGCCCACATAACGCCAAGCACCTATCAATGCAGGTAAACAAGAAACGGCTCTAATCGTTTGACCACCGCCATAACTCCGCTCTAGAGCCACACCCAACCGAATAACTGCCGGTGGTGTTGTGGCATACTCTCGGGCAAATTGACGAATATCTGAAGCGGAAACCCCACTAATTGCTTCTGCCCATTCAGGGGTTTTATCTTGGGCACGAACCACGAGATCAGGATAACCTAAGGTATATTCATCAACATAGGCCTGGTCAATCAAAGATTCTTCAATAAGCGTATGGATTATCGCCATCGCTAACGCTCCATCCGTACCCGGTTTAGGAGCAATATGCCAGTCAGCCTCTTTCGCTGTTTTAGACGCATATGAATCAATGACAACGACTTTAGCACCTTTTTTCTGTGCTTCTTTAACAATATGCCAATGATGTAAGTTAGTACTTACTGAATTACAAGCCCAAATAACTATGTATTTAGAATGAATGAAACTTTCAGGATCAACGCCTGCTGTCGGTCCTACCGTTAACAACCAGGCCGTACAAGAACCCTCCCCGCAAAATGTCCGTTCACAAACTGTAGCCCCCATTCGATTAAAAAAGGCGTCACCGCCATTGAGTCCATGCACTAAGCCCTGATTACCCAAATAACTATTAGGCATAATCGCATGCGGACCATCGGTCGCAATAATACTTTTCCAGCGTCCTGTGATTTCATCGAGCGCCGCATCCCAGCTAATCCGCTCAAACTGTTTACTGCCTTTAGGACCTGTTCTACGTAGGGGATAGAGCAATCTATCAGGATGATAGTGGCGTTTTTCATAATCTTTCAACTTAACACACAACCCTCCGCGTGTCATCGGGTGTACTGGATTACCTTTGACGCCGACTAACCTCCCATTTTCAACCTCATAAATCATTGCACAGGTATCAGGACAATCATGTGGACAGCCGCCGTGCGCTGTTTTTTTAATTTGAACCGACATAGCAATTCTCCTTAAATTATATTTCTCAGATACTGAAAGTTTTCAAGACCCTCAATCAGTCATTCTACTTAAATTGTTTTAGTGTGCTCATTCACCAAACCCATAATTTCAGCGTCACAAGCGCCACAACCGGTTGTGGCGCCCGTTGCACTTGATATTTTATCCAAATCAAAGCCTTGTGCAATCAAGGCTAAAATTTTTTCTTGAGTGGTCCCAGTACAACCACAAACAATTAGACTCTGTTTTTCTTGCTCGTTAGAATTCATAAAAGGGCTGTGACTTATTTTCTTTCTATTCCATGGTTAAATAATAGCTGTGATTTTATCATAACAGGCACTAAGAAAATGGTAGCCAAGCACTGCTCATGTGATGAACAACCCAGTTCAAGGCCAAATTTACACCGCTTGAATCAACTTAAGATAAACCTGACGGTCAATTGTTTTCAATCATAAAAAAGCCGTCAAAAGACGGCTTACTCTAAAAACATTTAAAAGAAGAGCTTTAAATTACTCTTAAATCGCTTCAGCACCCGACTCACCGGTTCTAATACGAATAACTTGCTCTAAAGACGTCACAAAAATTTTACCGTCGCCTATTTTTCCTGTTCTGGCACCTTCCACTACTGCACTCACGGTAGCATCAACAATCTCATCAGAAACCGCTATTTCTACTTTCACTTTAGGAAGAAAATCAATGACATATTCGGCACCACGATAAAGTTCCGTATGCCCTTTTTGACGACCAAAGCCCTTGACCTCTGTAACCGTAAGACCAGCCACTCCAATTTCAGATAATGCTTCACGTACATCATCTAACTTAAACGGTTTAATAATCGCTGTGATCAATTTCATTTTTTCTCCTGCTAATTAAGCACTCTGCTTTACTGTTTTTACACATATCACACTGTCAGTCAACTGCTGACTTGCAATCCGCCTCCTACCAAACAACGTTCTACATTAAAAAACTAAACCCCTAAACCACGCAATGCAATGCACAAGGACTGTAGTGTTTGATATAACTTGGGATGAGACTCTTCATAATCCTCAATGGCAAGCGCCAAACCTTTTTCAGCCATTGCAATAAGCTCTGGGTTTTGTTCAGCACGTAAATATTCATGACTGGCCAGCTTAGCTAAAACGGCAACACTTTGTGCTTGCTCATGATCGACAGTTTCAATTAACTGAATATCACGTTGTAATTGTGCAATTAAATCCAATAATTGACGACGCTGCTCACTGGTTAGACGATCTGCTCGTTCAATCAGAGCGTTTATTTTTACTATAGTATCTTGAATCATGGCTTGGCACTCCTCTATCTTCAATTTAAACTATAACTAACTTTAATCTTTACTACGGCAATTCACCCATACGCTTAATTGTCACGCTGTGTAGAATCTCTATGCTCCAAAATTTCCAGTTACCCCTTCCCAATAAACAAAAACTAAAAACATTTAATGACTCATGCAATCATCATAATACGCCTTAAAAAAACGACATTAAAACTAACGGTAAAGTATTTATATTCCAGATACAGAGATCATAAAAAATACTGCGACCATGGCTCATCACATAACAGATAATTAGAACAAAACAGCGCATGACAATTCATTTTAGAAACGGTAAACAGACAGGCCTTTGCTCATGCAAACGCTAAACCCCGTATTAAACACCATAAGACCCATTGTCAACCACTCGCCTAAGGATTCAAGGATTTTTACCATGCATCATCTGACTGACCCACATTCGCTGAACCCGAGCATTAAACTCACGTAGCACCAATCTTATTTCCCCAACCGTATTGTTTAACCCGTACACACCTGCTTCATTGATAACTTGTTCTAATCCATCCCTAATTAAATCCACCATCTTTGAACCGTCATAAGTTCCTGACTTAGACACTTGGAAATTATTGCCATCGAGTTCATCGCGTAATTCCTTATTTTCTACTTTAAGATCATCCAGTTCATCCACTTGATCAATAATGGCTTCAAGGTCCTGACGTAACAATTCATTTTCCAACTTCAAACGCTTTAATTCTTCTGCTAGTTTTTTAACTTTTACAGGATGCGTCTCTCCTGCTACAGGTATTTTATCCGGGGATATGACTGCACTTTGTCCACGACTCGGCATCGATATCAGTAACAGTACAACTAAACCTCCAACCACTCTATGAACCGGCATAACGCACTCCTCTTAACTTAATCCTTTTATCAAAAGTATACGCAAACTTCATCGACAACTGTGACCATTCCTTTAGCCGCGGCAAAAGACAAAAGATCGCTTTATTCAACCTACCAATACATTTACGCCTTATGTTTCAATGAGTCAATATGGTTTTACCCCACGCGTACAAAGCACCTTACTTCAAAAACCTTAAAACATTGGCATAAATGATGCTAGTTACAACAATAGAGGCTGAAAACAGGCTTTTAATTATTAATTTTAGTATTCAGCGGCAATATTTTACCGCTTAGTGGACAGCTAAAAGCTATAAGGGGAAACAATGTCCTTCCGAACATCACTAACAGGCTTAAATGCATCTTTTGCAAAACTCGATGTGACTAATAACAATATTAGTAACGCCAACACCACTGGTTTTAAAAAATCTCATGCAACCTTTAGTGACATCTATTCATCCTCTATGAGTCAGAGTCCTTCAAGTATTGCGGGTCAAGGTGCCTTTTCAACAGGTACAAAACAACAATTTACTCAAGGTAGCCTCAGTTCATCTGACAATATGTTAGATCTTTCCATTCAAGGACAAGGCTTTTTTTCTTTAAAACCCGAACCTGATTCAACAGAGCGTATTTTCACGCGAGCTGGGGCCTTTAGCGTCACTAATGAACGTTATGTCGTTGACGCTAACGGCAATTTTTTACAAGCCTTTGCCGTAAATGATGATGGATCCATTAATCAAGCTAAAATGGAAACGATGAAACTGCCCGATCTAACTGCTGACCCAGCAGCGACATCGCGTATCACGGCGGGTTTAAATTTACCCTCATCAGCCTCTATTTTAAACGTACCCTTTAATAAAGACGACCCTAATACCTATAATGAATCAACCACGTTTGATATCTATGATTCAGCAGGAAATGCTCATATAACCAGTATGTACTTTATAAAATCAAGTTCAGCAACTGAGAATGACCCCACTAATCGTTGGATGACTAAAACGTTCATCGGTAACAATGAGTTAACTCCAGCATTAATACAGGCAAAGAATACAGAAGGTAACGAACTATGGGTGGATAATATTGGACGCGTAAAAACCGAACCACAAGTACAAGCAATAAAAGACAGTACAATGGGAAGTTATGCTAGCTTTTCAATAACCGCGGCAACAACACCGGCTGCGGGAGACTCTTTAGCGGTAACGATAAAAGGGCTTGATAATGGCAATGACCATATTGTTTTATATACAACAGATAAACCTGAAACTGCTGTTGAGTCAACCGCCGGGATGGTTTTAGCCTTAAACGATGACCCTCAATTTAGTCAGGAATATCAAGCCATCTCAGGTGCTGAAAACAATATATTAATTAAGAGAGTCAATGGTAGTTCAATATTACAAGCAGATCAGGCTGGATTTGACACGGCCGCTGTAATATCAGGTGATACGGTAGCCGTAACCATTCAAGGTCTATCTCCAGATGGAAATGAAAAAACGATTACATTTACCGCAAGCGCAACAAAAACAGCTCTTGAAACTGCAACACTGGTTAGAGATAAATTAAATGCAGATGCCGATTTCACGCAAGCCTATAACGCCTATTTAGCTAAAGGCTCTGTTATTATCGAGGCTAAAGGTGGCACGAGTGCCGACCCTACTAAAATTGCAGTCACAGAGGTAAACCTTGCCAGCTCAGAGACCGGGAATCCTAACACCCGATCTGTAAACGTTTTCAAGGATACTGAATTAAGAATTTCTGTCGGCCCCTCTCTAGACGCTTTAATATCAGATGGAAAATTAGGTTTCACTGATGCAGTACCTTTGTATATTGATGGAAATGGTAATGAAACTAGCAATATCTCTGATACATTATTTACTTTCAGTCCTTATAATTTAGAACAAGGTGAAATTATATTTGACGCTACTGATGGTAAATTTAGCTATCCTAACGAAGCGATGCAATTTTCTACCATTAATTTTAATAATGGATCAGAACCGGTAAATTTAGAGATTGATTTAAGTGAAAACACGACACAGTATAGTACACCTTTTATAATGCGTTCATTTTCACAGAATGGATTTACTTCAGGCATGTTAAATAGCTTAAAGATTACTGAAACCGGAATCATTCATGCGAATTATTCCAATGGCCAAAAAGTCGTTGCTGGACAACTTGCCCTGACTAGCTTTTTAAACAATAATGGTCTGCAACAAATTGGCAATGCTTCATACACCGAAACAGCTGACACCGGTGCTCTGCAGACAGGTGCCGCTGGCGCTAATGGCTTTGGTAAAATCAGTAACAGTAGTCTCGAAAGTTCAAACGTTGATTTGACGACCGAAATGATCAATTTAATTGTCACACAACGAAACATTCAAGCCAATTCAAAAGCATTGGAAACCAATTCACAATTCCAAAAAATAATCATGGATGACCTGACTTAAATTTAATCACAGTTGACTATTAAATACAGCTTTCTTAAGGGCACAGAATAGAGCTAACAACTTATAATTTTAAAAAAACCACCCAATCCGAACGGTTCAAAGACTGACAATGAATCAAATTCTCAGTCCTAGATGCTTTCAAAAAAATATTTGTCGCACATCGATAAAACCCCGAATTAAAAAACCAACGGAACGATTCTACGTTGATTACT
>LWDU01039602.1_pt1 | contig 16779 bp, 15 predicted proteins | sample 727161 | NCBI WGS metagenome assembly LWDU01 (sample SAMN04566230, study PRJNA314399) | hydrothermal vent metagenome | isolation source: deep sea hydrothermal plume seawater | place: Mexico: Gulf of California, Guaymas Basin | collected 2004-07-11
CGGGCGGGGACAATGCCTTTTCACCCGACGGCCAATGGATCGCAAATGGTTCGGGACCGAAAAACGGCACGGTCTATGTGATGTATCGTTTGGCCGATGAGGCCTGGGCGCACACGGAAACCTTTGACCAGGGGCAATGGATATCGGGTGATCTGCGTTGCGATCCTGCGCCCTGTTGGAATCGCACCAGCGATCAGGTGTTGTTTCCGTCGATCGCCGCCGACGGTACGCGGCAGATGTTTATAATGAGCAGAAGCTGAAGAAAGACCCGACTTATCGCCTCATCGCGGAACGGGCTATCCCGGCGTCGATCCGGCGTCTACGGCGCTGTCAGCGGTAGCAGGGCAGGGCTGTTGTCCGCGTGGAACCGTAGTGCGTGCGACAGTATGCGGGTTCGCCGGCAGCGACGGCGGGTGGCGGTCAGTCATTTCTTCTCGTCGTCAACGATCTCATATTCAGCATCGACTGCATTGGCACGATCAGTCTCTTCTGCCTTCGCGTCGCGAGATCCCGACAGAAAATGATGCAAACGGTTGAGTAGGAATCGACCGGCATAGAGGCAGGCGAGTAAGAGTAATAAGCGCGGTCCGATTACGTGGTAGTATTTGAAGTATAGAATGGCCAGCGCAACGAGTACAAGCCAATAGGCCGCCCTCATATAGAATCGCTTTTTTGTCGGTTACACGTTTCGCAAAGCAGTTGGATGTTGCGCACGGTGTTACTGCCGCCTTTAGATACTGGTATGATGTGGTCGTATTCAAGTCGCTCGTTACTATCACATTGTACGCACTTGCCTTCGCCCATGGCATAACTGCCGGCGTGCGGACCAGCCTACCCGATTTGCGCGTCGCATAACAAGACCACCCGCCTCAACTCGCCCGGATATCCGGCACATCCCCCGCCCGTGCAAGCCTTCCCGTTCGCCATCGCTCAATTCGGCCTGGTGCCAAACCTGGCCGCCGCCCGACATGCCGCTGCTCAGCGGAGGACGCGTATTCTCCATCTTAATCGCCCACCACTGCGCTGATAATCAGATGCTCGATCCAATCGTCCCCGTCATTAAAAATCTGGTGCTTGATCTTCGGGGGGATATGTACCGCATCGCCCTCTCGCACATCATACATTTGCCCATCGATCTTCATCCGCCCCTTGCCGCTGAGAAAATAGTAGACCTGCTCGGTCGCCTCGTGATCGTGATAATCGCCCTGCAAGCCGCCCTGCAAACGGTGCACGGTCAAACCGGAGAAACCTTCAAGCACGCCCGTATCTTCGTCGACTCCCTCGCGGTCTTTGGCGCGAAAAAGCGACCAGATCAACTTGGCGTCGTGGCCGACAACCGGCCCGACGTCCCGCCAATTGCGAATATGCAAAATAACCTCCTCGTAGTAAGTTTGTCCCGTTGAGTCGTCGTAACCTGGAAGAGAATAATGGCTAATTTAGTCGATTCACTGCCGCTCTGGCTAACGCCGGTGCAAGTAGCAAAACACTTGCAAGTGTCGCAATAAACAATCTATAATATGGTCCACGCCAAGCAGCTACCCCACCGCTGGATCGGTGGGCGTATCTGCATCCCACGATCCGTTTTAGATGAAGACGCCGAATGCCTCGACGCAACACGCAGCCGCACTACAACGAGCGACCCAACGCAGAAAGAATGCCAATAGGAAGGTTACAGAGTAATGGCGATAAGAAAACTTCAAATACCGGACCGAGACGCCATATATGGAGAAGCTGACTTAGGTACGGCGTCAGTATACGAAAAGATCACGGGACATCCAAATGCATCCGTGCTAAGGGCTACAGTTTCCAAAGAACTCCCAATTATTGGCTTTGTTGCACGAAAAGGGCCGACTTGAGGTGGTCTCTTGAAACAAGACAAGCTCTCGAGTTAAATTTGAGGTGAATTTTCCACCAAGAAAATGCCTCATCTTTAGCCCCAAGAGCCTGTGATGAAAAAAGTATCGTCTCGTCGGAAGCCGGTCAAGCCAGCCGGTCGTGGTAAAACGAAAAAGGTGTATCGGGTCAGCAACTGGGCGGCGTACAACCAGGCGCTGGTCCAACGCGGTAACTTGACCGTGTGGCTGGACGAAGCGGTCTTGGCCGGCTGGCACGCGTGCGGTCCGCCCCAGCGAGGCGCCCAATTTGTCTACTCGGACCGGGCGATCGAAACGGCTTTGACCTTTCGATTGCTGTTTAATTTGCCGCTGCGCCAAACGCAAGGCTTTATGACCTCGCTGATGGCGCTGCTGGGCGTGGACTTGGCTGTGCCCACTTATTCAACGCTGTCGCGCCGGCAGGCGCATCTGTCGATCGCGTTGCCGCTTAGACCCGCGCAGGGGCCGATCCACTTGGTCGTCGACAGCACGGGGCTCAAGGTCTATGGCGAGAGCGAATGGAAAGTACGGGTGCACGGCTGGTCGACGCGCCGGACGTGGCGCAAATTGCATATGGGCTTCAACGCCGAGACGGGGGAAGTGGTCGCCCAGACGCTGACCGAAGCCAAATACGATGACGCTTCGCAGGCCAAGCCGCTGATTGAGCAAACGCCGGTGGACATAGGACGTTTTTATGGGGATGGCGGCTATGATCGATGGAAAGTCCATCGGCTGCTGGCCTACCCGCCGGCGGCCCAAGCCGCACCGATCGAAGCGGTCATTCCGCCGCAAAAAAACGCTACAACGCGAAAGGCCAAACGGCGCTATCGGCACATTGAGGCCCGCAACCAACGGGTCGAGGCCATTGAAGGCATGGGGCGAAAACGATGGAAAAAACAGGTCGGTTACCACCGGCGCTCGCTGGCCGAAACGGGGGTGGCACGCTATAAGCGGATCATTGGCCCCAAACTCAGAGCACGGGCGTTGCCGCAGCAACAAAGCGAAGCCCGACTCGGTTGTAGTATACTTAATCGGATGATCCATTTGGGTAAGCCCCAAACCTATACTGTAGAAATTACGCGGTAAGAAAAACAAAATTAGAAGAGCTCGATCCAATCACTGATTCGTGCAACAAAGCCTTCATTTGTACCCAAATCAATCCGGCGTGAAAAGGTATCTGTTTGCACACTATAGTTCCCGTTAAGTTCTTGACCTGCGTTAGCCATGAAACGAATACAGTAGATCAGCGAATAGAGATCTACGAACCGTCTCTGTGTTGAATCCAAATGGCCTGGATTATATAGCGGACAGTGATCAACGCGGCGAGAATCCCGAGGATCTTGCTAATATTGATGGCAATATTGGTCCAGAACTGCTTCCGATCGTATTCTTGCACGGCGTCCATATTGAGCGCGCGTCCAGCGGAGTCAATGATGGTAATATTGCCCGGTTTTAGATCGTCGATGCCGGAGGCGACCAACTCGGCGATGGCCGCAATCTGTACGTCGGAGAGAGGGGTGTTAGTAGGCGCAATAGTGACTGAGGCTTTGCGATGAATCCTTCTGGACCCGGATAGCGGCGTCGATAACTGGACTTGGGCGTCAGTGACGCCGTCGATCGCCACGATACTGGCTGCTAACTTGGCCTCGAGTTGCTGTTGTAGGGCGAGAATGGGCTGGAGTTCCGCGGCGGAGAGGGGCTGGGGTTCCCGAGGCAATAGCTTGGGTAGCACCTGATAACCGATAAAGAGCCCTATCAGAAATCCCCCCGTTAAATACATGATCCAGGAATATTTGTTGAGAGTTTCTGCCGAATTCATGGGTCTATCTCCTGCCTGTCGCCCGCATGGGCGATGAGTGAGAGGGGATGTGCCCGCTAGGGCCAAGCCGCGCACGCGGCGTAGCGCAAACTGTGCTGTTATCGGTTGTGGAAATTCTTTATTGTCCTCATGTCGCTTTTAAGCTACATTTGTTTTATGGCTGAGGCAACGCCCAAGCAATTAGAAGAATATCTGACTACAGATGGGCGATCGCCTTTTGTTGAATGGCTGAACCAAGTAAGGGATGTGCGTGCTCGTGCCCGAGTGCGCGTGCGGTTAGATCGGCTTAGCTCCGGTAACTTTGGTGACAGTAAAGGCGTTGGAGGAGGCGTCTACGAACTACGCATTGACTATGGTCCTGGATATCGAGTGTATTTTGGGCAGCATGGAGATCAAATCATCCTCCTTCTATGCGGTGGCACCAAACGCTCTCAGCAAAAAGACATTCAACTTGCTCAAGAATACTGGCAAGATTTTAGGAGCCGAATATCATGACTAAAGCATCCAGACCTTATCGGCCAACCTTGCTCGAAGGGTTGAAAGATCCTCTCGAAGCAGCTGAATACCTTAATGCGGCATTAGAAGAGAACGCTTCTGATTTCTTTTTGCTTGCCCTACGTAATGTCGCCGAAGCGCATGGTATAAAAAAGCTCGCTGAAGATACGCAGCTCAATAGAGAGTCTATGTATCGAATGTTATCAGAGCAGGGCAATCCGCAGTTATCTAGCCTAACAGCCATCTTGAAAGAAATGGGCTTAAGGCTTGCCGTTGAAGTCGAAGAAGCGATCCCGGCTTAATCTTCCTGAATAACTCTATTCCATTACGGCTAACGGTCGTTCCCACCATTTACGAACCCGCGCATGCGGGGTGCCGGAGGCCAAGGGGCGAATGCCCCGCTGCGTAAGTGGATGTGTTAGATGTAGTAGGATTCTCATTTTGTACCAATGTCAAACTCTCATGAATTAACCTCTGTATCACCTGCATCTTGGAGCGACGCGAAACGGCGCAGAAAGGAGTCAGATGAATCCTTTTGTTGGATATTTGTCTTATTCTTGTGTCGCAATCATAATTCCATAATCATATGGATGTCATGAGGTTCTAACTCATAGAGTTCCTTATTGACATGCTTAGCCAATTCAAAACCAAGCTTCTGATAGAAGCCTACGGTTGCTTTTGTTGGAGTAGAAGTCACATAGATTTTCTTTGCGCCATCAGCTCGAGCTTTTTCTAAAATCTTTTCTGATAGTCTTCTTCCAAGTCCCATTCTTCTGTAGTCATAGCTAATATGGAGAATGGCAAACTGTGCCATGTCATCTGTTAGATGAGCACGGTAAACTGCAAATCCAACAAGATTCTCTTTGTCGAAAGCTCCCCACATGTTTTCATAGCCTTCGGCTATGGGAACCCACTCTTTGATCTTCTTCTCTGAATCCCAGCGGTGTACATGCCAGTTGACGTCTGTGATTTCAAGAGATCCATTCCTCAGAATATATTCTTTCGCAATATGCTCAGTTCTATCGATCTCAGCTATCCGATAAATTTCGGAACTTTGCATTTTTCGAATTGCTATCATTTTCTGTCCAGTTGGTGATTTTGTATAAAAATGCAGTATAGTACTATATTATGGAGATATACCATAAGGGTCTGCTTTTACTTTTCCTATTTCGTCTAACGTATTGCCAACCCCCGCACCGCGCATAGCGGTGTGGCGTAGGCCGTAGGGTAGCTGACGTGGGCTATCATACTATTCGCGTGCACCGTGCCTGCGAAGGAAATCGGCTACAGTGGTACGACCTTTTTTCTCGGCCTCCTGCAGGAATGTAAGACCTTCTGCGCCGTGACCGTGTACGTTTGCTTCATGCGAGATCAGAAACTCGGCTGTCCCTAGTTGTTGTGAGCCGCATGCCCACCCAAGTGCGGCATCGTCGAGTGCATGAATATTGGCCCCCTCGTCCAAGAGGAACTGGACCAGATCCAAATATCCTTTGTACGCGGCAGCAGCAAGTGGGGTCAGGTGATACTCACCATGTTGATACTCCAGCGAGGCTCCCTTGCAAAGGAGTAAAGCAGCGATCTTACCATGGCCGTTCTCGCAAGCGAAGACGAGGGCTGCATCCACTGAATCAGCCCCTGCAGCGAGAAGGCTCTCCAGGATTTCCAGATGGCCGTGCTCTGCTGCCCATGCCAGTGCATCATCTCCGCCTCGGTTTTTGAATGCGATGTCCACCCCCTCAGAAAGAAGATACTTCACAACATCTACATGACCGTGCCACGCAGCAACGATCAGTGGGGTGTTGCCAGCATTGTAGAATGCATTGATGTCGGCCCCGCGATCAAGCAGGGTCTTGGCGATGCCAAGATGCCCGTGCCAGGCAGCCATGATGAGGGGTGTGGCATTCCATGCGTTCCTGGGGGTATCACACTGCGCATCGCCGAGTAAACGGATCGTTTCAGATAGATCGCCACACTCAATCGCGTGGAAAACTGGATGTTCTGTCTGCTCGATTTTCATATCATTCTTGATACTCACAACTGGTTTTTGAGTCTCGAGAATCCGGGGATACCTGATGCGATGTGTATTTTCCTATTTCATATATAATATGGCAACCAGTATGTAAACATCCCCCTTTTAGTGGCATGTCAAACTTGCTAAATCCATACGCTGGATATTTTTCAACCGCTTGCTGCAAACCGGCAATAACCGCGTCGTCTCGTGCCGTATCGGGCTGATACCGATAGACCGAATCACTGATGCCAACAACACGACAGACACGACAGGCCCTTCGAAGGCTGATCGGATACGCCGTCTTGGCGTAATCGACTAACTCCCGTCGGCTTGCTGGCTTTACAGCTTTTTTTCAACAATATCCTTCAGAATCTTATGATCCAGGCTGATGTCGGCATACATCTAATTTAGGGGATGGTTACACGTGCAGGATCATGCTCTGCAGCACAGCTTTGGGATCTTCCTCGGTACTGATCATTGCGAGGTGTTCCCGCAAAAAGCGATGGCTGATCCCGTCGCAGATCAGTCCGAGCGCCGACAGTCCGGCCGTTCTCGACTTGAGCGACAGATAGATCAGAATATCGGCCAATTCTGCAGGAGTATACTGCGGTTTGGAAACTAGCTGCCCAATCCGCACCCCAAGTTCTTCCACACCCCTCCGATACCCCGCGACGATTCCATCGTACGCTTTGTTCAGCGCCGCCTCTTGCGCGGGGTTTATCTGCCGTGCCAATATGGTTCGTAAACCGCCGACCCAGCCAAAACGGCCTCTCACTTCGATCATCCGCACCGCGCGGATAATCTGCTGCCGCGCCTGCTGCACCACATCATCGGGAACAGACCTGCCGACCAACTCGTTTTCTATTCTCGCCCGCAAGGTCGAGCGGGTGGTTTCGTGGATGCCCTGATCCCACCCGTTGAGCATATCCATTTGCACGACCGCGGAATTGGGCATACCCGTCAGGGCATCGTTCAGTACATGGTCGAAACTTTTCTTCTCGAAGGCGCTAAATAAGTGGGATAAGGCATTCCATGAATAAGAGTCGAATTTGGCCAAATCGGCGAATTCTACCTCCGACCTGCCGGGATGCAAACTGATGGATAGCGCCTGCCCGTACAGGATTTCTGCCTCATCCCTCCGGTCCTGGGCATCGCAAAGATACCCCAGATTACCCAGGGTAATCGTCCTATCCCAATGCTGGTCGCCCAGGGCATTTTCCTGGATGGCCAGGGCTTGTTTATAGAGGGATTCAGCTGTTGTGAAACGGCCCAGGGCATAACCCGGGCCGGATGACGGACAGAATTGCGGTGTACGGCGTTTTCATCGAGCCCATTTCCAGGTATGGCCGAGGAAAGTTCGGGTGCGCTAAGTTTGCCGGTTCAATCTCTCGTTGCCAGAACAGTGGCAAAGCCCAATCGCAAAGTATATACATTGGTATCGACATCAGCGTCGAACCAGTGGTGATATGCACCCTCCAACCTCAGCGCTATATGTTTTCTCACAAGAAAGCGGTATCCAAAACCGAAGCCGAGGCCGGGATGCGTGTCTGAATCTTCATCCTCAAAGCCTCCAAAGGAGGTGCGAGAGGACCCGTGGTACAAAGTACCATGCCCCGCAACGTAGGGGGAATGGGTCCGCGTGCCCGCAAAAAGGTAGGCGACCCGCCACCCCAATCCCAACAGCGAAATGGTCTGTAGGTCATCCGAAACTCTGGAATAGTGAATCTGGTTTTCGACAACCAAGTTTCTCCCCCCTAAAAAAGACACATGGACAACCGGCAGCCCAAAAATCCCACCGCCCGGGAAGCTGATATTGCTCGATTTAGATGTACCCTCCGTTCTTGGCGAGATGATGCTCAGACCGGCATAGGTGCCGATCTCGACAGATTGTCCGCCGACAGCAGGCGTCGGGCTCGCGGCAGAATCGCTTTTACCACTCGGCGGCGGCGCCGCTTGCAGCGTGTGTTCGAAGGATGCGCGACCTGTCTCTTCTGCGACTGGGGCTTCCGTCCTTTTTGAGGCTATTGTCGAGGCTACAAGATCCGGTTCGGAGTGATCCACAATGGCTCCAGACGGAGCAATCCTGAGTTCGACTTTTGTCTGCCCAGCACTATCGCCGTACCATACAACATACAATGTCGTGCCGGAGTTAGCGCTGCCTGCAGTCGCCATTGACGGACTCCAGCGAAATCGCTGTATACTACTCGGTACAATATTGAAGAGCCTGCCTATGACTGCGCTCTGGCCCGAATCCAGCCGGGCGGCAGCTACAGTCGTATAAACCGGCACCTGTCCTCTCAAGGTTAGCATATCTTCTGCACTGATCTGCCCAACTACGCGGTGTGGCTCGGCTTCGACTTCTGCCTGGGCGCGTGTAGAAACAGGCGACGTACAAACCAGTAGTAGGAGTAGAATTGTGACCAGAATTTGTTTGTTCATGCAATCACCCTCCTATATTTTGGCCGACAGATATAGCACCCATCGATTGTGGAGCTCAGCGAAGCAGCAATAGTTGGCGGGTTTCCACCTAGCCACTATCTGTCTTTAGATGGTATTCCGACGAAGAAACGCCATTCCTCGTATCCCCAGAGCCTGTGATGAAAAAGGTATCGTCTCGTCAAGCGTCGGGCAAGTCCCCCGGGACTGCCCAGAAAAGGATCGTCTACCGGGTCACCAACTGGGCGACCTATGAACAAGGACTGATCCAGCGGGGTCGACTGGACGTATGGGTGAGTGAGGCCGTGCTGGACGCCTGGCGCTATAGCGGACCGTCCCAACGGGGAGCACAATTCTACTCTTCGGATCTGGCCATTGAGACAGCGTTGACGATCCGCAAACTGTTTAAGCTGCCGCTGCGCCAAACCGAAGGCTTTGTCCAGTCGCTGTTGGATCTGTTGGGAGCACCCGACCACACGACGCTGTCGCGTCGACAAAAGGGCCTGTCGATTGATCTGGGCGTACAGCCCCGTTGGAAACACGCATGCAAAATGGAGCCATCGCGCGCGCGCAAAATAGAGCCACTTTGAGCCAAAGAATAGCATCCGGATAGGATGCCTGTCAACGGACCGGGCGCCAGCCCGATCTGTTCAGTTTTTTGTCTTGGTTGGATTCATGCAACAAAGCCGGTACCACTTCTTGGCTGGCGAGGCTGTAAACGGATAGATCGATCTCTTTGGACTGGGACAAGGTGAATAGGATAGTCGTAGCACTGTTGAATGGGTTGGGAAAGGTCTGCGACAACTTGGATGAGTGAGCTTTTCCGCGATCTTGTGAATGCACCGCCGTTGACTTGGGTTTCACCATGACCCATGGCACCCCTTCTTCAGGGCTCTTAGCCAAGCCGTTTTCTGCACCAGCCCATAGCACACCGTCAACGATCTCTCCCTACCAGGATCGGAGACGACCTAGCGCTACAAGATTAAGTGATAAATAGACACTCACAACAATCGCACCAAATCCCGGGCTGGGACCGATCGACCTGAAAGACGGACGCGGCCAGTTTTCGAATTGCGGGCACGAACGCTTACTTCCAGTTCAAATCCTCGAGAAGTATCTCGACCGCTTCCCCTTTCACATCGTCCGACTCCGATTCCGCAGCAATCAAACCGCTTTCACTCACTGTACCCTGTTGCGCCTGGACGTATTCTAGATTGGCCCGCGCCTCGCGATCCTGGGGATAGGCCGCCAGCAACTGCTGTAACGTAGCGGCGGCCGCATCAAATTGGCCTTGCAGGATGAAGATAATCCCGCGGTTATTCCACACCAGCTGGTCGGGCGCCCCCCGCTCCTCCAATGCGGCCAGATGGTCCAACGCCCTGTCGAACGCGCCCAGTTGCAGCAGGTTGTAGACATAGGCACTGTGCAAGGGGTAATTGCCCGGTGAATTGCTCAGTTGCTGCAGGTACTCCCGCTCGAGAAACGTCTCGCGCAACGCGTGTAAATAATCCCAATCGCTCGCAAAGAGCGTATCGACGAGGCCCTTGTCCGGTATGCTAATCTCACGATCTTCCAACGCCGGGGCCGAAGGGGGATAGTGACGCCATGCACTCTTCGTATCGACCACAATTAGGCGGTCGTCGGCCGCAAGCTGGTTGCATTCCGCTACCGCCGTACGCCAGGCACGTTGAAACGACTGACCGAAGAGGGTCACTTCCACCGGAAGCCATAGTTTTCCATCGCGCTCGATGAAGTAGCTCTCGCTAATGCCCAGATTCTGGATCGAATACCGATCGACCCCCGTATCGAAGGCCATCAAAATATGGCCCGGAGCATCGATTAGCGCCGTCGAGATACCAGCGTTTTCCAGAAGTGAACAATAGAGCGCGGTGCAGTCGTCGCAATCACCCGTCTTCTTCTGCAGAAATTCGGCCGGATACTGAATGCTGTCGATGATGATCTCCCGCTCGCCGATCTGCTGGTAGGGCGTATTGGCATCGGCCAGGTAACGCATCCCATAGATTCCGAGCGCATCGAAGAGCGCCATCGCGCGCAGTAGCGGACGGCTCGCTCGGCCACTACTAGCAACCTCCCGATCGAATCGGCGCAGTACACCGCTGGTAAAAGACGCTACCGACGCATCGTCCGGCGTGACAAAGGCCGCCGCCGCTCCGATCCCGGTCCACTGCATGGCGTTGTTCTTGTAGACCGTCAGCCGGCCCTGCTTGCTGGTGCGGCGGGTGCGTCCGCCATCGGTGTAGGCCAGTTGGATCTGGGCCGAGAGCATGCGGTTGCGCGGCCAATCGTTGAGTTGCTGGCCGAAGAGGGCGAAGAGATCGACCGTTTCGCTACCGGGGGCCACCACCACCTCCAGCTGTTCGGTGGGTTCCAGCATCGTATCGGGTATAAAGAGGTTGAGCCGGGCAGCCAGGGGCTCTTTTGACGTATTGGTCAGCTTGACCCGACCGATGGGCTGGTCGAAATAGCGCTTCTGCAGCGCCGGGAAGATCGGCTGCAATTCGGGTTCGCCAATCTTGATCGCCGAGGCCGAGAGGTTGAAAGCCAGGCCCAGCGAAAAGCGATGAGTGACGTCCAACCCGGGAGCGGCAGCATAGGCGTAATCGACCTGAATGAAACGATAATTCACGCCCGCTCCGAAAGCGAAGGTGGTCCCGAGAGCATCGTGTAAATCGCGCTGCAGACCACCCCGCAACACCAGAGCTGGATGCAAGCGATATTCGCCGCCGAGGTGGGCAGCAGCATCTACACCGCTGCTCAGCAGCCATTTCGCGGTCGGGCGCCAGGCCGCACCCAGACGCCAGTTCATCGGATGGATGGTCCGATCGACGCCGTTTTCGTATTCGACGCGGGTGCCGCCGAGATCCTGGACCACCGCGCCGAGTGTAAATCCCGGCAGAGGAACCACCAGAAGCCCCAAATCGAGGCCCCAGCCATTGCCCCTGCTGCTGAAACCCGTCGGCGCGGCCAGCCCTTCCAGCCCGGCATCGATGTCGACCCACTTGGCGCTGGCCCCAAGCGACAGCCGCTGGTGAATTTTCAGACCGGAGGAAAATCCGATCCGGTTCTGGGCGAAGCGGAGTTCCTCGTCGCCGAAACCCAGGCGCAGCCAGTCCAGACCAGCGGCATAGCGATCGCTGAACGGCAGCGCATAAGACAGGTAATTGCTCTTGAAACCGGTGCCGAAGAGATCGGCCGTGGCGGTGTGGATCTCCTGGCTCTGCAGTGCGGGAAGACCGGCTGGATTCCAATAGGTCGCGTGCCCGTCGTCGGCGACGGCGACAAAAGCCTCTCCCATCGCCGCAGGGCGGGCACCCACCGCCTGCTGGTTGGCGCGCTGGGCGCAGAGTACACCGCAGGTACTCAGCATCAGGATGATCGCCAGCACGAGTCGATTGCGCACCTCAACGCCCCCCATCAATTACGGTGACGACCTGGCTAACTCGCCGATTGCCAGTATCCACCACCACCAGATAGGCTCCATCGGAGACGATCCGATCGGCCTCGTCGCGACCATCCCAGGATGTGGTATTGGACCCTTGCAAGAGCGTTTCATCCGGTATCAGGGAGCGCACCATGCGACCGACCATATCGAAAATCCGCACCGAGGTCTGGGTCGATCCACCCAGATCGAATGAGATATCCATTGCCGTGGCGTATCCGCCGCCCCGCGGAGAAATCAGACGCGGCTGGCAGGCCAGACCGGAAAGAGTGGCTATGCCCTCTGCCACTGGGGCCAGAAACACTGCATAGAGACCGAAACGATCGATCGCAGCGCTTAGCGTGCCGGGCTTGCCGACCAGACGGCCGCCGACGCGCAGCCACTGCTGGTCAGTATCAGACCAGAAGAAAAACGCGGGCCGCAGCAAATCCCCGGTGGTAGACTCGCTATCCAATCGGATGGAAAAAGTCGCGGGTCGATTCAGCATCAGTTCCTGGGGCTCAAGGCGATAGGCCTTACCGGCGAAGTGCATATCAGCTGCAGCGGACACCGGCAACTCGCTGGCCGGTACCGGCGAGACGGTCAATTCGGTATTGCGCTCAATGCCATTGGGCGGCACGTAGAGCACCACCTCGGTGCCTTCGCCGCCGACGCGGCCACCGAAACGCGGATCGATCTTCACCGCAGCCGCCACGATCTCGACTTCGACCTGATAGGCACTGCGATGCCCGAGTGCATCTTCGGCAGATAGACGCAGGAGATAGGGCCCATTCAAACCGTCGGTGTCCCACCAGCCCAGCGAACCGTCGATTACGGGCTCCGAAACCTGGTCGTGGATCCGCGCCGACTCCCACGACGGGTCGTTTGCCACTCGGGCGTATTCGAGGCGAAAATCGACCAGATCCGGGATAGGGGAATTGTCGAAGATCGAACCGGTAATCGCGACGCGCCCGAAGATGGTACCCTCTGGCTTCGCAACGATAACCGTAGGTGGGGTGAGATCTATCGTGAAATCGGTCGTCGATGGTTCGGCGCTGATATTGCCAAAGCGATCGCGAGCACGCGCATGGAAGGTCCTGTCGCCGTTTTCCAGATCGGCGATTTCGATGCCCGGAAACGACGAAAAAGCAGACCAGTCGTCCGCCCAGGGCTCTCGATGCGACGGAGTACAGGCAAAGGAGAGCAACGGCTCCAGGACTGCGCCGCGCTCCCTCCCACTCACCTCGAAAAAATAGCGATCGGATCCGTAATGCCGCGGCGGCGGATTGGTGACGACAGCGACGGCCACAGAAGTCTGCGGCCGCATGAACCGCACCAAACCCGATTCCGTGCCAATCCACACCGCATCGTCGTTGGCTACATATATCCGCTTAATACCGTCGAGCAGACCCGAGCCGGGGTCGAAGTGCTGCCAGAGGCCGTCGTGGAAACGAGTAACTCCACCAACGGTGCCGAACCACATCGCTCCATCGGCCGCCTGATCCATGCTCAGGACGCTGCTATTGGACAGGCCGTCGTCCTGGGTATAGAGTTGCCAACTGGCATCGACCAGCGGATCACCGCCCGCGAAGCGCCAGGCGCCGCCCCAAGTACCAAGCCACAATCCGCCATCCTGGGCACGGAGCATGGAAACAACTTGATTCTCCTTACCTTCCCCGAGCCAGTAGGGGACCCAATCATTGCCGCCACCCCAGCGGGTGGTCAACGCCTTCCCAATCGGTGGGAATCCAGCAAACCACATCGCCCCGTCGGCCGACTGACCCAACGCCACAGTCTGGTTGTCGCCAAGCCCATAGTCGGTGTTTTCTTTGGTGAAGGTCTCGAAGGTGCTCCCATCGAAGCGCGTAACCCCTCCGTCGGTGGCGAACCAGATAGACCCATCATCCGCCTCATAGATATCGCACACTACGTCTGCGGCCAGCCCATCGGCCGTCGTGTAATTGATCCAGGTCTCGCCGTCGAAGCGAGATACCCCGCCGTCGGTGGCAAACCACAGGGCATCGTCGGAGAGCCGGCGGATCGCAACCACATTGTCCGAGACCAGCCCATCGGCGCGGCTGACAGCTTGCCAATTACGACCATCTAAGCGCGCGGCACCCGATCGGGTGCCGGCCCAGAGCCGGCCCTGTACATCTTCAGCGATGCCGCGCACCAGGTCGTCGGGCAGCCCGTCCGCAACGCCGTAGCGGTGCCAGAGCAGGCCGTTGTATTGACTGACGCCGCTATCGGTAGCGAGCCAGACGATGCCCGAGGGGGCGACCAGAGCACCGTGCACCTCATTGTCGGCCAGCCCATCGGCCTCAGTCAGCGTTGTCCAGGTTTCGCCATCGAAGCGGCTCAACCCGCGGTCGGTGGCAAACCACACCGCCCCGTCGGCTTCGAACATGCCGCTGACCCAGTTATCGCCGAGTCCATCGTCCCTGGTAAAGCGCTGCCACTCGCTGTCGCGGTAGCGGATGACACCCCTGCTTCGGCTGTAAAACCATATCGAACCATCGGTCGTCTGCATACCATCGAGTATATCGGAGAGACCGTGCAGGTCGTCGGACGTGAAGTTCTCCCATACAGAACCGTCAAAGCGGCCGACACCGTGATCCGTAGCCAACCACAGCGCCCCATCCCGCGCCAGGACCAGACCATTGCTCCAATCGCTGACAATTCCGTCTTCGAAGGTGATTTTGCGCCACGTGCGCCCATCGTAGACGCGCGGGCCATTAGCAGTGGCTATCCAGAGATCGCCATTGGCGGTTTGCTCTATATCGTACACCCGGGAGGATATTCCTAAACTATCTGGCGAAAAGGTGTGGGTGGAATCGCCATCGATACGCGTTAAACTATTTTTGGTACCCATCCAAATTACTGCGTCCCGATCCTCGAAAACGCAGTAGACGTCGTTGCTACTGAGACCGTCATCCTCGGTAAAAGTCTGCCATCCACCGTCGTACCGGCTCACACCCTCGCGAGTGGCGAACCACAGCGCCCCGTCGCGGGTCTGAAAGACCCCCCCGAAGACCTGGTTATCCACCAGTCCGTCGGCCGTAGTCCAGGTCTGCCACAACTGCGCTCGGGCCTCTGCGGCGGACAAAATCAGCACCCAGGCCAGCAGGGCATATGAGAGACCATGTCGCGCTTTTGTTAAGTACGGGAAATACAAAGTCCGTCCTCCGAATTGCTCTTGTTTAAGGTCGAACTCTTTTTTTGAAAAAAACAGGCTAATACTCCTCAAGAATAGAGCCCGTCTCTCATATTGAGTGGTACCGAAATGAGCTGCAGTCCTTCACAAGAAAGACATATAACGATGTAATTTTCCTGAATATACTTTTAGCGGCTCATGCTGCCAATATATACTTTATGAGCTTTGCTTTTCCCTTTCAGTTCTACAGCGCTTTCTTCTATCTCTAATTGTTGTGACAGGCTTACCTGTTTTGGCCCACTTAGGGGCTTTGTTGCATGAATCGGGTTTATGGCGTTGAAACGAGACAGGCTTTTCAGTTAGATTGGGCTGTGGTTTCCTGGTAGAAATACTCCCCCTCTTTCCAAAAAGCCTGTGATGAGCAACGTATCGAAAGCCTCTTCCTCGGTCAAAAAAAAACGATCTATCGTGTCAAAACGGGGCGGTGTATAATCGTGCGTTGATCGCCCGAGGCAGCCTGACCTTGTGGCTGGATGAATGGCTTGACGCCCCGACCTATTCGACGTTGTCGCGTCGTCAAGTAGCTTGGCGGTAGCGGTGCCGGTAAAACCGACCCGCGAGCCGATGCATCTGGTCGTCGATTCGACGGGATTGAACGTGTATGGGGAAGGCGAGTGGAAGGTGCGCAAACACGGCTGGACCACTCGACGGACCTGGCGCGAGTTGCACCTGGGTGTCAATGCAGATACGCAAGAAAGACGGCGGCCTATGCGGATGATGCCCGCCAACTCAAACCGCTGTTGCGCCAGATCGATACGCCGCTCGCACGTTGTTACGGCGATGGCGCCTATGACCGATGTTAACTGCTGTGCATCTTCGTGTGATTCAAGAGTTTATGTTGTAAATTCAATAAAACAGAATATTTATTGAATTATGCCGACAATCCGAAATATTTCTGGTCCCTATAGGTTCCTCTTTTATAGCTTTGACTGTGGGGAACCCAAACATATCCATGTTCAGCGTGATCGGAATACGTGCAAATTTTGGTTGGAGCCCCTTTCACTCTGTCATAATCATGGATTTTCTCCTCACGAACTCAACCAAATTCGTCGTCTCATTGAATCGAATATGATCTTGATTACGGAGGCTTGATGCCTGAACCGAGGATTAAAAACGTCCAAGTTACGGATGACTTGATTATTGTCGATCTTGCGGATGGACGCACCATTTCTATTCCCTTAGCATGGTCGTGGCGCCTATCAGAAGCGACGCATGAGCAGCGTGCCCACTACGAGATCATTGGAGATGGGCAAGGGGTACATTGGCCCGATGTTGATGAGGACCTAAGTGCCCAAGGTATGCTAACTGGAAGTCCAGCGCCGCGTCCGCCCCAACATGCGTGATTACCATTCGATTTATCCGATCAGGCGCGACAACTCTTACGGGTTGTCGCGTTTTTGTTTTGCATGGCAGTTAACGGTTTGCCGGTTTGCGACGTCCCCTCGTCCCGTATGGGCTTGGCGCGATGGTTGCCGAAGGGCGAAGCCGCGT
>LWDU01038162.1_pt1 | contig 16769 bp, 13 predicted proteins | sample 727161 | NCBI WGS metagenome assembly LWDU01 (sample SAMN04566230, study PRJNA314399) | hydrothermal vent metagenome | isolation source: deep sea hydrothermal plume seawater | place: Mexico: Gulf of California, Guaymas Basin | collected 2004-07-11
TCGACCTCGACCACCAGCGCCTCGATCACCACCTGCCGCGCCGGCACGTCGATGTCGTTACGAAGCAACTGCATCAGCGCGTGCATTTGCTCCGGGTACGCTTTTTCGTACACGATGAACAAGCGATGCTCCGGTGCGCCGGAGGTCTGCTGGTGCAAGTATGTGCCCCCCAGTCCGCTGGCTTCCCCGCCACCGCCGTCGAGAGACGGCTCCATGAGGCTCGTCTTGTTGGCGTCGATGAGCTTGATGACCAGTGGATAACTTTCAAACTCCTGCACCACCGTGTAAACCGTCTCCCCGACCGACTCGCCCTCGGCGGCGGCGAACTCCACCGTCGCGTAGCCCAGCGCCTTGAGCAGCGCAATCACGCGGTCGCCCTGCATGTAGCTAAGCCGGTAGGTCTGAAAGGCCAAGTCACTGCCCGGCGAGCCGATGGGCGGCAACGGGGCGTACTCCTCAGCGGCTTCAGCCTCCGGAACGGCGGCGTCCTGCGCGTTGACCAAGCGGCTGCCGAAGCCAAGCGCAATGGCCAAGGCGAGGGTGGTACGGAAAACAGATTTCGGATTGAGGTCAGTTTTCATTTTTCTGTTGCTGCGAATGGGTTGATTGTTCGCGAATCCGCCGGACGAGAATTTTCAGCAAGTTCTCCGTCACGTCGAATTGTTTCGAGAGGATTCGGCGGAACGAATCCTGCCGGATCACCAGCAAAAGGCAATCCGTTTCCGCCGAGGCCGAGGCCGAGCGTGTTTCGCCGTCGAGGATACTCAATTCGCCGAAAAACGCACCCTGCGGCAGGCTCGCCAGCGTCTTGTCACCGTCATGAATGCGCACCGACCCGTCAGCGATGACGTACATGCTGTCGCCCTCGCTGCCTTTCTCGAAGATTGTCTGGCCGGAGGGGTAGCTAGTTTCGTCGGCCGCCTCCGCCACCCACGCGAGGGTGTCGGGCGGCATGGTGCTGAACAGCGGCACGTTTTTCAGGAACAGAATTCGCTGGACGAGTATCATGATTCAAAGGGTGCTGAGTTTGCGCTTGGCCAAGCGGACGACCGCCTCGCAGGCGTCCTTGGCCGAAAGTTCACATTGCGCGGCCACCGCCGCTTCGCCCGGCTCGTTGGCCAGAAAGACCTCGAGCGCCGTCTCGCGGACGACCGCCTCGCCGTGCCGCAGACTGTCCCGCACAAAATCACCGTGTGCGGCGTACCCGTCGGCACCCACCATCCACAACAACCCGGCCACCACCCAGCGCGAGTCGTGCCCGCGAAACACCTCAACGAAGTGCTCCAAGTCAGCCGCCTCGCCGCCTGGCTCCGGCTTGGCCAAGCCGATGATGCGATCGGAGTCCGCTTGGCCAAGCACGCCCTCAAGCACTTCACTGACATTGGCCCGGTCGTTTTCACTGCCACCCGCCGTGCGGAAAAGTTTCTTGTAATCGATCGAGCCATTGAACAGCTGCAATACTTTGAACAGCACCTGCAGGCGTAACTCGAAATGGTGATCGCAAGCCAGGCGCAGCGCGTCTGCTTGGCCGTCGTCCGGCAGCTTGGCCAACTGCTCCCGATAAAACCCGGCCTGCCGCGTGTACTCCGCCAACTGCTCACGGGCGAACGCCGTCAATTCCTTGTCGCTGCGCGCGCTGCCCAGCGTGGCGCAGTAATCCATCATCAACTGTACCCTCGCCGTCTCGCTGCTGACTTGTGCGATCAACTGTTCGATGCGTGCCGACTTGCCGCTCTCGTTTGTCGCAATCAACAACTGCGTCAGCAGCCGGAACGTCTCCGGCGCGTCGCCGTATTCGATTGCGTCGAGATGCCGCCCGATCAATTCCGCCGCCGGTTTGCCGATGCTCTGCAGGCACGCCGAGATCGCCGGGCGCAACGACTCCTCGGTGATCAACTCGGCCAAGCGCCCAAAGGTGGACTCGAGTTTGGTGCCGTCGATCGAGTGGATGGCGTCGCGTTTGATGTCATCGGACGGGTCGTCGAGTAACTTGGCGGTGATCAGCGTCGTGTCGAGGTTGCGAATTTTCGACAGGCAAACCACCGCCAAGCGCCGGTTCGTTGGATCGTCGGAATGCAGAAACTCGTAAAAAAGATTTCCGGCGCGAACGTTGATCGACAGTTCGCCGGAGTTCAGCAGCACCGCCGCGCAGGCACAGCGCACCCCTGGATCGGCGTCGTCGAGAAACGGCTCGAGGATGCGAAACTCCTGCCCGTCGGCATTCGCGCCGAGACAGTTGATCGCCTCCGTGCGCAGCCGCGGCGGGGCGTTTTTCACCGCGTCGAGGATTCGTTCGCGGTCCGCCGCATCGCCGAACTCGGCCAGGTAACGCACCCCCGCCAGTTTCAGTGTTTCGTCCTCCTTGGCCAACATGCCGCGAAACTCCTCGAGCCAATCCGGCCGACGCATCCCGATAATCAAGTCCGCCAAAAATCCGGCCTCGAGATCGCTCGCCTTGGCCAACGACTCGCGGAGCTGCGAGTCGAAACGCGAGTCCATCATCACGGTGGATTCGTCGTCGAAATCGATCACGTGCGAGTCAAGCATCCCGACGAGCGAGGCCAGGTACTGCCGGTAATTCAACCAAGCGACGACCACCCACACGCAACCGATCACGATGATCACTGTGTTCAGGCGCACTACCGAGTTGTCATGCCAAAACGCCAGCGTCGCCGTGATCACCAAGCTTGAAACCGCGATCGTGGCCGGTCGGGCCAGACCGTCGATCACGCTTTTCATTTGGCCGCGCGACTGTTTTTTTACCGCGAGAAACAGCATCTGCAGCCCCACGTACTCGATCGTGAAAAAGATCACCTGACAAATAAACTTGCCGGCGTACACGCCCTTTTCGGTGCCAAGCGCCAGCGCACAAATCGACGAGATCACCAGCATCACCGGCAGCACAGTGATCGCCGTGATCACGCCGCCCTTGGTCAAAATCGTGCGCACAATGAACAACTGAAGCACCAGTTGAACGATGCTGCTATACGTGTAAAATTGACCGAAGAATTGGTTCAGGTTCCCCGCGTGATCTCTGGCCACTTGAAACTTAAACTGAATATCGATCAGGCAGATCACCATCGTCGAGAGCACCACAAGCGCCAGCATCAGCATCGCCTGCCGACTACCCAGCATCCCGGTGAACGACCGAAACGCACTCGTCGCCTTGGCCGGCGCGCCGCCCGGCTTGGCGTCCCCTTGGCTGAACAGGCTCGTCTTGGCCAAGCCGGCGAGCGCGACCAGCATCAGGACGGTAACGAGGCCAAGCGAGATCACGTCCACCCGCTCGCTGCGGCTCGCCAGCGACACCACGTAACCGGCGACGATGCAGCCCACCGTCCCGGCCGCGCCGATCAACCCGAACCACCGCTTCGATTCCTTGGGATTGAGCACCCCGACCGCCAGCCCCCAAAACAAAACCATCGGCGTGACGACCACCACGTCGCTCACCATGTAAGTGATCACGGCGACGACTTTCCCGTGGGCGAAAAATACCGCAGCGACCACGCCGGCCATCGCGGCGGCCAACGATCCCATCGCCAGCTTCATCGCGCCGTAGACCTGAAATCGTGCGCAAAGGTACGTGATGAACACCGCCACGATACTCGACATCACGGCGGCCGTCATGATCATCAGCGGGATGTTGCCCTTGTCGAAGTTCTTGAGAAACAACGAGTCGGCCGTCGCCCGCGCCGTCAACGAGCACAGCGCGAGCAGAAAATAAATCCCGCAAAGAATCAGAATCTTTCGCTCAACCTTGAAGAAGCTCATGAACTGTGGTTTTCAGCGGATTTGCGCTTGGCCTGGCGCGGCTACTGTTTCTCGACGCGGTACAGCGCCTTGTCGGTTCGCAGGAATAGGGCGTCGCCACTCACCGCCGCGCTGGCGTGATGCCCGCCATCAAGCTTGTTGCGAGTCAGGATTTTAAATTTCCGCCCTGGCTTGAGCGAGGTCGTCTCGCCCTCCTTGCTGTGGAAGAGCAGCCGTCCGCCGGCGTACAGCGGCGACGCCGAGTGGTTGCCGCCGATGCGCTCGCGCCATTGCTCCTCACCGGTCCGGGCGTCGAGACAGCTAACCATTCCGCCTGAGTCGCTAACGAAGTATATTTCTTTGCCAACCAGGATCGGCGACGAGACGGCTGGAACGCTACGCTTGCACGCCCAAGCGATCTCAGGCTTGGCCTTGGTTATGTCGAACGCAATCAACTGCGGACGCATGAAGCTGGTGCCGATGTAAACCATGCCATCACCAACCACCGGCTTGGGCACGATCGAAAAACCAAGTGAACCGTACTTCACCTTCCAAAGTTCCTCGCCGCTTGCGGGGTCGTAACCGTACAACCAGTCTGCCGCCGGCGAGATGACGACGTCACGCCCATGCACTTTGGTGACGACTGGCGTGCCGTAGGATTTTTTCAGTTGCGGGTTACTGTTCATCTCACCGGAGCGCCGAGTCTGCCAAGCGAGCTTGCCAGTGCGCTTGTCGAGCGCGGCGATGAACTGCCGGTCGCTGCCGTCCATGTGAAAGATCAGCAGGTCGTTCCAAATAATCGGCGAGCCGCCGGGTCCGTTCTCGTGCATCACCCACAGATCCTGATTCGTCCAAAGCACCTTGCCACTTTTCATGTCGAGACACGCGGAACCGTATGAACCGTTTTGAGAGTAGAGTTTGCCGTCCTCTAGGACCGGTGTGGGTGAGGCATAGCTGTTCGTCTTGTGCACCCACTGCGGATCTTCCTTTTTAAGCACTTCGATGTCTTTGACGATCTTGCCGCTAGATTTATCAATGCAGAGCGTGTGAATGCGCACTTCGGACAAGACGATCAACGGTTGGCCGCCGGTGTTGGCTTTCAATCGCTCCTTTTTCTTCTCCTCGGACGCGAGGGTTTCGTGTGCTACTGTCACCCAAACTTGGTTGCCGAGAATCACCGGCGACGACCAACCGCGCCCGGGCAACTCGGTACGCCATGAGACGTTTTTCACCTCGCTCCACTCGGCCGGCAGCTTGGAGGCGTCGGCGTGGCCTTGGCCACCCGGGCCGCGCCACTGGGGCCAGTCGGCGTGAAGCTGGGTCAGCGCCACAAGCGAAGCGGCGAAAACTGCAAATGTAATTTTAGATTTCATGAAAACTTGGTCAAACGAAGTTTTGCGTGCGGTGCGGAGTGTACGCATCCGCCGCCGGCGGGCAATCTTTCTTCGCGCTTGGCCAAGCGCTTGGCCGGTGGTTTTGCTTGCCAAATGGGCCGATAGCCTTTAGCCCAAGGCGCGTCTGATGGAGAGAGATTCGCTGAAAAACGCCAGCCGGATGGTGGTCAAGTTTGGCACCGGCATCCTGACGAACCGCAGCAAACAGATTGACCCCGGCCAAGTCGAGCAACTGGTCGCCCAAGTGGCGGCCCAGCGACAGGCCGGCCGGGAGGTCGTCGTCGTGTCGTCCGGTGCGGTGGGCGCGGGCATGGGTGCGCTTGGCATGACCCAGCGACCGGCCGACCTCTCCGACATGCAAGCCTGCGCCGCTATTGGCCAGCTAAAACTCATGGCCGCTTACTCCGAGTTATTCGCCAAGCACGACCTGCAAGTCGCCCAAGTGCTGCTAACACACGACGACCTCGAACACCGCGAGCGCCATCTCAACGCACGCAACACGCTCGTCACGCTGCTCGAGAAGGGAGTCGTGCCGATCGTCAACGAGAACGACGCGGTTAGCTACACCGAGTTGAAATTCGGCGACAACGACTGGCTCGCAGCGCTCGTTGCCTGCCTGTTACCGGCCGACTTGCTGGTCGTCCTCACTACGGTTGATGGCTTGGTCGAAAACTTCGGCAAAAAAAATCCGCGTACCATCCCGCTCGTCGAGACGATCGATGCGGATATCAAAAAACTCGCCGGTGGCACTTTGAGCGCGACCGCCGTCGGCGGCATGGAGGCCAAGCTGCGCGCTGCCAAAATGACCGCGCGAACCGGCATCCCGCTGGTCATCGCGTCCGGCAAAAAGAAACGCGTCCTCGCCAACATTATCGACGGGCGCGACGAAGGCACTTTTTTTACCCCGCGCCCCGGCCGACTCAAGGGGCGCAAGCGCCGCATCGCTTTTTTTCATCATCCCAAAGGCTCTCTGTGGGTGGACAACGGCGCGCGCGACGCTCTGCGAGACAAAGGCAAAAGCCTCCTGCCGCCCGGTGTGGCCAAGTGCAACGGCGACTTCGCCAAGGGCGACGTCGTGCGTCTCTGCGACATTAACGGCACCGAGTTCGCGCGCGGCATCAGCCGGTTCGACGCCGACGAAATCCGCGCCCGCAAACTCAAGGGCATCGAGATAGTCCACCGCAACGACCTCGTCATCCTCTGACATGCCAGCCAAGCGCAAACCCAAAAAACGCAAACCAGCGATCGACGAACTCATCGAGGTCATGGCGCGCCTGCGCGGCCCCGGCGGTTGCCCGTGGGATCGCGAACAGGATCACATGTCGATCCGCTTCCACGCCGTCGAGGAGGTGTACGAGCTGATCGATGCCATCGAGGCCGACGACGACCACGAGATGCTCGAGGAATGCGGCGACCTCCTGCTGCAAGTCGTCTTCCACTGCCAGTTGGCCAGCGAGCGAAAGGCGTTCGACTTCGAGCAAGCCGCCCGCACCATCACCGACAAGCTCATCCGCCGCCACCCGCACGTCTTCGGCGACTCCGATGCGAAAGACGTCGACGCAGTCTGGGCGCAGTGGGAGAAAATTAAACGCGAAGAAAAGCAGGTACTGGATGGCATCCCGCGCCATCTGCCGTCGCTGCAGCGCACCGAGAAACTCGTCAAGAAAGCGCGCAAAAACAGCCTCGCCGATAAGCCCTTGGCCAAGCCGGCCAAGCAACGGTACACCAAGGCCACGTTGGCCGCGGAGTTGTTCGCCCTCGCCGAGTACGCCCAGCGCAAAGGCTGGCAACCCGAAGCCCTCCTCCGAGCCGAAACCAACCGCCAAGAAAAAACCCTCCGCAAAAAAGAAGCCAAGGTGGCGAAGTAGTTACTTGGTCCAGTCTTCGATTTGCAATCCCGGCACTCGGGAAAACTCCTTGGTGTTATGTGTGACCAACACCGCCCCGGCGGCGCGTGCAGTCGCGGCAATAATCAAGTCTGCCGGGCCGATCACTTTCCCTTTTTTCTCCAGTCGACCGCGAATATCGGCGTAATGCTCCGCTGCTTTCCCCAACCGTTCACGGGCCCAACCGGAAAGCGACTTGCCCGCCCGCTTGCCCGCCCGGCGGGCTTTATTCTGCGTTTTCTCGTCGAGATAGATCGTCAATTGCGCCACGAGGGAAAGTCTGCCAAGTTCCCCGGATCACGGCAATTATACTTGCTTACTCGTATAGGAGATATTTCGCGCGGCGGGGGGTGAACTTGGCTAGGCCGGTTTTCCAGAGGGCCTCGATGTGGGCGAGGGTTTTGCCTTGGCCAAGCGCCTCGAGGGTGGGGGGGTGGCAGAGGAGGCGGCCGACTTTGGCCAAGGGGAAGCTCTTCGGGTACAGCTTGTGCAGCACGCGAGCGATGTCGATGCCAAGTGGGACAGCGCGCAGTTTGTGCCGGTCGGTGACGATGATGTTGACGCCGCCGCACGGCTTGTCTTTGTGCACGCTGTAGTCGGGCGTGAAGCGGATCGGGATAAACCGGACGCCCGGTTGGCCAAGCGCGTTGAGTCGGTTGGCTAATTTTACGTCGTCGATGTACGGCGCGCCAATCACCTCGAACGGCGTGTCGGTGCCCCGGCCAACGGACATCGCGGTTTCGAGCAAACCGATGCCGGGATAAAGCAGCGCTTGGGTGAAGTTGCGCATATTGGGCGACGGGTTTGTCCACGGCTGGCCGGTGGTGTCGAACAGTTGGCTGCGCTTCCAGCCTTCGATTTTTACGATCTGTAACTCGACGCCAAGGTCGCGCTCGGTGTTGATCATCCGCGCCAACTCGCCGGCGGTCATGCCGTGTTGCATGGGGATGTCGTGGTACGCGATGAACTGGCTTGGCCCAAGCCGCACCGGCCCGGCAACGGTGGCTCCGCCGATCGGGTTTACGCGGTCGAGCACGATGAATTTCACACCGGCCTCGGCAGCGGCTTCCATCGCCAATCCCATTGTTGAAATGTAGGTGTAAAATCGGCAGCCGATGTCTTGAATATCGAAAACAAGTGCGTCGAGACCGGCGAGTTGATCCGGTGCCGGTTTGCGGTTTTTACCGTAGAGGCTGTAAATCTTGAGGCCGAATTTTGCGTCGGTGCCGTCGCCGACTTTTTCGTCGAGTTTGCCGTACAGCCCGTGCTCGGGGCTGAACAGCGCTGTAAGTTCGACCTCCTTCGATGCCTGCAAATAATCGAGGGTCGAGCGGCGTTGCCGGTCGTGGCCGGTGTGGTTGGTGATGAGTCCAACCTTCGCCCCCTTCGGCAAAATGCCTATTCGCTGCCGCAACACATCGGCTCCGTTCAGCACGCCCGACGCGTCACCAAACGAAAACTTCCGCAGCGCCTCGGCCGTCAGCGTGGCGACTTCGCGGCGCAGCGCGATGACGTTGCCGTTGCCGTCGGGATGCGTGCGGCTGGTCATGAGAATCACGATGGTTTGGGTGGCGGGATCGACCCACAGCGAGCCGCCGGTCCAGCCGGTGTGACCGTAGCCGCCGACCGCGAAATGATTGCCGCGCGGGCTCGAGTATGGCGAGTTGATGTCCCAGCCAAGGCCGCGCTCGGCCTTCATGCCTTTGGGCGTGTGCGCTGATGTCATCAACTCGACGGTCTCTTTTTTGAGAATGCGTCGTCCGTTGAGTCGGCCGCCGTTTAGCATCATGTGGGCAAACCGCGACAGGTCGGCGGCGGTGGTGAACAGCCCGGCGTGACCGGCGACGCCGCCCATTCGCCGGGACGTTGGGTCGTGGACAATGCCGTGCAGGATTTTGCCGTCCACTCGCTCGGTCGGCGCGGTGCGGCTGCGCTTGGCCAAGGGCTGCAGGAAGCCGGTGTCGCGCATGCCAAGTGGACGATAAATCTCAGCGGCGGCGAACGCGTCGAGCCGTTGCCCCGAGGCCAAGCGGACGATCTCGCCAAGCAGGATGAAGTTGATGTCGCTGTAGCGGAACTTGGTGTCCGGCTGCGTTGTCAGCCGCTCGGCCTTGGCCAAGTCGATGGCATGGGGCACGCCGCTCCACGCCGGCTTGGCCGAGATGCCGGGGCGCAGTCCTGAGGTGTGAGTGAGCAGATGGCGAAGCGTGACGGCCCCTTTGCCGTGGGCCTCGAAGCCGGGAATCCATCGGTTCACCTTGTCGGTGAGGCGGAGTTTGCCGCGCTCGACGAGCAGCATGATGGCCGGTGTGGTGGCGATGACTTTGGTCAGCGACGCGCTGTCGAAAATGGTGTCGGCGGTCATCGGCAGAGACTCCGGCTCGACCGACTTGGCACCGAACGATTTTTGATAAACCGCCCCGGTGCTCTCGATCCTCACGACCGCGCCGGGCGCCTTGCCGGCGGCGATGCCGCGCTCGATCGCTGCATCGATCGCCTCGAGCTTGGCCGGATGAAAGACGGCTTGAGGCGCTACCGGCTTGGTTGATGTGGTTTTGCAGCCGCCAAGCGCCAGCCCGACGGCGAGGAACAGGAAAGCGGCTTTGTAAGATACCCGTTTCATTTCGCGCGGCACTGTAACGCGGCGGGAGGAATTAAGCAGGAACTATCCCCGGCTTGGCCAAGCGGATTACTCCTGCTTGTTCGCCTCTTTTTCAGAGCCGTGGATCCACCGCCAAATCTTGCCAAGCGGGTCGTAGTGCTTGTCGACGACGCGTTCCTTGAGCGGGATGATGGCGTTGTCGGTGATGGTGATGTGCTCGGGGCAGACGTTGGTGCAGCACTTGGTGATGTTGCAGTAGCCGATTCCGTGGGCGTCCTTCAACTCGGTGGTGCGGTCTTCGGTGTCGAGCGGATGCATCTCCAGCGCGGCGGCGTAAACGAGGAAGCGCGGGCCGATGAACTCGTCGTGCAGGCTGTGTTCGCGCAGCACATGGCAGACGTCCTGGCAAAGGAAGCACTCGATGCACTTGCGGAATTCCTGCACACGGTCGACGTCCTCCTGCGCCATGCGCCATGTGCCGTCCTCGGCGTCGGGCTTGCGCGGCTTGAACGGCTTGATTTTCTTTTTGACCTTGAAGTTGCCAGAGACGTCCGTCACCAAATCCTTCACCACTGGAAAGGCTTTCATCGGCTGGATGGTCACCGGTTTGCCCTCGGGCGTTTCCTTCAACACCTCGTCCATGCGCATCATGCACATCAGGCGCGGATGGCCGTTGACCTCGGCGCTGCACGAGCCGCATTTCCCGGCCTTGCAATTCCAGCGGCAGGCGAGGTCGTTGGCGCTCTCGGCCTGGATTTGGTGAACCGAGTCCAGCACCACCATGCCCTCGGTGACGTCGGTGGAGAAATCTTGATACCCTCCGCTCTCGCCGTTGCCGCGCCAGATTTTAAAATCCACCTTCGCCATTACTGGTTGTCCTCGATGATTTTTTTCTGCTGCTCGGTCTGCGGCACCACTGGCACCTTCTCGACCTCCATCGCGCCGTCCGCGCCTTTGCGAAGAAGCAGGTTGTGCTTGCCCCAGTCGTCGGGGTCTTTGTCCGGAAAATCATTGCGCGTCTGTGCGCCACGACTCTCCTGCCGCATTAGGGCCGCGCGTGCCGAGGCCTCGCTGACGGTCAGGAGGCATTTTAAATCCAGCGCCGTGTGCCAGCCGGGATTGTATTCGCGATTGCCAATCGCCGTGGCCGTGGTGGCGCGCTCGGCGAGCTTCGCGATGTCGCCGATGGCCTCTTTCATCAAACCGTCCTCGCGGATGATGCCCACTTTGTCCTGCATCATTTCCTGCAATTCGCGCTGGATTTCATAGGGGTTTTCGCCGTCGCCGTCGCGCTCCAGCGGCTCCAGCGCGGCCTTCGCGAGGGTGTCTACTTCTGCGTCGTCAATTTTGCCGCCGCCATTTTCCTGCGCGAACTTCGCCGCGTACTCGCCCGCGCGCTTGCCAAAAACCAAAAGGTCGCTCAGCGAATTGCCGCCCAGCCGATTCGCGCCGTGCAGCCCCGCCGCCACTTCGCCCGCCGCGAACAGCCCCGGCACGGTGCTCATCTGCGTCTCCGAGTCCACGCGCACGCCGCCCATCACGTAATGCGTCGTCGGTCCGACCTCCATCGGTTCCTTCGTGATGTCCAAATTCGCCAACTGCTTGAACTGGTGATACATGCTCGGCAGCTTCTTTTTAATATGCTCCTCGCTATTTTCAAACTTCTCCTTAATCCACGCGATGTCGAGAAACGCCCCGCCGTGCGGACTGCCGCGCCCCTCGCTGACCTCCTTCAAAATACAGCGCGCCACGTGGTCGCGCGTCAGCAACTCCGGCGGCCGGCGCGCCTCCTTGTCGCCGGTCACGTAGCGCCAGCCTTCCTCCGGCGTGTCGGCGGTGGAATCCTTGTAAAGCTCCGGGATGTCGTCGAACATGAACCGCTTGCCCTCGCTGTTCGTTAAAATACCGCCCTCGCCGCGCACTCCCTCGGTTACCAAAATCCCGCGCACGCTCGGCGGCCAAACCATTCCTGTGGGATGGAATTGGATGAATTCCATGTCCAACAAATCTGCCCCCGCATGATACGCCAGCGAATGACCGTCGCCGGTGTACTCCCAACTGTTGCTCGTCACTTTGAACGCGCGCCCCACTCCGCCCGTCGCCAGCACGATAGACTTCGCCTTGAACAGCCGGAACCGCCCGCGCTCGCGGTCGTAACCAAACGCGCCCACCACGCGGTCGCCATCCTTCAGCAACTCGATGACCGTACACTCCATGTACACCTCGAGCCCCTGATGAATGCCGTGATCCTGCAGCGTGCGAATCATTTCCAGCCCCGTGCGGTCGCCCACGTGCGCCAGCCGAGGATAGGCGTGCCCACCAAAATTCCGCTGCAAAATCCGCCCGTCCTTCGTGCGGTCAAACAGCGCCCCCCATTCCTCCAACTCATGCACCCGCGCCGGCGCCTCCTTCGCGTGCAACTCCGCCATCTGCGGGTTGTTCAAATATTGCCCGCCGCGCATCGTGTCGGCAAAATGAGTCTCCCAGCCGTCGCGCTCGTCCACATTGGCCATCGCCGCCGCCACGCCGCCCTCCGCCATGACCGTGTGCGCCTTGCCCAGCAGGCTTTTGCAAACCAGCCCCACCGAGCAGCCCTCTACCGCCGCCGCGCCGATGGCCGCGCGCAAGCCCGCGCCGCCCGCGCCGATCACCAGCACGTCATGTTCGTGTGTTTGAAAATCTCCCATTTAAATATCCTTAAAAAATCCGGTAATCCGTCCAAGTGCCGCTGGCGCACATCCACACATACACATCCGTGAAGCCCACCCAAAAAAGACTGCACCACGCAAACAACATGTGCCGCGAGTTCAGGCAGCCAACGCACTCATAACACTTCGAGGCCACCGGCGTTTTAGACAGCAAATTAATCCCGCCCCCAATCAAATGCCGGAACGAGTGGCAGCCAAAAGTATAACTCCCCAGAAAAAACACATTCCCCCAAAGCACGAGGCCACCGATGCCCAGGCCGAATTGCGTTTCGCCCGCGGCCAAAGCCTTGCCGCTTGAGTCCGTGCTGAACTGCAGCCCAACAAACGCATCGTACGCAAGAATGAAAATGAACCCCGCCGCCACGTAAAAAAAGTAGCGGTGAATGTTCTGGAAAATCAGCGGAAACCGTTGCTCGCCTCGATAAGAATCGCGAGGCTCACCGACCGAACAATTCGGCGGGTCACCCCAAAATGCCTTATAATAAGCGCCTCGATAATAGTAGCACGTGAATCGAAACCCCGCCGGCGCCCACAGAATCAGGAAGGAGGGTGAAACCCACGAAGGCGCCCAAGCCGGCATGGTGCCCAGCCACGCATGGGCGGCCATGGCAATTCGCAGTTCATCCGTCATCCAGGCCAGGTCGGGATGAAAATAGAGGATGGGGGAGAAAAACGGCGACAGGTAGTTGGTACCGTCATCAATCGCCAAAAAATTCGCGCCATTAAACGCCCGAAAAGTGGAGTATCCGATAAATGCCGACAGCCCGAGGAACGTGAGCAGTGGCTGCACCCACCATGCGTCACGTCGCGAGGTTTTTCCAAAACCGGTATCTGAATGGGAAGCTTGTCCGTTAGCCATATTGGTGAACCAAACGCCCGAAAAGGCGGAGGGGAGTGTGCCGATGCCCGGTTCCTGAGGCAAGAAAAGATTGGAACAACCCAGCTTGGCCAAGCGGGGGATATGCCTGATTGCCAGACAACGGAAACTTTGGTAGCCCCTTGGCCAAGGCGTATGATGCACAAGATCACAGAAGCCACCGCGCTGGAAAATTACCGCTTGGATTTGGTTTTCGACGATAGCACCCGTGGCATTGCTGATCTCTCACATCTGGCAGGCAAGGGTATCTTTTCGACGTGAGAATGATTACTGCGTTTTTGAAAAAGTAACCGTTGGCAAGTTCGTCGAGTCGGTTTGGCCCGGTGAAATTGATCTCTGCCCCGACTCGCTTTATCTTCAGATTACGGGAAAGTGTGCCGAGGCGATCTTTCCCGGATTAGCAACAAAGCCGGCTCATGTCTGAGATTTCGCGGTTTTACGGAATCATCATCCGCATGTTTTGGGATGACCACAATCCGCCTCATTTTCATGCAGCCTACGGCGACGATGAAGTCTTGGTGGATATCAACTCCCTCTCCGTTTTCGCGGGCAAACTATCACCCTGAGCACAAAGTCTTGTCATCGAATGGGCGACCATTCATCAACGAGAGTTGTTGGATGATTGGACCCTTGCCTGCGAATAAAAGTCGTTGGCAAAGATCACGCCACTGCCCTGAGCCGCCTGCGCTTGGCCAAGCGCAGGGCTACATGATTTCCTTTTGCAGGATGGCGAGGAGGTCTTCGATTTTTACGCGGCGCTGCTCCATGCTGTCACGGTCTCGGAGGGTGACGGTGTCCTTGGTTTCATCGCCATTTTCGCCGATCGTGTCGAAGTCGATTGTCACCCCGAACGGTGTGCCGACTTCGTCCTGGCGGCGGTAGCGGCGACCAATCGCGCCGGTTTCGTCGTAAAAAACGGTCATGTACGGCTGGAGCAGGGCGCGGACTTCCATCGCCTTGGCCACCAGTTCCGGCTTGTTTTTGAGCAGTGGGAAAACACCCACCTTGACTGGCGCGATGCGCGGGTGGAAATGCATCACCACGCGCGTCTCGACCTTGCCTTTTTCGTTGGTGATTTCTTCCTCATCGTAGGCGTCGCAGATGAACGCCAGCACGGTGCGGTCGGCGCCGGCGGCCGGCTCGATGACGTGCGGCACGAACCGCTCCCGCGTCTCCTCGTCGTGATAGGTGAGGTCCTTGCCGCTGCCGGGATATTTCGGTTTGCCATCTTCGCCTTTTTCGACGACGAGCTCGTTGCCTTCGCGGACAAGTTTGCCCTCCATGTGCGAGCGCAGATCGAAGTCGCCGCGATGGGAGATGCCTTCGAGTTCGCCGTACTCGCCCTCCTCGCAAAACGGGAAGGCGTACTCGACGTCAGCGGTGCCAACGGAGTAGTGCGCCAATTCGGCTTGCTCGTGGTCGCGCAGGATGAGCCGTTCTTTGTTGATGCCGAGATCGACGTACCACTGGAAACGGCGGTCGCGCCAGAATTGATACCACTCGCGTGACTCGCTTGGGTGGCAGAAAAACTCCATTTCCATTTGCTCAAACTCGCGGGTGCGGAAGGTGAAGTTGCGCGGCGTGATCTCGTTGCGGAAACTCTTACCCTGTTGCGCGATGCCGAACGGCACTTTCATTCGGCTGCTGTCCACCACGTTGCGGAAATTCACGAACATCCCCTGCGCCGTCTCCGGCCGGAGGAACGCCGTGCTGTCGTCGTTGCGCATCGCGCCGATGTGCGTCTCGAACATGAGGTTGAACTCACGCGGCTCAGTCAGCGTGCCAAGCTCCTTCGCGTCCGGTGCGAGCACTTGCTCCGCTTCGCTGATCGAGGTCAAGTCGGTGACCTCGCCGTGCCATGTCAATTTATCAGCGTACTTGGCCTTCAGCTTGAAATACTGCAGCGCCCGCTTGGCAATCTCCTCTTTCGCGTCGCCGTCGGTGATGCAACTGACATACACCTTTTGGCCGTCGTGCTCCACCCAAGCACCCTTGATATGGTCGTGGCGATAGCGGCGCTTGCTCTCGCGGCAATCGACCATCATGTCGCTGAACAGGTCGTAATGGCCGGACGTCTTCCACACACGCGGGTGCATAATGATCGACGACTCGATGCCGGTCATCTGAAACTGCCGTGGCGCGCCTTCCGGTTGCACGCGCTCGTTGTGCGCGGTGACCATGTCGCGCCACCACGCCTCTTTGATGTTGCGCTTGAGCGCGACACCGAGCGGGCCGTAGTCCCACAACCCGTTGAGTCCGCCGTAAATTTCCGAGGACTGGAAAATGAATCCCCGCCGCTTGCACAGCGACACAATTTTTTCCATCCGTTCGTTTGATTTGGTCTCGGCCATAAAAAAGGGGCGGCATCTTCGCAGAGAAAAGTCCGGTGTCAAGGGAACGAAAGCCGCTTGGCCGTTTATTTCCGTTGAAAAAGGGCCGAATATGCTGACAATCCCGGTGTGTTGTTCCGCCCCGGCAGAGTGTTGGCTTTGGTGCTCGCCGTGCTGCTCGTCGGCGCGGCGGTCGTGCTGCTTACCCCGCGTGAGCCACGGTGGGCTCGTCGATGAACAGGTGATGCAACAAGTCGCCGTCATTGAGGCCAAGCACCGGCTATGGGACGCCACCGTTTGGGCCGATGAGATGACCGCGCGCCAATACGGCGAAGTGGCGATTCAAATCTGGGATAACCTCCGGGCCGGTGCCGATCTGTTTCAACTGCTCGGCAGCATGCCGTTCCGCGAGATGCAGCTTGGCCAAGCGCACCCGGCGGAGGAGTGGGAGTCGGACATCCGCCGAGTGCGCATGGCCAAGGGCGGGCCGACTTGGTCTGCCGAACAATTCACCCAAGCGCTTGGCCAATGGAAGGCGGCCGGTTGGCAGCTTGGGCAGAGCGAGTGGCGGCATCGCCGGTTCAACCCTCGCGCCAACGGAGGGCCGACATCGGTCTTTTGGATTTCGCTGCACCTCGTCAACGACACCTTGGCCAAGCGCGGTATCTTGCGCGGCGACATCACGGTGCAGTGGCAACCAACCGAACTCACGCCGGAGACTTTGGCCAAGCCGGATCGCATCGACCTCGCTGGACTCGAGTGGCTTGAGCGCGCCGGTGTGCCGGCGTTCAACCCGGCCAACAGGCAGGACATCACTCCCAACGACGGGAACATCTTCATCGACCCGCTCATCCTTTACGACTTCAACGGCGATGGCCGGGTGGAGGTGATCCTGGGCTGCAAAAACCGCATCTACCGCAACCTCGGCGAGGGGCGTTTCAAGGCGGAGACGCTCTGCCCGCAGTTCAGTGAAACCGTGTTCAACGTCACGCTTGAGGACTTGTCCGGCGACGGCGTGGTGGACGTTGTCGCTTGCGGGCACGATGGCATTTATCTCATTGAAGGCCAGTCGGGTGGGATGTTCCAAGGTGAGGCCAGGCTCGCTTGGCGGGCACCGGAAAAAGTGCTCGATCCGATGGTGATGACCACCGGCGACATCGACGGCGATGGCGATGCGGACCTGTGGTTGTCGCAGTACAAATTGCCTTACGTGAAGGGCCAA
>LWDU01043226.1_pt1 | contig 16769 bp, 14 predicted proteins | sample 727161 | NCBI WGS metagenome assembly LWDU01 (sample SAMN04566230, study PRJNA314399) | hydrothermal vent metagenome | isolation source: deep sea hydrothermal plume seawater | place: Mexico: Gulf of California, Guaymas Basin | collected 2004-07-11
ACCTAACAACCTCCAAGGCTTGATCATAGACAGGAGAATAATCAATTCCCTTGTTAGATGAACCAGCAAATATCGTGGTCGAAAATAAAAGAATAAAACTGGATATCAGTAGAGCAAAAAGTTTCTGCATTCTTGTCCTTATTTTATTGGGTCTGAAAATGAGTGGGAAAATGTTTCTCTTCAAGTTTTGGTATAGGCTAGCAACCAGAATCGTCTCTGCCCCATGGCGTAATCGTATTGCATAAAGTAGCTTTTTCTATTTTCGCCCCAGTTAGGTTCGCCCCAGTCAAGTTTGCTCCGGAAAGATTGGCACCAGAAAAATCCACGTTAACTAAATCTGCGTTAGTAAGATTGGCACCTTTTAGATTAACGCCCTTCATGTCACGTGATAATTTAGCTCCTGTTAGATCAGCTCCCGTAAAATTAGCCTCATCCACCCTTGCATATTCCAAGTTTGCACTATCAAGTCGTGCAAAACTCAGGTTTGCTCTGGTTAAATTAGCGAAACTTAGGTTTGCCTGACTAAGGATTGCCTTTCTCAAGCTAGCACTTTTTAGCCTTGCAGAACTCAGATCTGTTTTAGCTAAGTTTGCGCCATCGAGATTTGAGTCGATCAGTTTAGCACCGCTTAGGTTCACTTTTTTAAGGTTGGCATATCCGAGGTTTGCTCCACTTAAATTTGCACTGCGAAGGTTTGCGCTCTCAAGATTTGCTTTGACTAGATTGCTTCCTGTTAAACTTGCTCTGCTTAAATCTGAATAACTCAGATTGGCGTAACTTAAATTTGCTCGCGTCAGGTTTGCTTTCTTGAATGTTCCCCGACTTAAGTTAGCTCCAGATAAATTACATTGTGGGCAATTATTTAATGACTTTAATTTTTTTACATGTGTTTCATTGAACCTCGAAGGTTTTATGATTTTTCTTTGTGAATTCTCTCGGCGATTATTTTTAGCCACCGGCGGCTCAACATTGCGAGGGTTTTGAGGAACTACTTCTACTAAAACAATATCGTTTTTAACCAGTTCCTTAAACCCCGCTTGTTCATTAGGAACCGGGACAATTCCTTTTTCTCGTATAAAGGCATCTGGCAGGTTAGCAAGAAGACTTGCCACGTAAGATGATTTGACGGCAAAGTTCACATTTTGAGGTATTGAGCCAAAAACCTGCATAGCATTAACCGAATCAATAGAACTCGTAGCAATCCCGATTAACTCACCTTTTTCATTAAACACAGGTCCCCCGCTGTTTCCAGGTTGAATCGGAATGCTAACTTGGAAAAACCTTGGGTCATTAGATATACCGGTTAATGAATTCACAAACCCTTCAGAATAACGTGGTTCCGCATCTCCAAGCAATCCAACCATTGGGAACCCATAGGTAAACACTTTATCTCCAGTTTTAACCTCCGAGCTACTACCAAGGGTTATAATGTTTTGTCTTACCGTAGGCTTCTGAGACAACTTTAAGAATGCAATGTCATTTTTCTTATCTATTAAGGCGAGAGTAGCATTTATTCTATCCCCATTATTCAACCTAACCCTTATGGATGAGGCCCCATGAACAACGTGGTAGCTTGTAATCACATAGTCAGAGGAACTAAAAAGAAAACCTGTCCCTGTTGCTTGTTGTCCATTTTCTATGGGTTCTGCCCCCGCCTTAATTTCCGGAGGCCTAACATTAATAGGCGCTTTAAATGTTTGATCCCTGATAATGCGTATTTTTGGGCCCTCGACAATCAGCACCCTTTCTCCAGGCTTTAATCCCTCATCATTGACTTGCACAATAGAAAAAGGCTCACCATCCTCAGGCTGTACAATAAATCGACTGGCCTCTCCCATCCGCAGGCTCTCTTCTACTTTAGAACCAACAACCCCACCCAAAATGGCACCACCAATGGCTCCAATTAGGCTTTTAGTTTTATTTTTGCTCACCGTTGATCCTGCGACTCCACCCACTACAGCTCCTGACACAGTGCCGATCCTTGAGTCTTGTCCCTCAACCGTGACCTTTCCTATGGATAAGATAACTCCTTTTCTAAATTGTTGAGGTTGACCCATTTCTCCCTGACTAATTACCCCTGCAGGGCTTGTAGCACATGCGGTAAAAAGGAAAGTCAGTGCTCCAACCATAGTTAATTCAAGGCAAGGATATAGTCGTGCTTTTTTAATATTTTTCATTGTGCTTTGTGTGATCTGGGGGGCTGCGCATCAAGCGATCATACGCCAACCCCCCTTATCAGTTAGAAATCCTTTTTAATTTTTTTCATCTTTAGGCCAAAGGACTTTGTGATTTGCATATACATCATCGTTAGACCGGACTGCTGTTGTTGACACTGCGCACCTACTTTTTCAGCAAAGTCTCTAGGGGAGTAAAGGTCGCCTAACTGAGCAAACTGTGAAACCAAAGCACTACCAGCCGCAGTCTCCCACACAACATCACCGTCAACACCAAGCGGCATGATAAGACTGAAGACTTTCATTTGTTTTTTAACTTTTGATATATCACTAATTATTTCATATTCCCCTTGGTTCTTAGCGCACATTTTTACCATCATGTATATAGTGTTCATCTGTTTGAAAAGTTTCACAGTTTCTATCTTCCCTTTATCAGTTGATTCAAACTCATTGTTATTTTTTAGCCATACGTCATAATTTAACCCGAGCTTTTCCAGATTGGATCGTCTCTTCGCCATTTCTTTCTTTTGCACCTTAGGGCTGAGTTTTTTAATGAGGCCCGATTGATAAAGCTGTTCAACTTGTTTTCTGATTTTTTCTTGGGCTTCAGCCTCCCACCTTTTTCGTTTTTCTAATGCTTTCTTGTCGCGATCTTCCTTAGCTTTCTTTGTCTTGATTCCTTGAGCAACTAGTTTCTCTCTATATTTCCATACGTGAGAACATTCATCAGGAGTAAGATTCGCTCTCTTTATGGCGGCATCCAACTTACTAACAGTATTAAACCTAGTAAAGGGCCTGCACCGCATGGCCTTTTTACGCCTCGCATCAGATTGTGCACTCTGCGCTTGCCTTTTTAGGAAGCCTTTTACCTGGCGAAGTTGACTCCCGGCTCTAGTGTTTAAGTTTTTAAACTCTCGTTGTGAAGAGCCCTGGGTGGCTTTGAGAATATCATTTAGCATCTTTTCAGCTTGGTTCATCTTTTTAACTCTCACCAGTTGCTTCGCCTGTTTTAGTTGGTCCTGCAGGTATTCTAATCCACCAGCATTTCCTTGTTGTGCTGTCTTAGCAATCTTTTTTTCAATAATTTTTACCTGTTCTTCTGCAAAAGCATCTCCTTGCTCTGCCGCCTTCTTGAACCACTTGAGTGCTTCTTGGTTACTTTGAGCAACACCTTCTCCCACGTCATAGATATGCCCTAAATTCAATTGTGACGCAGCATTTCCTTGTTGTGCTGCCCTCTTCCAGAACTTAAACGCTTCCCTATAGTCTTGCGCAACTCCTCGTCCCGTATAGTAGATAGTGCCTAGTTCATTTAGTGCATTAGAATCTTGAGGTGACTTCGCCCTACAATCATCAACATCACCATCTATAAAACAATCACCAGCATATGCTGTAGTAATCAATAGAAGAGAGATAAAAGAAACAAATAAAACGTGTTTTAAATAAGTCATCAGATCCTTTATTATTGTTTTAGTAATTTATAAATGGGATTCTCTTTCACAAAAATAATAATACTATTATTATTTCCTGTCAGACATCTTTGTTTTTTGGCTATTTCACAAAAAGATTATTCATTAAAAATCTTTTTTGGATCTTTTTCTTTTTTTCACAGCTATGGATTTGGTCAAATTATTAAAGGTCATTCTAAGTGCTGTCTGTCCATTCTTGCACACTGACCCCATTTTATTCGCAAAATCATGATCTGAGTACAGCCCATCAACTCTAGATACCCTAGTAAAAACACCTCCCTCAACACGTGACCACAAAATATCAGGATCAATTTGAAGGGGTAACATCATATCAATAACTTTCATTTTATTTTTGATCTCTGACATGTCCTCAATCAAGTTATATCCTCCCTGGTTTTTATCGCAGAGCTTTACGGACATATAGTTGAAATACATCATGTCCCAAAATTTCAGAAACTTAAGTTTTGCAGTATGATCAGTTGCAAACTGATTATTCATTTCAACCCATTCATCGTAGTTCAACCCGTTCCTTTTCATACTAGATCGACGGTCTTCTAGCTCATCTTTTAAATCGTCAGCCGTGAACTTCTTAAATAGACCCGACTTGTAATGCACCTCAATACGAGCTTTAAGTTTTGCTTTTGCCTTAGCTCTTGCTTCTTCATTTATTTTGCGATTATCATCGGCTCTCTTAGCAGCCATTTTTTTATCAAATGCTATTCTCTCAATGGTTTGCGCTCTATGTCTTTTTACTGATGGGCATAGGTCTATGTCTAAGCCCATTTCTTTAATATTTGCATCAAGTTGCTTCAGACCTCGTACGTTTTGATTTTTCGCCGTCGCATGCATAACTTGAATACACTGACTACGAAGTCTATATTTGGCGCTATCTTTTATACTAGCGAGAATATTATTTTTTTTATCTTTTAGCTTTTTGCATAACTCAAGGGTCAAGCCCATTGTTGCCAAATTCGAATCAAGTTCATCCATCCACCTTCGTTTTTTTGCATCGCAATCTTCTCCTACAGCACATACATAGTAAGGCCAGCCTGGCTTAGCTTCTCCACACACTTTCCTAAGATATCTACGGTCATTTATTTTACTTTGATCAATTGCTGTTCGCGTCCCAGCCTCGGCGGCGGCCCTTTCGTCATACCCTGCGTTTCTTTTTCCTTCTCTTTGTTTTCGTTTTAGAGCTCTCTCTTTCATTCGATTAATTCGCACAATCATACTTGAAGCCTTGGTGTAAAACTTTCTTGATAGCCTTGGGTCATCTTGAATTTCTTGGATTAAAAATTCCAGCTTTTTAATTGCCTCATCATGCTGCTGATTTTTAGACATTTTTCTCGCTTCTTTTAACACACAGAAAGCAAACTCACTAAAAAGACAAAAACTATTCCTTTAATCATCTAATCATCTCCCCAAGCAAATATGACTTTATTGAATTATGTAATGACCTGTTTGACTTCTGGCCCTTCTGTATCATTCTTTGGTTCGCATCGTGACTTCATCGACACAACAATACCTGCAACGGGTAATTTAAGTTCAAAAGTCTTTGCGGCTTTCAGACAATCTTCCAGGCTTTCTTGTGGAATCCTCATTTCAATGGTCTTAGGATTATGATCCATCGCCCCCAGCATAAACTTCATAGTATATTCCTTACTGCACCAGAACGGACACCAGTTTTGTGCTTTCAATTTCCTCTGCATCCTGGATTCTTATTTCAAACTCATGGTATCCTTCGGGAAACTTTATTTTAGTGGCATCAATTGTTGTTTCATTTATATAAGGCTTGAGACGGTCGGTGATATCAATCCCGAACAACTTAAGATAAATAATTCTAAGTGAATCCATATTCACCTTTTCTCCGAGAGGGTTTTTCTTAAAGTGAATCAGGATATCGATGAGGTCGTTATACAAGGCATCATCCTCCGGCTTCTCGACAACAATGATGGGCCCTGTAGCTATTTCCTGATGGGCAGAAATTGGTCCATTTGATTTGATTGTTTTTTGTGAATTTATGTCGCGCACCATATCAGGGAGCGCTGCTTCCTCCTTAGTAATGATCCAAGGTTTTCCATAAGCCTCTGCCACAAATAAAAATATAATTAGAAACAAAATAGAAGCAGAAAACTTTTTTTTGTTCATAAAATATTTCTCCATACCTTCAAACTAGAATTCATTTTGTTCGTCTTCAAAACAGGACTTCACGAGAAGTTCAATGGATGAGTGGTGTCGGGTTGGGACGTTTTTAGAACGCCTTAAAGCTTCACGGATGGCATCGTCCTCACTGGAAGACTCTCTCGCAATGCGTATTAGGTTTTCGTAATATTCATTAACCTTCTGCTCGACTGTTTTCGAATCAACATCGTTGTCCACAATCTCATCCACCACCTTTTCGACAACTCGCTGATGTTTGACAAGCAAGTCAAAGCAAATACCTTTAAACCGGGATGAAACAGTATTGCGGTTCATCTTTAATTGCGCTGCTGTTGCATTGATTTCAAAACTGCAATCTCTCAAACGTTTTAATAGAAGATCATCACCATCAGACAGTTCTAAATGTACTGTTTTTTTCAAGTTCAACCCTAGATCCTTTTCCTGAATGATATCGCCTCCGGAGAAGGTGATTCCTCGTTGTACTACATTCTCAAGCTCTCGAATGTTTCCAGGCCACTCATAATCCAGCAACCTCTGCATTGCTTTGTCTGAAAGACCTTGAACCGGCTTTCCGTATTCATTCCCGTATTTTTTAACGAAGTGGCGAACTAGAAGTTCTATGTCTTTTTTTCTTTCTCTTAGAGGGGGTAATTCCAGGGTTACAGTATTAATACGAAAGAAGAGGTCTTCCCGAAACTGGTCTTTTTGCACCTCATCTTCGAGGTTCCGGTTTGTTGCAGCTATGATTCGAATATCCAACTTGAAAGACTGGCCCCCTACCGGCTGAATTTCTTTTTCCTGTATAGCCCTTAGGAGTTTTACCTGGATACCCTTTGAACTTTCCCCAATTTCATCGAGAAAGATGGTTCCGCCCTCAGCTTCTTTAAACTTTCCTTTGCGGGTCTGAATGGCCCCGGTAAAGGCCCCCTTTTCATGACCAAAGAGCTCACTTTCAATTAACGATTCTGGAACCGCACCCAGGTTTACAGCTACGAAACTTCCCTTTCTTTCACTCATCTGGTGGAGAGCCCTGGCAAAAAGTTCTTTTCCTGTCCCCGATTCACCGGTAATCAGAACAGAGGTGGGTACGGAGGCTACTTTTTTAAGAATTTCAAAAAGCTCCAATACTTCTTGAGTCTTGGTGATCAGGTTGTAACGCGCACATTCATTTGTAAGTGCTTTTTCTTCGACGGGTTCATCGAAAGTAATATTAACCCTGAGATCCAATACCTTATTTTCAAGCTCTGCCCGTTTAGCCTCAAGTCTTTTTCTATCCGCCATAATGGTTTCCATCTTATCCTGTAGCTCTCTGACCTTTTCAGCTTGTGATTTTTCAAACGCATCTCTTTCAGACATGCCGCTTTGCAGGGTATTCAGCTGGTTTTTGATGGCGGTTAGTTCATCATTTTTATTTTTAAGGTGGTTGGAAATCGATTCGAGATGGGATTCCAGTTGTTTCTTTTCTTCTCCCAAGGTGTCCAGAGCTTTCTTTTCTGTTCCCGCCTTATAGGAAACAAGCAGAAACGCTGTTAAAAAAATTCCCATGACAGGAGTAACCAGAGGGAGAACAATACCCGAAGAAAAAAGCAGGAAGACAGTTGTGCTGTATGCCAATACCAATCCGAAAACAGTGCCCGTCTGAATCAGATAGTTACGTCCCTTGAATAAAAATGCGGCTCCAATGCAAAGCATAAGAATCAGGGTATGGTTAGTGGATTTATGGGTTTCCTTAAGAAAATTCTTTGTCAGGATGGTGTTGATGATATTGGCATGAACCCCGGCCCCGGGATAATCTTTTTCAAACGGGATGGACTTGATATCAGTCCCTGTCATGGTGTTGGCAACCAGGATTAGTTTCCCTGCCAGATTTTCTATGTTACCAAATTGTTTAGATAATACAGAAGCAAACGACGCATGCTCGAATGTCTCCTGCCACCGCCCCGCGTAGTTGATGAGCAATTGTCCTTTTTCATCAATAGGAATCCTTGTTTCCTCAGGATGGGTAGGAAGCGTTATCCAGTGTTTGCTGACCTTTATACTGGAAAGGGAGAGATCTAAATATTTCAACACAGCTTGAAATGCCAGGGAGGGCATTTTCTTATCATCGAGATGGATTAAAAGGGGCACTCGTCTTATTACCCCATCAGCATCCCGGTTCGCAGCGATATGACCAAGGTGGTCCACTTTTAACGACTTCATAGGAAAGACAATGTCAGATGCAAACCAGTAATCTTTATCCAGAGGATTTTCAGGTGATGGTTGGATTGATGGTGTGTCAGTCAAACCTGAAACCATGGGAAAGATCAGAGGCTCGTAAGAACGGGTGGCTTTTATTAAAGCCGCATCCTCAGCAGGGTCAACGGGTTTGGCAAATAAAACGTCATAGGCTATCGTTTTAACGTCCGAGTTCTTTAGAAGTTCGATGAGTTTGGCGTGTACTGAACGCTTCCAGGGCCAGCGACCGTAGACTTCAGCGCTGGAATCGTTAGCATCAATCATGATCAGACTAGAATCGGTAGCAATGGAGCCCCTCCATTTGAAACGCATGTCCTGAGTTTTCCATTCCCACTCTTGCAATAAACCTGCAAACAGGGATGAAATCAGGATCGTTAGAACGGCTCCTGCAAGACCAAACAAAACCAACTGCTTTTTGTTATTTGATTTCTTCATCTTTCTGACTCGTTACCCAATGTTCCTAAAATATCCTTTGGTTTTTCGGGTTGATCAACAATGGGGATCTTTCTAGATCCTCTGTAATAAATTTGACCCTGTTCAAAAATATAGATTTCCGAGGATGCCTCTGCCCAACCGGTGCGCTTGCTACCCGAGAACTCATTAGCCAGAACCTTTATATCTCGAGTTCCTTGAGTCGTGCCCGGTGTGATCTGGTGAAATCCATTCGAGAGATCAAGGTCGATGGGCATATCCCGATTTACAGTGGCAATTGCCTTGATTCTTTCAAGTCCCGCAGGTCCCTGCACGTCAAATTGAAAACCGTAATCCTCTGCTGGGATATCGTAGGTTCGTCCACCCTGTAGAAAATTATCCTTATGGTACGCATTAGGGAAAATGACCGTGGTATCACCACTTGAACTGATATCAAAAAGAGTAAGGTAAGCATCTTTATCAGAGGTTACGTGAAAAACTATTTTCTCTCCGATCTGATATTCATTTTTGTTGGTCCAGACTCTTATGTTGAACGTTGGGGTTTCGGGTTTACTGGCGATCATGTTTTCTAGATTATCGGCATAAGCTTCGGCAGGAGAGGGTTTCCCCTGATTGATCAGAAGTGCTAGATCCTCTGGGTTGATCTCACCTTTCTTGATCAAAATATTACCGGAAGACAAAATGTGCCCGGATCGGGTTGCAATCAGCTTGGCCCTTATCTCGAGTCCTTTTTCCTCAAGCCGGTAGGAACCATTGATATAAAAATCAAGGTTCTGTCCTTTTGCTGTTTCTTCGTGGTTACTGTCTTTGGATTTTATGATTTCCTTGACGATCAAGTCTGGGGCTTGTACCAGCACTGTTTCAAAATCCTCTTTCAGAATCTCGTTAAACGGTGTGACTTTTTCATGCCTTAGATCCTTGAACCCGGTAATACCGATCAAAGGGCTTCCTTCAGGAGGAATATTCTGGATAATCTGGTTAACCAGGTTGGTTATGCCGCTCTTCCATGCCAGAGACTTATAGGATGCCCATTTAGGAATATCTATGGTGTAGTTGAAGAAAACCTTCAAATGTTTGAGAGAGGATAAAAGAGTTTTGCTTTGAGGTTCAAATCTGGATATGAACGTTTCATAGTTCAGCTTTGCTGTGATCACACGGTTTGTTTCCTCAAAGCTCTCAATCTTATGGATAGTGGTTTGGACCTGACCATTTCTGTCACTAGTTTTTTCTAATTCAAGATCGCCCGCTCCCTTTTCAAAACGAAACACCAAGGGGATATTGGAAAGAGGAATCTTTTGAGCGTCTTTTTCAAGATAGACTTCGGCTACGAGTGGTTCAGAAATGCCGCTATAAGTTTTAACCACCTGATTATTTCCTGAGACAACTTTGAGCCGCAGGTTTTGGGTGATGCCGTTGACTTTTTTAAGGAAAGTATTTTTTGATACACCCGAGGGTTCTGAAGGACTTGTCTTCTTGGTGATGACCCTGAGAGCGCTTTTTAAAGAAGGTAGACTGAAGGCTTTATGATAACCGGACAGATAATGCGATAAGGAGCCGACGACATCACCCTGTTCTTCAGCTCTGTTTCCATCATTTAAATTTTCTTCAAGAAGGGATTCCGTCTCTGTAATACGGTTTTTGATTCCAGAGGCTGCCAGGGACCGACCTAAAGCAGTAAAAGAGTAGTAAACCTTTTTAGCGTTGTCGTACCAACCGTCCTTTATTTCCACACCTTCCAGGATGGTGTTGACTTCTGTTTCGATCAGGGACTGGATCAATGTTCTGTCATTATCAGCATAATCCTCCATTTTTGAGCGGATTTTTACCTTGAGGGACTTTGCAAGTTCCGCCCTTGACGACTCATTAGCTGAAACAGAGTTCTTTTCTGAAATACCGACCCCGACGATATACTGTGATAGAGGGTACTTTGGATGTCCCCGGCCCAAAACCCAGTTGGGCGGTTTTGAAGATTTAACAGTTACAGGCAAGGCTTGTTCATCCTGTTTATGTGTAGTCGTAACTCCTCCTGCACAGCCGGATAGGAGTATGGCTAGAATGGACCCTGCAATGAGATTAGCTTTTATATATGAATTCAGATAAGTCTGAAAAATGCTTTTCATAGTGAAAGTCCAGCTCTCAATGTTGCAGAAATTTATCATGAGTGGTTTAATCTTTCATACAACGTTTAAATTCCTCACCGCTTTCATGGTATATAAAGCAAATTCCATGCCTCTAATAGCTATTCGGACCACTTTTAGCAAACAGAACGTTTTTAATGTTTCTGGTTAACCGGAATTTTCAAGTAACTTGTTATTGATTAAAGAGTTACTAAAATTCCTGTGTTGTTTCTTGATCTATAAACTTTTTAAAATAGTATCATAGAATAGACTGTCTAGATGATTCCATGCAGGGTTCCGTGCATTGCACCCAGCATGAGTGCAGGGCATTCCTGCGCGTCCGGCTTTTAGGATAAAGACCATAAAAAAATATTTCAAACTTTAAGCCCGTTGTAATCTATTGAAAAGAAAGATGTGTTTTACTGGCACCCTGTTTTGTTCATCGAATATTAGCTAAAATAGGGATGGTTGGCATAAATCATGTATTAAAGGTTGGTAGGAGTTCAATATGAAAAATCTTATTATCATTATTCTTCTCGTTATCATTGGCTTATTGCTATACCAGGAGCCCGACAATAGAGATCTTTTAAAAGAAAACTATGGAACGGCAAAGGAGCGGACAGAAAGAATGTTTGAGGCATTAAAGGAAAAGGCAGAGGACTTACAAAACTGAAGGGGTATATGTATTTTTTTACTTTTACTATGAAACACTTGAAGGAGAACCAACATGAACAAATTTATTAAAAATATTCTGAGTGTGGGAGGAGTTTTTATTTTAACATTCCTGGGCGGTTGTGAAACGCTCCCTGAAAATCGGATTACCCTGCAGGACACCAATCCTCCTGAATGGGTATTAAAAGGGGGTGGCGCCTATAAAGATTCTGAAGGAAAAGCTTTTTATGGGGTGGGTTCTGCTACCGGTATAAAGAATTTTTCTCTACAACGAACCGCTGCTGATGACAGGGCCAGAAACAATCTGGCTAAGGTATTCGAGTTCTGGACCAAATCTTTAACTAAAGATTATTCAGCTCACACCACATCTGGGGATTTTACTACATCTTCTGAAGAACAAAATATAGAGCTAGCCATAAAAACGGTTACATCTGCCACTTTGACAGGGGTAATGATTATTGATCACTGGGAACACCCTCATAGAAACGAACTTTTTTCCCTTGCCAGGTTGAACCTTGAAAAATTTAAGGAGAACCTTGATCATCATGAAGAGCTGTCGAAAGAGATTCGCGAAGCTGTAAAAGATCGGGCTGACAAATTGCATGAGGAGTTGGAACGAGAGGTTTCAAAGAAAGGTTCTGAGTGAGAGTCCTCGTTATGCTCCTTACTTTAGTTTCGGTTTGTCCTGTATGGGCAGATGAGTTTGATCCTGGTGAGATTTACCGGAAAACTTCCCCTGCTGTTGTGCTCATTACAGGAGCAAACTCCGGTGACCGCTCCAAAAGTGTCGGGACCGGATCCATCATAAGGGAAGATGGGCTTGTCATCACAAATGCGCATGTGGTTTTAAACCCAAAAAACGATAAACCATTTCAGAATATAAGGGTTTATCTCAAACCAAAGCGCCTGATCGGCGATCTTGAAAAGGATACGGCTTTACGCTACAAAGCCAAGCTGGTCGGTTACTCTCAGACACTGGATCTTGCTGTTTTGAAAATTATAAAATTAAACTTGAAAGTGGCTTCACTGCCCTTTGCCAACTCGGATAACACCGTGACTGGGGAAAAAGTGGTGGCGATAGGCCACCCTGAGCAGGGTGGGCTCTGGACGTTGACAACCGGCACTATCAGCAGTCACAAGCTAAACTTTCAAAATATTCCTGGAAAACATGTCTTCCAGACAGAAACCAGTATCAACAAGGGAAATTCCGGTGGGCCGCTGATCAATCGCAAGGGACAAATCATAGGTGTTAACTCCAACTTGGCCCGTAAGGGAAAAGGTGGCATCACCATCACCGGTATTAACTTTGCCATTAAATCCAATGTGGCGACAAAGTGGTTGTCTTCCATTGGTTACCTGTCAGGTTCCATGGTTGCCAAAAGCACAGAATCAAAAGCTCAACCTAAAGTAGAGAATGCTGGCATTGTCCCTATTGAAAAGATGAAATCAGATTCAGTTAAACCTCTTTTCACAGAGGACCCTCCCCCGGAACCAAGGGTTTTAACCAAGCCACGTCCCTATAAAAAGGAACATCTGTTTCAGCATGTGGAAGATGAAATGGAAATCATGATGGAAAACATGAAAACCGGGATCAGGTCGAAGAAATGAAGCACTTATTTAGCCCACTGCTGATAATAATTTTTATCCTGCTACTTCCATCAGTAAGCATGGCGGACAAAACCAAGCTGTATATAGATGATAGTCGTACTGAACATATTATGGTTGAGCAACAGGATTGCTCCGTCCATAAAAGTGAAGATGGAAGGGTAACTATAGGCTTTAAGGCAGGTGGAATATTATTTGGTGTGGGTCCTGAAATATCCTTTGGCAAGAAAACAGGGATCGACTGGGATCATACCGTGCAAGGATTGATTGCTCGGTATCAGGAACTTTGCACTCGCTTTAACACTGGGAGTATTTCCAAGGCGGAGTACGGCAAGCGTCTTAAAGAGATTGAAAAAATTGAAAAAGAGGCTTACGAATTACATCAGGAAATTTCAAAAAACAGGGCTAAACAAAAACAGGAACTGTTTGATGAACTGGATAATGTAACCAACAGAGAACAGGGCCTCAATCAGTATTGGCTAAAATGATATATAATTAACTCTTAATCAGTAGGTTACGGGAATTGTCTCGTAGCCTATTATTGGTTCTGGGTAACACCATGGGTAACAAATAGGACTGATTTCGACAACCCACCAATTTGCGAATATCCCTCAAAAACAGTAGCTAACAAGGCTAACAAGGCTAACAAGGCTAACAAGGCTAACATTAGCACTACAGATTCTCAGTGGAGATAGAAACTGATTTCTTCTAGAAAACCAATTTGTTGATTAATGACTTTCAATTATTTTAAATTTTTGGTTTAATGTGCGAATTCGTTAACGGTTTTATTAGCGTTTTAGTAAAAACTTAAAAAATGAGGAGTGTTGGTATGCCTACGGGAAAAATTATGATTGTCGATGATGAACAGGATGTGAGAGAAGCCATCAAACTGCAACTAGCAGGTAAGAACTGGCAAATTCTGGAGGCCGGAGACGGAGCAGAAGCTATTGCTGCAATAAAATCAGAAGATCACATGACGAATGTCGGTTTAATTCTTTGTGACATTCGTATGCCCAATGTCGATGGCGTTGAATGTATTGACTATCTCAAAGCAGAGGCTCCTGGTATTCCTATCGTGGTAATTACGGCTTTTCCTGATACAGAATTGGCGGTCTCTTTAATGAAGAAGGGCGTAAAAGAGTATCTAGTAAAACCCGTGGATAAAGAAAAATTAATTTCTGTCGTCGACAAGCTAATCTCCGCAGGAAAAGATGTTGGGCTTTAAATTAAGGCTTTTAAAAAATGCTGACTCCCCTCTCCTTTGCGACCTAATATGGAGAGTTTCGTAAGTACTCGCAGTGAGTTTAAGTGGTTTTGCTGTAGACGTAAGGTTCCCGTCGCAGGAGCCGGTTACTGCCTATGCCGCCTCTAATAATTAAGGAGGTGTGAGTCAGTGGTTTTTGCTGACTTTCTACAGTCCATTTTTCCACAGTATTCGGAAAACCTTCGAATGGAACAAACATATGGGAAGCAACATTCAGAATAAGGATGACCTCTCTCCAGAAAAAGTAGAGCGGAAGGTCGAAAGGAGAACAAGAGAGTATGAGGTTCTCCATGAGATCACTCAAACTCTACAAAAATCTGGTGACCTGAAAATATTGCTCGAAAATGTTTTAACTACCTTGATTGAGTTTGAGGAGTTGGCGGTAGAGCATAAAGCCGGGATTTTCATAGCTAATCAGGAAGAAAAGGTTCTGCAACTCTTTTGTACTGTGGGAAAATTCAGTGAAGAGTTTCTACAGAAGGAAAAGGTTATCCCTTATGGAGCATGTCTGTGTGGAAGGGTTGCTCTTTCAGGTGAATTGCTGACCAGCAATAGTTGTTTCTCAGATGCTCGACATGAGCACAAGTTTGAGAATATGACGGCTCACGGACATTATATTGTTCCCCTAAAAAGTGATGAGCAAGTCATAGGCGTTCTCTTTCTATATACAGATGAAAACCCACCTTGGCACCTGAGAAACCAGGAAATTCTAATTTCTATTTGTGGGCTTATTGCGGGATCAATCGTCGCTCACAAAAGGGAGCAGGAAATAAAAGAAAAAAATGATGCACTTGAAGAACTTAATGAACTGAAGAATAAGTTTTTGGGGATTGCTTCACACGATTTAAGAAACCCTCTATATTTGATCAAAACCTTCAGTGAAGTCATGAGAGATGGTGCCATGGGAAAGGTAACCGAAAAGCAGGAAGATGGGTTACAAAAAATTTATAATGCCAGCCTCTTTATGCAGGGTCTTTTGGAAAACCTACTGGATATTTCACAAATTGAAAGCGGAAAAATTGAGATAAATAAAGAACCTCAGGAACTCAACGAGGTTGTAAAACAACAAGCTGAAATGGCCCAACTATTGGCAGATAAAAAGGACATTCAAGTCCATTTTGACCCAGGTGATCTTCCACTTGTTCACTTCGACACCCGCGCAATAAATCAGGTCCTTGGAAATTTTATTGGAAATGCTGTTAAATTTTCACCACTAGGATCAAAGATACTGGTGACGACGGAAAAGCTTGAGAGTTCCGTCCGGTTATCGGTTCACGATGATGGCCCAGGACTTTCTAAAGAAGACCAACAGCTACTATTTAAAGAGTTTCAAACCTTAACCGCTCGGCCTACAGGAGGCGAAAAGTCGACAGGTCTAGGTTTGGCTATTTGTGAAAAACTGATCCACCTGCATGATGGTAAAGTAGGGGTTGCAAGTGAGTTAGGAAAAGGTAGTACTTTTTATTTTTTACTCCCCTGTTAGGGATGCTTCTTGGATAATTTGACTGAAACCATTCTCTTGAATATCCCCAATGTAGTTCTGGTAGCGGATACAAATAGCAAGATTGTATTCGCTAATAAGGCTTTTGGGGAGCTTGTAGGACAGCGACATCAGAATTATATCGGGAAATCGTTAAAAGAAACACTCTCAACCCTACAAGAAAACTGGCAATTTCTCGCCGACGAATTTAACCAACCTCTCAAAAACGTAGAGAAAAAAGAACATCCGGATTTCTGCAAAGAAAAACCCACCAGCAATTACGACCGTGATCCGATGACTGCTCAATCATCAAGCATTGATGATTTTACACCACCTTCGGTAGTTTGTTTTCGGGATAAAATTTTCACATATCGTATTTTTGATGCAGGAACAACTCAGAATAAAGAACCATTAAAAGGCCTTATCTTGAACGATTTTACTGAGGAAAAAGACTTTCTTGACATGATGACTCAGGCTGAAAATATTTCCTCGTTAAAAACTCTTGCGGCAGGAATTTCTCATGAGGTTGGCAATCCTCTGCAAGCCATTCTTACTTTTTCAGAGGCTATTCTTGAAGAAAATAACTTAGACAAAATTCGACTTTATGCTGAAAAGGTCACGAAAAATTCCACTCGCTTAAGAAAAGTTCTTTCCGATTTTTCTGGATATGTTCAGAAAAAGAAACATGGTGAAAAAAAAGAAATAAATATCATCGAAAGCATCCAAGTGGCTATAAAATTTGCGTTACTGCCATACCCTGAGGATAAAATTATTTTAGAAGAAGACTTTAAAAATGTTCCAGACCTAACGGCCAACCCTGAAGAAATCCAGCAAATATTTTTCAACATTATCAACAATGCCTTTCAAGCAATGAATGGAAATGGGCGACTAAAAATCTCCACTTGGGAAACTCAAAACTTTCTGATTGCCAAGTTTGAAGATAATGGACCGGGTATGCCGAAAGGTATTTTAAAGAAGGCATTTAATCCCTTCTTTACCACTAAAATGCAGGGTAAGGGAACAGGCCTTGGATTGAACATCGCTCAACGGCTATTGGAGAGGTACGGCGGAAAAATTGAAATACAGTCACAAGAGGGTAAGGGGACTGAAATCTCTGTGTATTTTCCTAACCCATCCCCTTCCTCCGGCAATTAAAAGGCT
>LWDU01038199.1_pt1 | contig 16766 bp, 12 predicted proteins | sample 727161 | NCBI WGS metagenome assembly LWDU01 (sample SAMN04566230, study PRJNA314399) | hydrothermal vent metagenome | isolation source: deep sea hydrothermal plume seawater | place: Mexico: Gulf of California, Guaymas Basin | collected 2004-07-11
AGTCGCTGTTTCATGCGATCTAAGACTTTGGGGTGCTGGTCAGCGATGTCATTTTCTTCCTGCTGATCATTACTAAGGTCATAAAGTGCAAATCTTGGAGTGGGCGTGTTTGCGAGTTTATTGCTAACCACAGTATTCCGTTTACGCTTGGAGTCGTGGCGTTGCAGTTTCCATTTTCCGGCGAGGAAGCCGTAGTTGCCACCTTTGCCGTTGTCCTGCTGGACGAGATGCCTGCGGCCCTTGGCGTCTTCTTTGCCGAGCAACGCGTCCATGACATCGAAGCTGTCGGGGCAGGCATCCTTCGGAAGTTCGACCCCCGTGAGGGCGGCGAAACTGGCGGCGAGGTCGATGGTGCAGACCATTTCGTTTGAGGTGCCTTTTGCAATTTTGCCGGGCCAATAGGTAATGAACGGCGTGTGCGTGCCGCCCTCGAGCACGCTGTATTTACCGCCGCTGAACGGGCCGTTCGGGCGGTGGTCGCCCATCTTTTCGAGCGCGCCGTCCTTGTAGCCATCATCGCCGACCGGGCCATTGTCCGAGCAAAAAACGATGAGCGTGTTGTCGGAAAGTTTCAGCCGGTCGAGGGTCTTGACCAGTTCGCCAACGCACCAGTCGAGTTGCACGACAGCGTCGCCGCGAAAGCCGAGGCCGGATGTGCCGTGGAACCGTTCGTGCGGCATGCGCGGCACGTGCAGATCGTGCGACGAGAAAAACAGGAAGAACGGATTGTCCTTGTTGGTCTCGATCCATTTATTGGATTGCTTCACCCACTCGTCGGCGAGGTCCTCGTCGCGGAAACGCGCCGCGTGGCCGCCGGTGTAAAAGCCGATCCGGCTGATGCCGTTATGGATGGTCGAGTTGTGCCCGTGGCTCCAGTCCATCTTGAGGGAGTTCCGGTGCGTAAGCCCCGTCGGGTGGTCGGGGCTTGGCTTTTTCCTGCCAACCCACAGCGGATCCTTTGGGTCGAGATTCTTCACGCGATGGTTGACGACATAAACCTGTGGCACGCGATCGTTGGTGGTGGGCAGGAGGTAGTTGAAGTCAAAGCCGATTTCGCGCGGGCCGGGGTTCAACTCGCCGTTCCAGTCCGGCCCGCTTGGCCCACCGAGGCCAAGGTGCCATTTGCCGATGACGGCGGTCGTGTAACCGGCACGTTTGAGCAGTGACGGGAGCGTATCGACGCCTGGCTGGATAATAGCCGGCCCGTTTGGCGGAGCGATGCCTGTGTTGTTTTGCCGAAACGCATACTTTCCGGTTAGGAACGAAAAGCGCGTCGGTGTACAGGTGGAGGCGGAGCAGTAGCCGTTGGTGAACCGCAGGCCGTTAGCGGCGAGTTTGTCGATATTCGGTGTCTTGAGATTCTTCGGCTTGGCTCCGTAACAGCCAATGTCACCGTAGCCAAGGTCGTCGGCCATGATGACGATGATATTGGGCTTAACGGTCTTGGCCGCTTGGGTGATGACCGAGGAAGCTACAGTAAAAAGTAGGGCGGAAAAAAATCGCATGCCGGTTGTGTACTGGCGAAGACCAAGTCAGTCAACCAAGCGCTTGGCCAAGTGAGGGTGGTTACTTCTTGTTCTGCTCCCGGATGTGTTTGAGGTAGAAGTCATTGAGTTCTTTTGGCCATTTGAAGATGGGTGTTTTGAGGGGGTCAAAGCCCTGCAGGTGGCCGGGTGACTTGCGTTGGGAGGGGCGTTTGTAGCGCCACCCGGTGTCGCCGAAAATCTCCCCGACCAGATTGGCCAAGCCGGGGTCGTACTCCTTGAGTTCCTCGCGGGTGTCGATGTGGTTGTGATCGTGATCCGGTGGGCGGTTGGAGTTGAACCAGCTTTGTACGCCCTCGGCCCAATACTCGGCCTTGTTGTTGGCGGCGTATTTGCTCTTCCACAACCCCTTGGCCATCGCAGCCTTGTAGGTTTTGCCGAGCCGTTTGTCGAAGGTGGTGTCCACATCGTAGATGCCGTTGAGGTGGATGGCGTGGGCGAACTCGTGGATCATGATGTTCTCCGTGTTGTAAGGGTCGCCGGGGTAGCAGAGCAGGTTTTCCTCGGCGCAACTGGCGACCGGGTCCGTGCGGGAGGAACCGAGTCCGCGCGCGCGGCGATCCCAAAACTTGGCTGGCGTCATCTTGCTGTGTTCCGGCACCTGCGTGGTGAACTCGTCGTGTGCCATAACGACAAGGCGGCAGTTGCGCTTGACCATGTTATCGATGATGTCCTGCCGATGGCCGATCATATGGTCGACGAGATAGGCCGCCTCCTTGAGTGCATAATCCGAAACTTTGCCCGATGAAACGATCGGGAATCCGTTTACGATCGTGCTCTTTTTGTAAAAGCCGGGGAGGTCTAGATGCTCAGGCAGATTGTTGGAGACGGTGTGTTTTTCCTCGGTCAATTTTTTTGGTTTTGGGCGGTTGCGGTATTTTTTGTAGAGGCGGTTGTGGCGATTATCGAGGCTAACTTTTTTGCCGGCGATCCACATCTGTTTCACCTGCGTGCGAATTTCGAGGATGTCGCCGTTCGCCGTGAAGAAGGTGGCCTCCTTGCCGGCCTCGATGGAGCCCAGGCGCTTAGCCACGCCGAGGATTTCCGCCGTGTGCAGCGTGATGCCCTTGAGCGCGACGTCTCGCGGCAGTCCATGTGCGACCGACTGCGCGGCGGAGTAGGGGAGGTTGCGGGCGTTTGAGGCGGCGAACCGGGCCAGTCCCTCGCTGAATACCACCTTCACGCCAGCTTTGTGTAGAACGCCGGCGGCACGAAATTGAGCATCGTACCGGTCGAAGTCGCGCGTTGGAAGCGTGAACGTGTGTTCGAAAATCACCGGCACGTCGTGTTTGGCCAGGAGTTCGGCGATCTGCCATGCGTCGCGCGCGCCGGCGATAATAGGTTTCCAGTCGCGCTTGATTGCCCAGTTTACAGCCGACTCGATTTGCATCACCGAATTGGCGTGGATGATCAGCGGTTTTTCGCCGCGAACCCACGGCAGCATTGCGTCCCATGACGGCACGCCCTTGTGGTCGGGGGCCGATTGCGACTTGGCGTAGGCGCGGGCCTCCTCGAAAAAGTCGTCGATCTTCTTTAGTCGCTTGTTACGTTCCTTGGCCTGTTTCTTGGCATCGTCAGCGGTGGGGTTAATCTTCATCGACGGCCAAAACAGGTGCAGCGCGACCGGCGAGTGGGCGAGCATGTTTTCGTAGCCCCAACCGGCCGTGGCCATCAATCCGGACTGCCCGGTGACCGTGCCGCCTTGGGGGATAGGAAGGAAATGCGTGATGCCGTTGGCGCGGGCGACCGGGATGAGTTCCGAGTCGGGGTTGACCGCGAGCCACGACTTGACCTCCGGCGTGTAGGTGCCGACCTCGCTGGTATCGACCGTGGCACGCACGGCCGGTATTTCCATCAGGCCAAGCGCTGTGGTAGGCGCGATGAGTCCTGGAAACAGGTGTTGCCCCTTGAGATTAATGACCTTCGCCTCTCCGGCGTCCGGTTGCTGCTCGGCCGGGCCGACGGCTTTGATCGTGTCGCCGGCGACGAGTACAAAACCGGGCGAGTGCGTCGGCCCTGAGACGGTGTGCACCACGGCGTTGGTGAACAGGATGCCTTCAGCGGCGGCGCTTGGCCAAGCGGCGAACACTGCGGCAGCGGCGATTGTGGTAACTGAGATAAAATGTTTTGGTCGTGTCATGCTGATGTTCTCCTTGGTTTATTCCGTTTCAATTTTGCAGTCCATGCAATCCACAACTCCCAAGCCGTGCGCGGTCTCGAGCGCATGCCGGAAAAAAGCGGCCCGGGCATCGTCGGGATCGTCATCTTTTTCTTTATCCTTCTTCTTGTCTTTCTTGGCTTCGCCCTTGGCCTTGGTGAGGAGTTTTTCTCTTTCCGTTACGCGGGCTTCGGCAAGTTGGAGTGCTTCGCCCCTCTCGAAGTAGCGCTTGCCCTCGATCCAGGTTTCCAAACAAACCGTGCGGGTGCTCAGTGGGTGTTCCGACCAAATCGCGAAGTCGCCGTCCTTGCCCACTTCAAGCGAGCCGACGCGGTGATCGACACGCAGTTGTTTCGCCGGATTAATCGTGACGAAGTTGAGAGCCTCCGTTTCCTTCGTTTTACCGTACTTAACGGCCTTGGCGGCCTCAAGGTTGAGACGGCGCGCGAGATCGGACGAGTCGGAGTTGAACGACACCACCACGCCGCGCTCATGCATAAGGCTGCCGGCGTAAGGGATGGCGTCGATGACCTCGTACTTGTACCCCCACCAGTCGGCGAAACAGGAGCCACCAGCGCCGTGGGCGGCGATTTCGTCCGCCACCTTGTAGCCCTCGAGGACGTGTTGCAGCGTGCCGACCCTGACGCCGAATTTCTCCATCGTGCGCATGAATGCGAGGATTTCATCCTGCCGATACGAGTGGCAGTGAATCCAGCGCTCGCCCTTGATGATTTGCCCGAGTGCCTCCAACTCAAGATCGCGTCTCGGTGGCGAACCGCCTTTTTCGCGAAAGCGACGCCACTCGCGAATGTACTGCCACGCGGCGGTGAAGCGGTTTTCGTGAAACACTGGAACGCCCATCCGAGTTTGTGGGAACCTGGTGTTTTTGTCGTCGCCCCAGTTGGATTGCTTCACATTTTCGCCAAGCGCGAACTTGATGCCCGGCGGGGCTGCCTTAAACTTGAGCGCCTCTGGTCCCTGGCCAAGTCGCAGCTTGATGATCGCGTTTTGGCCGCCGATCGGGTTGGCCGAGCCGTGCAACAGGTTGGCCACGGTCAGTCCGCCTGCAAGTTGGCGATGGATTTCCGGCGACTCGGAGTTGACGACGTCACCGATCGAGACCATCGCCGACGAGGGTAGGGTGCCTTCGTTGACCCCGCCTAGAATCATGCTGTGATTGTGTGCGTCGATGAGGCCGGCTGTGACGTGTTTGCCCTTGGCGTCGATCACGTGGGCGTTGTCGGGTTGCTGGAGAGCCCGGCCGATTTTTTTAATCTTGCCGTCGGCGATCAACAGGTCGTGCTTTTTCAGCACGCCGCGTTTGCTACTGGTCCAAAGCGTTGCGTTGCGGATGAGCACGGCCGCTGGTTCGAGCACGTTGTGTTCGCCGATCGGCGAGCGGGCGAGCCGCGCGTCCGGTTTGTCCTCTTTTTTATCGTCCTCTTTTTCGCCGTTTTTTTCCTCTTCTTTCTTTTTGTCGATCCACGCGAGTTTCTCCGGCTCGAATGTTGTCCGGCGGCCCTCGATCCAGACGCCCTTGAGCTTGGACTTGGGGTTGAAATAATCGCCCTCGACAACGACGAGATTGGCCAGCTTGCCCACCTCAATGGTGCCGAGTTGGTCGGCGACGCCGGCGAGCTTGGCCGGTATGGTGGTGAGTGCGGCGAGAGCGTCGCGCTTGGGCAACCCGCGTTCGATGACCTTGAGCAAGTTCTCCCGGAACTTCTTTTTGTCCTTTAGACCGTGAGTGGTGAGGGCGATTTCAAGGCCGTTTTTCTGCAATAAAACAGGGTTTTCCGCCGCCCAATCCCAAGCGCGGAGTTGGTCGAGCGAGACGAGTTCCCATTCAGAGTCGCTCAGCATCTTGGGGGCCTTGGGCAGATTGATCGGCACGATGAAACGGGTGGCGCTGGCTTTCACGAGATCCGGCCGCCGCCATTCGTGGCCAGTCGCGACGATGACCGGCTGGATGCCGAACTCATCGGCGAGCCGTATCGCCTTGTCCACCATGAGCACGCTGCCTGGCTCAATGATGACCGGTTGCCCATTTTTCAAAACGGCTTGAAGTGTCTCGAGTGATTTGTTGTGGGCCGGTCGCTTGGTTGTGTCCGCGTTGGCTCGGTGGTAGTTCCAAATTTCATTGTAGTGTTGAGCGTCGGAGAGCGTCTGGCGGATTGCCGAGATCACGCCCATGAGAGACTTCGGGAACTCTTCCGGCTTGGATGCCTTTGTGTCGAAAACGATGTGCTGAAAAAGTAGCGGCTTGATGACGAGTTGGTTCGGCGAACCTTGGCCAAGCGAGATGAGCGCACTCTGGCCGCGGATGATGCCTTTGGCCGGCGTGAGCACGGCGGCGGTGAAGCCCTGCGCGCGCAGTGCCTGGTTGGTGTCCGGCTTCGGGCTGAACGCCTCGGTGACATCGTGCTCCGGTTTCATCGTGGACAGGCCGGAGCCGGGGCCGGTTGTGCCGGGATCAAGCTCGTTGCCTGGCGCGCCGAGAAAGCCCGGCTTGCCGGCAGCGGTCGCGCCCGTGCCGGTGATGCTCTGTGTCATCGTGGTCGAGATCGGCTTGGCCTCGGTGACGTATGGATCAATGAACCCGGCGTAAAGCGTCAGGCCGGTCATGTCCCACTCGCGGGCGCTGTCGGGTGCCTGGCCCTTTTCGGTGACGGCTTGGATTCGCCCATCGCGGATGATCACCGTGGCGTTGGTGATCGTGACGCCCGGCTTGACGACGACGGTGGCGTGGATCAGAGCGTGGTGTCCGGGAGGGAGAGGGCGGTTGCCCGGTGGCAGAATTTCAGCGTTAGCGGGCTGAAACATCGCCAGCAGGGCGGTCGCTGCGAGGGAGTGGCTCAGTTTCGTCATGGGCGGGGATTCAACCAGAAGCCGATCCGGCTGACCAAGCAAAACTCACGCTTGGCCAAACGGCGAGGTTGCTGTATCACAGCGGCGTTCTTTGACTTGGGCTTTTGCCCAAAGACAATCATGACGCCGGAAGGAACCCCGTGAGACTCGGGGACGGTTGCGCCACTGTGACGGACTGCCTTGCAGTTCGAAGTCAGGTCAATTTTGCTGTCATGCTCGTCAGGCCGCTCGCGCGGCCAACTTCTCCGCACTTGAGAAGGATGAGGCCAGCACAATGGTGCAGCTTTAATCCCAAGACCCTCCCACGCGGAAGGTCTTTTTTTATGCCCGCCAAAACGTTGGTCTCAACAAATAGAGATCAACAAATGAAACGCATAATCACCATCCTGTTGGGGCTCGCTGCATTGCCCGGAGCCAGTGGAACACGGGCGACCCAGTTTGCCGCCGAGGTCGTGTCGTACAAATCGGGCGTCGGCTTCGCCACCGATTGGAGCACCGGCGCCGGCTACACGAACAAGGATGCAATCGTCGGTTCGCCGGCCCGCGAGACGCTGGGAAAACGGGGCGAGCCGATTACGCCGTTCAGTCCGCCGTATCTGCCCGGTCAAATCCTCTCCATCGGCGAAGGCGGCGAAGTGACGCTAAAATTCGACAAGCCAATTCGAAATGAGTCTATCAACCCGTTCGGGCTCGACTTTCTTGTTTTTGGTGGCGCGGGGTTTGCGATAACCAACGGCGACTTCGGCGGCGGCGGCATCACGGACGGAACGCTCTTTGGCCAGGCCGACGGCGAAACTCGTGTGTCGGTCAGTGCCGATGGTGATGCCTGGTTCATGCTCGACCCGAAGCGGGCGCCGGCGTTCGATGCCTACCACCCGACCGACGGGAGTGGCGACTTCGGGTTGCCGGTGAATCCGGCCTTGGCCAAGGGCGACTTCGCCGCCGGCGGCTTGGCCAAGTTCACCGAGCTTTACGATGGCTCCGGCGGCGGAACCGATGTCGCCGGCAAAGCGGTTGCGCTTGGCCAAGTGCGGTTTGTCCGCCTCGAGGTGTTGTCCGGCAAAGCCGAGATTGATGCCGTCAGCGATGTCCGGCCGCGTACCGACAACCTCGACTGGCACATTGAAAATTTCTCGGTGAATCCGTTGGACAACGGCTGGGCCGCGCATGGCGATGCGTCGCTGTTCGAGTGGGACGCCGAGGGCAGGGCACTGGCCGTGACGTGGGATTCCGAAAAGCCGAACAGCAATTTTTACCGTCCGCTTGGCCTGATGCTGACGGAGGCCGACACGTTCGCGTTTGCGTTCGACATTGCGCTCCGAGAAGTGAAAGCCGGCCATCTGGACGGTCAACCGTACACGTTCGAGGTGGCGCTTGGGTTGATTAACAGCAAGTCGGCGAAGGCCGATGGATTCAGTCGCGGCACCGGCAGCGATTCGCCGAATCTCGTCGAGTGGGATTACTTTCCTGACACAGGTCTTGGGGCGACGATCTCGCCGACGATTGCCTCTGCGAAGAGCCAGTTCGCTGCCGGGTTCATGTTCCCCGCTGCGTTGAGTGCCGGAAAACAATACTCCGTGCGGATGGAGTACGACCCCCATGAGCGGGCGCTGAAAACGTTCATGCTCGAGAACGGAAAGGTGTGGAAGGGAATTAAACCGGTGAAATTGCAGGATGACTTTTCGGGCTTCGCCGTTGATGCGTTTTCGATCAGCAGCTACACGGCGAAAGGCAGCAAGTCGAGCCTGTTGGCCAAGGGAACCGTGGATAATTTGGCAATCTCTGTTGCCCGGTCGCAGCCGCGAATCGTTGATGCTCGCCTGGTTGACGGGCAATGGAGAGCGCGCACGTTTGGCTTTGCCGCTGCTGGGTATCTGCTCGAACGCTCGGCTGATTTGCACGAGTGGCACGCAGTCCGGAACGGGGTGCGCGAGGATGGTTTGTATTTGAGGTTGACCGATGAGAGCCCATCGCTTGGTGACGGGTTTTATCGCCTTAGTAGATGAGTCACCGAAAGAAACATACTGCTTTCACTCTGGTGGAGTTGATGGTCGTGATCGCCATCATTGCCATTTTGGCCAGTTTGTTGTTGCCGGTTTTGTCGGCGGCCAAGCGCAGGGCGCACGACACGGTTTGCACGGGGAACCTTCGGCAACTGGGGCTCGCCGGGCAGATGTACTGGAGCGACAACGACCACCGGGCATTTGCCTACCGCGGCGAATCGGTGGATGGCGGCGACCTGTTTTGGTTTGGGTGGCTTGAGCGCGGCGGCGAGGGCGCGCGGCGGTTTGACTTGGCCAAGGGCGCGCTGCACCCGTATCTCGGCGGCGGCGGGGTCGAGACCTGCCCAAGTCTGGCCTACGTCGATGCGCGTTTTAAATTGAAGGCCACTGGCGCGGCATTTGGCTATGGCTACAATCTGCACCTGGCCGAGGGGCTCGCCGGGCCGGGGGTGCGGATTGATGGCCTGGCCAAGCCGGGCGGCACGGTGTTTCTCGCCGATGCCGCGCAGGTGAATACATTCCAGTCGCCGGCATCGAGAGAGAATCCGATGCTGGAGGAGTTTTACTACGTAAATGACTCCGAGCGCACAGCGCACTTTCGCCACGGACAAACACGTTGGCCAAGCGGGATTTGTCGCGGGATCGATCGATGACCGGATGCCGAACCAGTGGGTGGGCCGCCTGCCCGGCGAACTGTTGCGAGACACAATGGTTGAACCTTGAGGGTTATTCTCCGCTGTCTTCGTCTTCGGTCTTGTCTGCGTCTTCCTCGGTCGGTTCAGTTTCCTCGGTCGTGGTGGCTGGCTTTTCAGGAACCCGGGTCACTTTCACCACTTCGGGATAGAAGTTCTTGAGAGTAGTGTTTTCCGGCTTGAACACTGTGACACTTACATTTGTTTCGACGATATCCACCGGAATGTTACTCGGGTCGATGACCACTTTGACGGAGGACGGATCGCTCAAGTTCGGCAGAGGATTCGAGTCCGATTCAAGTGAAACAGTCACTTTTGGCGGTTCGACTATGTACTGCCTTGTGTCATCCGGCGACCTTAGTATTCGGATATCATACGCCTTGATGATTCTGACGTGATTGGTTGAATTCGGTTTCTTGGTGAGCGATTCCGGGTCGAATGCATTGTCAACCATCTCTTGTGTGCTTAATGTTTTAGCCTTTAAACGATCAGGATTGTTGCCTGTTTGGATCGTGTTGATGGTGATCCAAGTGAGCACCGCCAGGAGGAGGGAAGTGATTTTCCAGCCGATGTTGCGAGTTAAAATATCCTGCCAGCTCATGTCAGTGCGGGGTTGCCTTGGCCTGAGTCGGAGCGCTTCCCTGCTTGGCCTTCAGTGATCGGATCCAGCTCCTAAAACTATGGTTCCGGATGGGGGTCACGAACACCGACGTGAGCGTCGTGCGCAGCTTGGTTTGTGAGATACCGCGAACCAGTTGCCCCTTGTACGCAGTCGAGATGGAGCCGGTCTCCTCCGACACGACGATAACCAGCGAGTCGGATTCTTCGCTCATGCCGATGGCGGCGCGGTGCCGTGTGCCGATGGTTTTGCTGATGTCCTGCCGGCGTGTCAGAGGGAAGATGCAGGCCGCGCTCAGGATGCGATCCTCATTGATAATCACCCCGCCGTCGTGGATCGCGTTGTTCGGGAAAAAGATCGTCTCGATCATCTCCGGGGAGGCTTCGCAGTCCACGATGATTCCTGACTCAACAATGTCCTGCAAATGAGTGGATTGCTCGATGGCAATCAGAGCCCCGATGCGCGCCTCGCTGAGTCGGTCAACCGCCTGGATGATGACCTCGATGTTTTCACGCTGTTCACGCAATGAGCCGAAGAAAGTCAGGTTGCCCAACCCGGCGAGCAGGCGGCGCAGTTCCGGCTGGAAGATCACCAGCACCGCCACGGCGGAGAAGCCGAAGAGGGAAGTCAGCAGTGCCGAGAGAACGGTCAGCTTGAGCGCGGCACAAAGCAGCGTGGCCCCGATCAGGCCGAGGAGAGCGACAACCATCGGCCAGCCGCGTGTGCCCCGGAAAAACTTGAGCGTGTAATAAAAGGCGACAGACAAAATGGAAATCTCAGCCACGAGACGCCAATAATCCACGACGCCCTGCAAGATGTTTACCAAAATGTCCATGATTTACCTGTTGTCGCTCAACGCCTCTGCCATCCGGACGGCCTGCACCGTCTCGGCGACATCGTGAACCCGCACGATGTGCGCCCCCTCAATCACCGACCAAACCGCGCAGGCAAGCGAGGCTGCCAGACGCTCCTCGAGTGGCGTGCCGAAGAGTTTCCCAATGAACGATTTTCGGGAAACCCCGACCAAGAGCGGACGCTGCGCGACGCTAAACTGATTCAGCCCGCTCAGCAACTTCATATTGTGCTCCAGCTCCTTCCCGAAGCCGATACCGGGGTCGAGTGCCACCTGCTCGCCGCTCACCCCGTGCTCCGCCAGTCGGGCCAGCCGCTCGGCGAAAAAGCTGCCGACCTCCCGCAGCACGTCGTCGTAGCACGGCTTGGCCTGCATGGTTTGCGGTGTGCCCTGCATGTGCATGCAGACGTAACCGGCCCGGGCCTCGGCGACGACCTGCCACATCTCCGGCGACTCGCGGTTGGCCGCGACGTCGTTGACGACCGATGCGCCGGCGTCGAGTGCGGCCCTGGCCACGGCCGGCTTTTGGGTGTCGATCGAGAGGACGACGTCGCCGCGCTTGGCCAGGCGCTCGATCACCGGGACGACACGGCGCAGTTCCTCCTCCGCGGAAACCGGATCTGAGCCGGGGCGGGTCGATTCGCCGCCGATGTCGATGATTTCCGCACCTTCGTCGGCCAAGCGCAATGCGTGATCGGCCGCCGAGTCGGTGTCGGGAAACCGGCCGCCGTCGGCGAAGGAGTCGGGAGTGGTGTTGACGATTCCCATCACCACCATCGGGCGGGGAAACTCAAACGTGACGTCGCGGGCAATCCAGCGCACGCGGAAGGCTAGCGCCGCTTGGCGAAGCGCGCAATCGGCAAGGCTTATTTCAAGCCAAGGATTTTCTTGAGGATGGATTGTAGCTCGGCGTCCGACGGCGGCGGGCCGAAAATCACCTTATCCTTGATGATCGTCTGTGGCATCAACGACTTTTTGCCGTTCTTCGAGTTCAACTCGTAGGCCCGAATGTTCTGCTGAAGCTGCTGCTGAACGGTTGCGCTGGCGACGGCCTTGTTGAGCGCCGCCGCGCCGACGAGACTGGCCGCGTGTTCTCTCACCTTCGCTAGCGGCTTGGTGGTATTGTGATTCGTGAACAGCCACCGGTCAAACGCGTCATACTTGGCCGGGGCGATCTGCTGGACGGCAAGGCAGATTTTTGCGTATTTGCAGGCATCGACGTGGTTAGGGTGCGTGCGCTTGAATTGCGCGTTGCAGTTGGCGTCGAGCGGCATTGGGATCATCAGGCACGAAAGCTGGCCGTCAAACTGGTCAATTGCCGTGCGGATGAAACCGTGCAGATTCCGGCAATGGTGGCAGGTGTAGTCAAACAGGCACCCGATTCGGTGCGGGGCATTCGCCGGGCCGAGCAGCGGCAGGCGCGTGGCGTCGAGCGAAAGGGTGCTTCGCGGAACCAAAAACGGTTCAGCTTTGCGCGTCGAGGACGCTTCCGGGGTAACGGCCGCCACGGCCGGAGCGGTCGGCTTCGGCTCGACAGCAGTCGCCGGCGGTGGAGTTGGTTTTGGCGCAGGCTTGGCCTCGGCGATTAGCGCGTTGGTTTGCGCTTGGCCAAGGTCAACGATCAAGGGAGCCTCTGGTTTCTTTGGGAGGAAGATTTGCCCGGCGGCGATCACCACCACCAAGCCAAGCGCCACGCCGATCCCGGCGCCGAAGTTGAGCCTGACGGCAAGCCGCGAGCCGATGTCACTGGCTTGGCTTAAAAAGATCACCGCCGCCAGCGAGGCCAAGCCGTGCGCCGTGCAGCAGTACGGACAAAACGCCCCGATCTCCACCGCCTGCACGCCGACAAACCAAGCCGCCGCAGCGAGGGTGGCGAACGAGAAAATCGTGAGCGAGTTGAGAGAGCGCGTGGCTTTTTGCTGCTGGCCGATCTTGAGCGAAAATGTGCTGATGAAAAAAGCCCCGTAAAGCCCAAGGCCAAGCAGCGACACGGGGATGCCAAGCCAATACGCCCACGGGCTGCCCAGCACCTTGTCGCAGTCCGACTCAGGGCCGCATCCGGGTACGTCTCCGCCTCTGGCCAACGTTGCGATCGCAAGGTAGGCGGTGATGATTGCCGCTGAAAACAACAGCACCCGCACCGCATGAGTCCAAGTGCCGGTGAGTGGCGCTTGGGCGGCCTGATTTTCTCGTTCGCGTTTGGCTTTGCCCATGATGAGTCGGGTTCGACAAAAAGTTGGGCCAGAGTCCGTGCTGCCACAATGAGTTGCAAGCGTGAAGTTTAAGCCCAAGATTCCAGCCAAACCAAGGCGTGCCGGTTTTTTGATTATGCGTAGCTATTGCTGATGCTGGTGGCGTACCCCTGTTTGAACCGGAGGCTTGTATCCTCCACTCGACAGGACCACAACTCTTTCGAGGCACTGAAGTAAAAGTAGAGTCGTTGGTGCTCATGCTCCACACGAAATCCCTCCTCGAACGACAGTCCAAGAAGGAACTTGAGAATCATCTTATTCGTGTTCCTGTGTCCCACGATCAAATGGATCCCTCGCCCGTTCAACAGTTGACATTGGTCGGCGAAGAAGCTTTGCACACGGGCGGAAACGTCGTGCAGGTTTTCGCCATTGGGCACGCGGTAGAGAATCTCGTCTCTGGAAAAATCCCGATAGTGCCGAGTCAATTCGGCAGTGGACTGTCGGCCTGTAAACTCACCCTCGAGAACGCCCAACGCGGTCTCTTTGAGCAAGTCGCTGGAGACCACGTTGGGTCGGCCGATGTTGACCTCGGCGATGGGACGTGCCGTTTGCTGGCTGCGCTGCAGAGTACTGGAATGGACTTGGGTGAGTGAAACGTTCCTCAGAAATCGCGCTGCTGCAAGGGCCTGTCTGCGACCTTGGCTGTTGAGCGGAATATCCTGCTGGCCCTGCAGTCTCCGTTCGGCGTTCCATTCGGTTTCCCCGTGACGGGCGACGATCAGGCAATGCGGGCCTCGATCGCGTATGAATTCGGCGAGATCTGTCTCATCGCTGTGGTTTCGAGAGGTGGCATTCATGATCGGTAGACCAACCCGATACGTACAAGAAAATTGACACAGGCTGCTGCGGCCAGTGCCCACAACAGCCACAACAGAAACGAACCCTCCCCGGTGAGGTCGCTCACGACCAGTCCAATCGACAACATCAACAGGCGAGTGTCGCTTCCCGCACAGAAGAGGCCAAACAACTTCTCGAGCCGGCGCTTGGGATACCCCCTCTGCCAGGCCGAGCGAAATTTCTCGGAACTGGTCGTCAGCAGGAAGACGCCTCCGAGAAGGGCGAAGCCCGCAGCGAGCGCACTCGCGGAATCCACTCGATCGCGCAGAGAGAATGCGATCGCCCCCACCAGCAGCAATTCGACGACCCGATCTGTCAGCGTATCCAGGAAGTCACCGATCCTGGATGAGCGGTCCTGAATTCGGGCGATCTCTCCGTCAACGCACGAGAAGATGCCGAACAACTGAATCATCACCACTCCCCACAACCAGTGATCGAGCAGCACCAGTGTGGCAGCCGCGACGCCAAGGATTAAGTCAAGGCCGGTGGCTGCGTTGGCTCCCATGCGGCCGGCGAGTCGAACCGAAAACCAGGCGGAAATGCGTCTCTGAATGTGGTAACAGTAGAAGCCGTCCGACTCAGGCTTGGCGAGCGCCGGGTACTGCCATCGATCGGGACCGTTCGTTGGAGCATCGTTCGTGGTCACATCACTGGGCGGGAAGGCGTTCGGAGGCGAGGTAGTTCAACACCCTCTTCAGCTTGAACTTGTCCTTGGAAAAGCCGGTGAGATCTCCTCCGTTCCGATGATCCCGGTAAGGCAGCACACAAAATTCCATCCAATCCTTGGACTCGAAATATGTGTTAAGAATATTCGTCGGTTTATGCGGAATTCCGACAGAGGCACCCAAGAAATCGGTACTACCGAGGGGAAGAAAATCCTCCTGCCGGTATCGTACATCTTCGGGTGGGAGCACAATCAGCCCGTCCCCTCCGATTTCGTGCTCCCAGATTCCGATCCAGGGGAAGCGAAGGCGAGGCTTGCCTGGAACCTCCGCGCCGCTTTCATGAAAGATCCTGCATCCCATTCTCTTGCCGTCACGGACGTCGGGCTCAACGATGTATCCCTGTCGTTCGAGTTCTGGCGCGCAGTGTTCCAGGAAGGCGTCGAAGTCGAAGATGACGATGTCCACATCGTCATCCCAGGGGATGAAGTTGTCGTGCCGCAGCTTCCCCAGCAGCGTACCGAACATGATACAGGCACGAATCTGGTGCTCATTCGCAGTCTCGAAGAAATCATGAATGTGGCGAATGATCAAGTTCCGGTGGTCGAAAAATCCGACGAGCTTGAACTTGCTGAGGTTACTGTCCACGACGTCCTTTCATAAAGAGAGCTGATAGTCCGGCTTATAAAGCAGAATCCAAGAACTATACAGAAAATCTCCGTCAAACTGACGGGAGCGAGATTGGTGGGGGCTCCAGCAAATGCAAGCAAGCTCGGTCGTCGCGCCTGTCCCGCATGAACGAAGTGGGGCACGGTGCTCCCGAGCCAATCGCTCATTTTGTATTCTTCCCCTTCTACATTTTTTGAGCGACTGGAATGCCGCGCTTGGAGTTTGACAGTGATTCACGCAGGCTGTGCGCTCGGTAAAAACAAGCCGTTTTCATCGTTCTGTTTCTGGAGCTGCGGATAAATAACGTTTTGTGCCCGCCCGAGATGCGACGCATCGTCAATCTCCGACCAGATGAGATCCTCGACGGAGTGACAATTCACAGCTGTGAGTCTGGCGCTCGACACCAAACAATCTGTTTCGTAGTCCACGTGGTGTGTAAGTAAAAAACTCTCCTTCGCACAACTGAGCATCACTCTAAAGAGGCTCTGAGAGATCTTCGAAATTCCGACAAACTCCCCCGCGATCGCGACTCCCAGGTCATCGCGGTTCTTGGACATGGACACCAAGTGGCCTTCTAGGTTGGTCTCAACGAAGATTTCGTCGCTCGAATTCGTATAACCTGAAAGTAATACTGTGTTTTTATCAGAATTCTCCAAACAAGACGTGAGGGCTTTGCGCTCGTAGATGATGTCGGATTCAAGCAATAGGAAGTCCTCTTCCAAATGATGGCGAGCACAGTACAGCGAATACATGCTGCCAGACTCGGCGTACAAGGGGTTGTGCACCAATTGCACGATGCCGTCATACTTGGCAGGAAGAGGCAAAAAAAACTCCGCGAGATGGCCGGTGACAATCACGATGTGTCTTATGCCAACCGCCACGAGGTGTGAGATGGATTCTTCAATAATCACGCTGGCACCCAGGCGAATGTATCCCTTGGGTATCTGCTTTCCTAACACTCGCATGCGCGAGCCCATGCCTGCGGCAAGTATGATCGCGCTTGGAACCACGGAATTAATCATTTTTTTTCATCACTACACGCTTGCCGCCCCACTCGGTCTGATCAACACGGGTGGCAGTAGGCAGATACATACTCCAACCCTTAATCAAGCGTCGCTTGAAAGGGTTTTCAGCTGAATTGGCGGATATACTCAAAATCTCGGTGATTCCCGGTATCAACAGGGTTCGTTGAATAACAATCCCTCAACGAGAACAGAGATTCCAGCAAGGAGTAAACTACAGCCAAACAGCACAGATGCAAGCCCGGAAAATTTCTATTTGTAATGCAGCCAATTCTGGTAACATGGAAGTAGCCGAGATGTGAATGCGAAGACCAAGAATAACCAGACAGCACCAGATTTTGCCGTCCGATTCAAACGGGCCGAAACCGCCGAACTCCCCCGGGAACCCAGTGGCAAAACGGGTTAAGCCATGAAAACTATTCGAAAACCGGTTGAAACCGTTGCCGAAGCTGCAAAGGCAGAACCACCGAAAGCCAAAGTTGAAGCATCAGGCGCCACAATTCATCAAGCTGCCAGTTTGGAAAACATCGGAGCCGTCAAACAACACTTGGCTGGTGGCGCGGATGTGAATGCGAAAAATGTTGATG
>LWDU01038953.1_pt1 | contig 16763 bp, 18 predicted proteins | sample 727161 | NCBI WGS metagenome assembly LWDU01 (sample SAMN04566230, study PRJNA314399) | hydrothermal vent metagenome | isolation source: deep sea hydrothermal plume seawater | place: Mexico: Gulf of California, Guaymas Basin | collected 2004-07-11
CAGGCGCCAGGGCGTGGAAGACTCCGTGGGATCGAAGTCGCGATCGGGCAGCAGCATCAAGACCTGGGCGGGGTTCATTCCGTGAGAGTCGGGGACCGGGCGGCCCTCTGCCAGTCCCGATGGGTGCAGTTGTCCCAACCCAGCTGAGCCTTCGAGAGCAGCCGGCGTTGCACAGGATCAGCACGCTCTTATCACCGCCAGCAGGCGAATCGCAGGCAGGCCAGCAGGGCCAGGCCGCCGATCCGTTAGACGGCCTCTGGGGGAGGGGTGCCAATGGATGAGGTGCCCCTGACGGGTGGAGGTCGCAACGCAGTATCGCGCCGAGGCGATAGCGTTCTTCGGGAAACGGGTCCTTGGGCCGCAGCGGTCCACGCATTGTTGCGACATCTAGAGGCCGTAGGCTTCGAGGGTGCACCCCGAGTGGTCGACTCGGGCTTCGACGAACGCGGTGGCGAAGTGCTGAGCTTTATCGAGGGAGAGTTCGTTCATCCGCACGCGTGGTCGGAGGAAGCGCTTCCGGGTCTCGGCCGACTCCTCCGAGCACTGCAGGTTGCCACCGAATCCTTCTTAGTACCTGCAGACGCGATCTGGCGGAGTTGGCACGGTCGTCGCCTGGGAGACGCCGGCACTGGGATCGGCCACTGCGATACTGGGCCCTGGAATGTCGTAGCCCGAAACGCGCTCCCGTGCGCTCTGATCGACTGGGAAGCTGCAGGACCCGTCACGGGGTCCCCTAGGGATTTGACATATCGCCCAGGCTCGGACGTTGTGCCGGAAGGCAGCTTGTATGTCCTATCCCCGAAATAGTGGACGCAGGCGCTGAACTCTTGCATCGCGACGATCGGCAGGAATCCGTAGAACGCGATCGGACTCCCGTGGTAGTCGTTGTTCGCCTCTCGCGGGAAGATCGTCTCGAGAATGTTGATCACTCGGTTCTCCTGGCTGGAAGCTTCGACAAGACGGGAACCGTCGCCACGGCGAGCGAATCGCCGAGCTGCTTGCCGCTGACGATGCGATTCATGATTAGAAACCTCGATCGCTGCCGCAGAAACTGTCGAACGAAGTGTTCCCACAACTTTGCACACCGCGTATGCTACTGCTCCCCGGGAGCATCAGACGGAGCTTGGTCGCACGGAGGCTTTCATGAACGTTGCCGAATTTTTCGATCTCTCTGGCGACACCGCTGTGGTTACCGGCGCGGGCCGGGGCATCGGTGAAGGTATCGCCCGGGTCATCGCAGGTGCGGGAGCCGGAGTCGTCTTGGCGGCACGGCGCACCGAAGAGATCGAACGCGTGGCAGAGCAGATCCGCAAGGACGGAGGCCGCGCGATAGCGGTTACGACCGACGTCACCGACGATGACGCGGTCGAAGCCCTGGCCAAGGCCGCCTGTGACGAGTTTGGCGGGCTCGACATTTGGGTGAACAACGCCGGTGGCTCACCGATCTCGCAGCCGCTCACCGAACTGTCTCGAGAAGAGTGGGATGCAACACTGAAACTGAATTTGACGGCAGTCTGGGCATGCAGCGTTGTCGCGGCAAGGCACATGGAGAAAGGCGGCCGAATCCTGAATATTTCTTCGAAGGCTGCGGTCGATCCGGTCCGCGGGAGTGGGCATTACTCGGCCGCCAAGGCCGGTGTCAACTCACTCACGGCTACTCTCGCCGTCGAGCTTGGCCCGAGGATCCGCGTGAACGGCATCATGCCCGGCGCGGTACCGACGGAAATCATGATGAAGGCATTGGGCCTTGGCCAAGATGACCTTCCCAAGCTTGAACGAAACCTGAGGCTACCGGCAGGCCGCCTAGGCACTCCCGAGGACTTGGGGTCTGCGGCCCTGTTCCTGTGTTCGCGTGCGTCTTCGTGGATTACTGGTGAGGTGCTGAGCGTCAGCGGGGGTATGTAGCAATGACACTTACAGGAGAAAGTGGAGTATGAAATTTGGACTTGCTTTTGCGAGCAGCGTCGGAACCGATTCTGAGTCGGCCCTTGAGATCTGTCGGACGGCCGAAGCCGTGGGGTTCGACTCGGTCTGGGGCGGCGAACACGTAATCCGGCCCGACCGGATCGAATCGTCATACCCCTACACCGAGGACGGTACGGTGCCCGGAGAATCCGATACGCCGGTTCCTGATCCCCTCATCTGGCTCGCATACGTCGCCGCCGCCGCGCCGACGCTGCGCCTGGGAACCTGCATCCTGATCGTGCCTCAGCGAAACCCCCTCGTGCTAGCCAAGGAGTTGGCGACACTCGACCGTTTGACCGGCGGTCGGGTCGACCTCGGTCTCGGCGTCGGCTGGATGCGCGAGGAGTTCGACGCGCTCGGTATTCCGTGGGAGAGGCGTGGTGCGCGCAACGACGACTACGTGGCCGCGATGCGCGCGCTTTGGGCTGGACCGCATGCCGAGTATCACGGGGAATTCGTCGACTTCGGCCCCGTCACTTGCAGCCCGCGCCCAGTAAACGGCTCGATTCCCGTTCTCGTCGGCGGCGATACTCCGGCGGCGGTCCGCCGCGCTGCACGGATGGCCGATGGCTATTTCCCGGGAACAACCGAGCCCGAGGCGCTCGCCGGCTTGATCCAGGGCGTCAGAATTGCGGCCGAAGAAGAGGGTCGCGACCCGAATTCGATTGCCATCCATTCCATCTTCGGACCACAGATGGCCGACCCGCTCGCCGGTGCCGAGCAACTCGCGAAACTCGGCGTGGAACGAGTCATGGTTCCCGCGTTCTTTTTCGCCGGACCCGGCGGAATGGAGAACCTCGCCAAGTTCGGGGAGCAAGTCGTCAAGCCCCACGCTTCGTGAGGGAGGGGATCGGAGATTCAAGCTGCCTTCTGGAACAATGTCCGAGCCTGGGCGTTATGTTAAAGCCCAGGGGAGCCCGTGACGGGCGGCTGAATCCAGCTTTCGCCCTCAACCGATCCAGCGGCGTGCAAGCGAAGTCATGGCCTTGATCCTGGCGTCGACCGGCTCGGGATCCGGGTTCATGGGAGTCCACGGCATCACTACCAAGCCCCTGGTTCCCAGCGCCTCCAGATCGGCCATATACCCGTCGGACAGCTCTTGCCCAGCGATGACATACTTGCGGGCCCGCCCGTTCGAAAGTTCGTCGAGTTCAGCCAACATCGTTCGCAACTGCTCGACGGGATGGTTCATGCCGATCCAACCCTGGTATTGGGCAGCGCGCTCGATGGATCGCTTCGAATGCCCTCCGATCAGGATATCAGGCGGAATGCTGGGGCGAGGAGAAATTCCGACATCCTCGAACGCATAGTGTTGGCCCCGGTAGCTGAAGAGATCATTTCGCCACAGTCCATCGATGACTTCCAGGGCTTCGAGGAAGCGGCTCCCGCGGGTTGCCGGATCGTGACCCAAGATCGCGATCTCCTCGCGCTGCCAGCCGGGTGTAATTCCGAGGGAAAACCGTCCTTCGGTCAGGTCCGCCAGGGCGCCGGCCTGCTTCGCCACGCTGAAGGGCTCGCGCATGCCCATCACATAGGCGTACGTCATGAACCGGAGTTCTTCGGTCACGGCGGCCATGGTGGCGGCCGTCGTGATGGGCTCGGCATAGGGCAGGAGTGGGTCATAGGGGATCTTCTGGATCGGATGCAGGCTCTGCTGGACCTTGGGCAAAGCCACATGGTCCGAAAGAGCGACCCCGGAGTAGCCCAACTCCTCTGCGGCTCGAGCCAGGGCCTTCACATCGCTGCCCTGGTGGTTCTCACCAAACCATGCGAGCCAGATTTCCATTCGGCCGACCTCCTCCTCTATTTGAATTTTTCGGAAATTGCGAGATGGTGCTTCAACTGATTCACCATGAGCCGAGTAGCCATGCGCCCATCAGCCATTCTCTTCGACCTCGATGATACTATTCTTTGCTACGACGGTAGTGACTATCGAAAGCTATGGCGGACTCCTGGCTAGACGGCGCCCTGCTTTGAGATCGCGAAACGAGAGGAGAAGAACAGACCGGCGAGAGCGATCGCGTAGAGAAACCCCTTGATGACGACTACGGTCATGTTCGCGAGTCCACCGACGTCCTGCGTCGCGTTGCTTGAAAGCTGCCAGAAGAAGCTCCCGTTGAGCCCGCCGCAAAACAGAGCCCATGCAACTACGAGCATTACCGGGCCATTCGCCCTTTCCCGAGTGACCGCCCGAGCCGCATACAGCAACAGGGCGCCAACAACGAAGTCGTCCACGTAGCTGTGAAAGTTCTCGAAGTTGGTCTTGCGGCGCATCGCCTCGAGCAAGGGGAGCCCGTGACGGGAAGCGTCACTCCCATCGACGTTGAGCCCGGCCTGGCGAAAGGGGATCAGCAGGCGCCCGGTCCCGCAGCCCGGGTCCAGGGCGGGCTCGCCTCCCGACTCAATGGCCCGCCGGAAATAGTCGACGTCGCCCCCGCCCTCGTTGAACTCCGCCCACCAGCGGGCGACGAGTCCGTAATGCCAGATGCGGAGGTCGCCTCCCAAGGGCGGACTATAGGGGGCCCTTCCCCGGGGCACTTCCGGCCCGTGGCAGGATGATCCCCGAGTGGCCAAGGGATACAGTATGCGGGTCGACCGCCTGGAAAGGGGGTGCCAGTTGGGAACGGAGAGCTATCCCAAGGTCGCGGCCTGGGCAGCAAGGCTGGGGCTCGCCCTGGCCAGCGTCCTCTTCGTCGCCCTGATCTTCGAGTACCTGGTCTTTCCCCGGGTGCTTCCTGAGCTTCCCCTCGGCGTTCAGGTCTTCCTTCCGCCGGAGATCGCCACCCTCGCCCAATCCTCGAAAGCGGGCACCGTCCCGGAGCGCTACATCGCGCTCACCGGGGATTCCTACGCCCAGGGTCTCGGCGACTGGCTTCACTCGGCGGATCCCGACACCAACCCCCCCTATCACAGCGCTCACGTCCTGCACGAACTCTCCGGGCGGGACGTCGTGACCGTGGCGCGCGGCGGCGCGGGCAGCCTGACGGCGCTCGTCTTCCGGCCCCTCGACTACTTTCGGTCGATCCGGGGACGTTCGCGGTTCCCGGTGGAGAGACCCGAATTGCTCATCGCCTACTACTACGAGGGGAACGATCTCGAGGACACCTTGCTGGAACTCGCCAAGCTCTCGGTGGAATCTGGGCAGGTCGTGGTGGACCCGGGTGCCGCCGGGCGTCCGCTTTCCCGGGAGGTCCTCCGGGTGCCCCTGGGCAACCCCGCCCTGGGCAGCCCAAGGTCGATGCGGGCCTTCATCGAGGCAGCCCATGCCCGGCGGAGCACCGAGAAGCCCCCCGGCGGGTTCTTCGACTCCCTGTATTTTTCACGCTTCGTGCTCGCGCTGGCGAAGGGCCAATCCGAGCGTCTCTTCCCCGATGCGGCGAGTCCCGGGGCCCTGGCACGCTGGTCGATTCCAGAAGCCGGCTCCCGAGTCGTCGTGGGCGGCGACCTCCACGATCTCCCCGAGGCGCTCCAGGGTCCGGCCCTGGAACTCGACGAGGCCAGTACCGACCTCGCCCTCGCCGCCTACCGGGAAGCCCTTGGGATTCTCGTGTCGAAACTCGAGGAAACGCGGCTCTGCGTGGTCTATATCCCTTCGCCCCTGGTCGTCTATCGGCTCGCCGGGGAAGGATCCAAGGGGGAGGGGGAGGCTTCTCGGGGACCGAACCCCCCGGCCGTTCAGGCGCGCAGCCGAGCGCTCCGAGACCGGGTCGGCGCCCTCGTCCGGGAAACCGGAACCGCCTTCGTCGACGCGACGCCCGGGATCCAGCGCGCCGGGAAGACTCATTTCCTCCACGGGCCCCGGGACTGGCGGCATCTCAACCAAAGGGGCTATCGGGAACTGGCGGGCGCGGTGCAGGCCTGTCTGGGTGCCGAGGGGGGTTCGCCCCCGAAGAAAAGATTCGGATCGTACTCGATGGCCTCCGTGGCGCGCCGGGAATGTCTCCTGGCCCTCGAAATGAAAGGCAGGGCGTTGTGCCAAAAGCCAGCTTGAATGTCCTATCCCCACGCCTCCTCTTCGTTCAAGCTTTGTAAGCGCTTCGCTCACGGTTCCCTCCTCACCGACTTCGAGGCGATAGACCGAGGCCGACGATCTGGTTCAGGGTCCTCAGCGCGCGATCAAGGGGAATCTGGCTATCGCCTTCGAGCGCGCTGCGCACCACTGCCCAGCCAATCTCGAAAACCACCGCTGCCGCCGCATCGAGATCCAGATCCGCACGGACGGATCCTTCTCGAAGTCCGCTCTCGAGCAGTTCCCGCAGGAGGCTCCTGATGCGCGCGCGTTGGAGATCGGCAGCCATCCGAGACACGTCTCCGTCCACGAGACCCGTATTGCCGAAGAGCGACGAGCAGAGCAGTTCATCCTGTCCGTAGTGGTCGATGGTGAGTTCCACGAGCGCGCGCAAGCGTGCGGGGATCGACCCGGAGCCGCCGGAAAGGTTCGAAGCGCTCGCCACAAAACGCTCGATGGAGGCTTCCACCACCGCCATATAGACGGCCTGCTTCGAATCGAAGTGCAGGTAAAGGCTCCCCTTGCCCGTGCCCGCGTCACCCGTGATGTCGTCCACGGTGGTTCGCTTGTAGCCGAAGCGGCGAAAACGGGCCTCGGCCGAATCGATCAGGCGTTGCTCGGGCCTGGACGAACTGGCCTGGTTCATTCGAAATCCTCGTGAAACCGCGTTCTCAGCGGTCGAGAGCACCCGTTGACAAGGAATGACTAATATCATAGTTTGGTCAATAGTCAATCTAGGAGTCCCCCCTTGGCCTTGCCCCGCCTCCCTTCCATCTATCTCGCCGATGAGCACGAAGCGCTCCGCCGCAGCGCAGCGGCCTTCGTCGATCGAGAGATCCGGCCCCACGCCGACCAGTGGGAGGCCGACGGCGTATTCGCGAGCGACCTCTACGGAAAGGCCGCCGAAGCAGGCTTTCTTGGAGTCCGATACGAGGAACGCTGGGGCGGTAGCGGCCTGGACTTTCTCTCCACGTGCGTGCTGTGCGAAGAACTCGTAAAGGGTGACTCCGTGGGGACGGCCGTAGGACTGCTCGCCCATTCGGAGTTTGCGCTCTCGACTCTTGCGGACGAAGCCAGTGACGAACTCAAGCAGACCTGGCTCGCGCCAGCGATCCGCGGCGAACTCATCGGCTGCATCGGTGTTTCCGAACCCGGCGCCGGGTCGGACGTTGCGTCCATGAAGACTCAGGCCCGTCGCGACGGCGACGACTACGTGATTTCCGGACAGAAGACGTATATCACGAACGGCACACGGGCCAACTTCATCACTCTTGCGGTTCGTACTGGCGATGCGGGTCCGGGCGGGATTTCACTCGTCGTGTTCCCGACCGATACGAAGGGATTCGAGATCGGTCGGCGACTGGATAAGCTTGGTTCCAGGGCCTCGGATACGGGAGAACTCTACTTCGACGAATGCCGGATTCCCGTATCGAATCGCATCGGCGAGGAAGGCCGGGGTATGCGTTATATCCTCTCGCATTTCGGCGGGGAGAGGCTCGTCATTGCCGCGTTTGCCGTGGGGATCATGGAACGCCTGATCGAGATAGGCATGGACCACGCCGGCGAGCGCAAGGTCTTTGGATCGAGTCTGAGCAGTTATCAGACGTGGCGTCACCGCTTCGCGGACATGATGACCCAACTCGAGGCAACGCGAGCGCTGACCTACCAAGCGGCTCGCCTCCTCTCCGACGGAGAGCCGGGCGGTGACATGGCCGTGTCCATGGCGAAACTCTACGCCGCAGATGCCGTGCAGAAGGTGGCGGCGGAAATACTTCAACTTCACGGCGGCTACGGACAGATCGAGGAGTCTCCCATTCCCCGCTATTACCGGGATGTGGCTGGATTCTCGATTGGTGCTGGAACGTCTGAGATCATGCGCGAAATCATCTCACGATCTGTACTCAATACGAAGGGAAGTGGATGACCAGTGTGCAACGAGTAGGTGCAATTGATGCTTGGATGTCGATCATGGCGCCCGAAACAGCCCACCGCTGGCCGGACTCGTTCTGGCACATCTTTCGCAAGTACGGCGTCGAGGAGCGTTTTCGCAAGGGATTCAGTCTCGATGAAATCATCCAGGAGATGGACGAGGCGGGTGTCGAGATTGGCATTGCGTCCTCGTTCAAGTTTCTCGACACCTGGGTAGTGGATAACGATGAGACGGCCGCGTATATCGCGCAGGCCCCGGATCGCTTCGTGGGATGCTTCACGGTCGATATACGCAATCCCATGCCAGCCATGCGTGAATTCAGGCGCTGCGTCGAGGAGTTGGGATTCCGCGCCTTTCGGGTCGAACCCTACCAGTACGGGGATGGACGGACGACGGCTCCCCCTCCCACGGACCGGATGTATTGGCCCTTCTACGTGGCCTGCTGCGAGTACGATATTCCGATCGCCATCCAGGTGGGACATACGGGCCCACTACTGCCTTCCGAATGCGGCAGGCCCATCTATCTCGACGAGGTGGCGCTCACCTTTCCGGAACTGAAGATCCTGGGCACGCACGTGGGCAACCCCTGGGAGGAGGAGATGATGATCCTGGCCTGGAAGCACCCGAACCTATATGTGGAGTCTTCCGCGCGCCCGGCTCGCCAGTGGCCCGAGGGATTGAAGAAATTCGCCGGCGGTTATGGACAGGACAAGATGATATGGGGAACCGATTACCCGCTGCTTCCCTTCGGGCGGACGGTTCAGGATGTGTACGACTGCGGTTTCTCGGAAGAGGCGACTCGCAAGATCCTGCGCGATAACGCGGCGAGAGTGTTCAATATCGATGTCTGATCTTCTCACGCTCGAGCGCAGTGCCCTCGGCGTCTACAAGCTGACGATCCGGCGGCCGGAAGTCCGCAATGCCCTCAACGAAGAGGCCTTTCATCAGTTGATCGATGCCTGCCATGAGGTCGCTGCCGATGACGCGGCTCGGGTGCTCGTCCTGACGGGTGAGGGGCGTGCTTTTTCGGCGGGTGGTGACTTCGAATCGCTCCAGAAAATGCTGGACGGAGACCGCGCCTATGCGGTGAACGAGCTCGAGAACGCCGGCGCCGGCGTGCTGGCATTGGCGCGCCTGGAGGTGCCCACGGTGGCAGCACTGAACGGAGATGCTTTCGGCGGCGGCGCAGCCGTTGCGCTCAGTACCGACTACCGCGTAATGAGCGATTCCGCCCGGCTGGGTTTCGTGTTCTCTCGCCTTGGCATAAGCGGAGCCGATACCGGCGCCAGTTGGTGGCTCTCTCGCATCGTGGGCCCCAGTCGGGCCCTGGAGATCCTTACTTTCGGCAAGGTTTTCGATTCGTCCGAAGCCTTGGAGGCTGGACTGGTCACCGAGGTGGCGCCAGCCGAGTCGTTCGAGAAGTCGGTCTCCGCTTTGGTCGAGCGTCTGGCTGCCCTGGCTCCTCTCGCCGTTCGCGGCAACAAGCGAGCTCTGTTGGGTCTCGATGATCGAACTCTCGAAGAACACCTGAATCTGGAGGCTCAGATTCAAGCCGACTGCATTCGCTCTGCCGACTTCCGGGAGGGGCTGGATGCCTTTCAGAATAAGCGGCCCGCAGAATTCAAGGGAAAATAGGCGAAGAGGGCGAAGCGATGGACATCTACCTATCACCCCAACAACTCGATCTGCGCGCCGAAGTTCGCGCTTTCCTGGACGAGCAGTACCCCCCAGAGCGCATTCTGCAGATGGAGCAGGACGAGGAGTATCCAGACGATTTCTATCGTGAGTGTGCGAAGCGAGGGTGGACGGGAATTCCGGTGCCGAAGGAATACGGCGGTTCGGACGGATCTGTCCTGGACTTGTGTGTCTTTGTAGAGGAGGTCGGCAAGACATCGATCTCACTCTCTACCCTCTACATCACGGGAACCATCTTCGGCTCCCATGCCCTGCACATATGCGGTTCGAAGGAGCAGGCGAATCGCTACCTCCCGGGTGTCGTAAACGGAGAAAAGCGATTTGCCCTGGCAATGTCCGAACCGGGCGCTGGATCGGATTTCGCCGGCATGGAGACGCGAGCCGAACGGGTCGATGGTGGCTGGCGGATCGACGGTCTCAAGGGGCCGATCTCAGGGGCCGAAAGGGCCGACGTCATCATCACGGCCGCTCGCACTTCGACCTCCCCTTCGGGTCCTCGACAGAAGGGCATTAGCCTCTTCCTGGTAGAGAACGGTCCCTCCGGCCCGGGCTTCGAGCGCACTCGCTATGCGGCCATGCAGGCACTCATGGTGAACAAGGTTCATTACGACGGCGTGGTCGTCCCGGAATCGGCCGTACTCGGCGAGATCGATGAGGGTTGGATGAACCTGGCTAGACTCATGGATCCCGAAAGGCTGGCCAACGCAGCTCAAACTGTCGGTGTTGCCCAGGCGGCCATCGATGACGGGGTCGCCTACGCGACGACTCGCCAGCAATACGGCCAGCCCATCAGCCGCTTCCAGGCGGTCTCCCATCCCCTGGCCGAGGCGCAGGCCGAGGTAACGGCCGCGCGCCTGCTGGTTTACGCCGCGGCCGCCAAGCGAGATCAAGAAGGCCCCTGCCCCAAGGAAGCTTCGATGGCCAAGATGTTGGCCAACAATGTCGCTGCGCGTGCCACGAGTGCGGCATTGCAGTGTGCGGGCGCACGGGGCTGGGAACACGATTCTCATTTTCTGCGCCGAGTTCTGGAAGTCAGGGGCTGCGAACTCGGTGGAGGGACCAGCCAGATTCAGCGCAACATCATTGCGCGCCAGATGGGTATGTGATGCGGGCACTCGTTTACCAGGGGCCGGGCAAGATTTCGCTGGAAACGATCGAGGACCCCTCTCCGACGGATGATGAGGTACTGCTGAGAGTCGATGCGGCTGGGGTGTGCGGAACAGATCGTCATATCGTGGCCGGCGAACTCGGCGTGCCACCGGGAACCGTACCCGGGCACGAGATCGCCGGGACCATCATCGGAATGGGATCCGACGTGGAAGGCTGGAAGTCGGGCGACCGTGTGGCCTGCTTCGGCCAGGTCACTTGCGGGACCTGTTCTCCTTGTGTCTCGGGCGCTTCGAATCGTTGCCGCCAGCCAGCCGTGCTGGGAATGGCCCGCCAGGGAGGCTTTGCCGAACAGGTGGCGCTTCCGGCCAGCTGCCTGATCCGGCTACCCGATGACGTTTCGAGCCCGGTGGGTGCGATCGCTTCCGACGCAATTGCCACGCCGCTGCACGCTCTCATGACCGTGGGCCAATTGCGCCCCGGTGAGACTGTCGTGGTGATTGGCGCAGGGGGTCTTGGGCTCCATGCCATCCAATTAGCGCGTTTGGCGGGGGCGGCGTGCGTGGTTGCAGTGGATCCCTTCGAGCCCGCGCGCAAGGCAGCCCTCATAGCCGGAGCGGATGCAGTGCTGGATCCGAGCTTGGAAGACGATGCGGTGCGCGCGCTTCGTCGCCTGGCACGAGGGGCCAGCCTTGCTCTCGAGTGCGTTGGAACGGCGGAAACGGTGGAGTTGGGAATGTCGGCCCTCTCGCCGGGCGGCCGCCTGGTGGTGGTCGGAGTCGGTAGTGCCCGGCCGAGCCTACCTCCCCTGGCTCGCTTCATCGGGACCGAACTCTCTGTGTGCGGTTCATTTGGGTCGACCCCGGCCGAAATCGAGACGGTGCTGAACCTGATCGAGCGCCGTCGTCTGGACGTCTCTCACTCGGTCCAACGCGAAGTTCCCCTGGGTGAGGCCGCCTCGATTTTTTCGGAGCCGGGTGGGCCGGCTCGCACAGTCATTCTCCCACAGAGCCAGGAGTCACACCGATGAGCGACGAAATCTTGCTCGAGGTCCACGATCGTGTGGGCACTGTCACCCTGAACAGACCCGATCGTCTCAACACGCTCACCCTTCCGACCATCGGTCAGCTCGTGGAGGCACTCGGCGAGATGGCGGCCCGCGAAGATGTGGGCGTGGTGGTCCTCGCCGGCAATGGCCGGCGTTTCTGTGCCGGGGCGGATCAAGCGGAGATGGTGGAGCGAGAGCCCCAGGCGTGGGAACCCATCGTTCGTCGCTACCTGGACCCCGTGCGAGCCATCGTGGCCATGGATAAACCGGTGATCGCAGCTCTGCACGGCGATGCGGTGGGTGGAGGCCTCGGGCTCGCGCTGGCCTGTGATTTTCGGATCGCTGCGGACGGCATTCGTATGGGTGCCCCTTTTACTCCAATCGGCCTGGCGGGTTGTGACATGTCTGCGGGCTGGTTTCTTCCGCGGCTGCTGGGTCTCGGGGTGGCCACCGACCTCATGTTCACCGGACGCCTCGTCGGCGCGGCCGAAGCGCTCGAGATCGGTCTCGTCCACCGTGTCGTTCAGCCGGAGCAATTTGGCGACGAGGTTTCGGGCCTGGCGCGTCAACTGGCAGCGGGCCCGCCAATCGCCCATCGCTGGACCAAGCGGGCCATTCACCGCTCGCTTGGAGTAGACATGAATGCCGAGTTCGAGTTCGAGATCTTTGCTCAGGTGCAGTGCATTCAGAGCGAAGATCACCGCGAGGGCGTAAAGGCCTTCAAGGAAAAACGGGCTCCCGATTTTCGGGGCCGCTGAACGAGAGGATCCCAGGATGGCGGAACCCGACTTCTATCTGAGTGACGAGCAGCGCGAGCTTCAGCGGGCGCTTCGAGACTTTGTTTCGAAAGAAATTGCACCACTGGCCGCCGACTGCGACGCTGAAGAGCGTTACCCAGTGGAGCTCTTTCCTCGGCTGGGCGAACTCGGTTACCTGGGCCTGGGTTTTCCGGAATCGGTGGGCGGATCGGGAGGGAGTCGCCTCGACTACGCAATCCTGTGCGAAGAGCTCGCCTACGGCTCGGGCGGTATAGCGCTCGGGATCTACGTCCACATGGCCCTGGCCTGCGCGGCGCTCGATGCTTTCGGCAGTGGTGAGCTCAAGGAGGCATGGCTCGCCCCTGCGTTGCGGGGAGAGCGCATTGGCGCATGGGCGTTCGCCGAGGCGGGTGCCGGATCGGATGCCGGTGCCATCTCGACCCAGGCCGTTGCCGACGGTGACTGCTATGTGATCAACGGCACAAAGCTTTTCATCACCAACGGCCCCTTCGCGGACTTCCTGGTGGTGGTTGCTTCCACGGCTCCCGAGCGCAGGCTCAAGGGTCTTTCGCTTTTTTTGGTGGAAAGCGACCGGCCGGGTTTTCGTGTCGCTGCATCTCTTTCCAAGCTGGGAGTGCGAGCTTCCGAAATGGGAGAACTCGTCTTTGAAGATTGCCGGGTTCCAGCAGGGAACCTGGTGGGAAGCCTTCATAGAGGCTTTCTTGATTCACTCAGCACCCTGACGCTCGGGCGAATTGCCTCCGCGGCGTTTGCTATCGGCGTAGCACGCGCCGCCTACGAGGCGACGGTTGCGCACGCGGCCACCCGCATTCAGTTTGGACAGCCGATTGGTTCTTTCCAGGCAGTGAGGTTCGGGATTTCCGACATGGCGGTTCAGCTCGAGGCCGCGCGCCTTCTCTGTCATCGCGCGGCAATGGCGGCCGATCGAGGGCTTCCTCATAGTCGCGAAGCGTCCATGGCAAAGCTTCATGCCAGCGAGACTTGCACCCGAATCGTCGAGCGGGCCCTTCATTACCACGGCGCGGCCGGCTTCATGAGCGACTCTTCCATCCAGCGTTACTATCGCGACTGCAAAGTCTTCGAACTCGGCGAGGGTTCGAGTGAACTGCAACGAAATATGATTGCCGGCGAACTGGGCCTTTAGTGGCAAGTCTCCGCGATGAAGGCGATGACGAAGAAACGCGAAACCACGGGAACCCAGCTTGAATGTCCTATACCCTGCGCCCGACGATCTCGACTTTCATGCGCGGTCTCGATCGCGAAGGCGTGGCCGCATCGAAGGGCGTCAAAGGACGCACCCGCACCCGAAAGGAGAATTCGATGACTCGCAAGCTCTCTCCGGATGTTCAGATCCGGCCCACCGCCTGTCCCATATGGTCCTGCGCGTTCGCAACCTTGCTCGCTCGATCGCCTGGTACCACGACGTCGTCGGGATGGAGGTCGTCCACGGCAATCCGATGATTGCCTTCATGAGCCATGACGAAGAGCACCACCGCCTTGCGCTCTTGCAGACCCCGGTCGAGGAGGAGGCACCGGAGGGATCGCCAGGGCTCGATCATGTCGCCTTCGATACGTTCGGCGACTTGCTCTCGACCTACAAGCGCCTGGTGGGGCTCGGCATGCAGCCCTATTGATCGATCAATCACGGTCCAACGACTTCCTTCTACTACCGCGACCCCGATGGAAACGGCGTCGAGCTCTTCGTCGACAACTTCGAGACCGAAGCCGAACTCAAGGGGTGGATGAACAGCGAAGCCTTCGCGGCGAACCCGTCACGGGCTCTCGGGAGCGCGGCGCTGGCCTGGTTGGAGACCCGGTTCCGCGGAGCGGCCCCGCGCTCGCTCTCAGCCCTCTCCGGGCACCCCGGGCGGTCACGCGATAAGATTCTCTACGGATCGCTCTCGGCCGCCGAGGGCCGCCCCCTCCAGAGCAGGAGAGCCCCAGTGCCCGAAGCGCCCTTCTATCGGGAATTTCCCTTCCCCGCCTACCCCAACGGCTGGTTCGCGGTGGGCTACGGGGACGAGGTGGCGCCATCGGAAGTCCGGCGCATTCACTACTTCGGCCGGGATCTCGTGCTTTGGCGGAGCGAAGCCGGCCGGGCCATGGTCTTCGACGCCCACTGTCCCCATCTCGGCGCGCATTTGGGCCATGGCGGCTGCGTGGTCGGCGAAAGCTTGCGCTGCCCCTTCCACCACTGGCGCTTCGGCGCCGACGGCGTCTGCCTGGAGATCCCCTATGCCAAGCGCATCCCGCCCCGGGCCCGGGTGCGGAGCTGGCCGGTGTGCGAGCGCAATGGTCTGGTCTTTCTCTGGCATGACGCCGAGGGCCGCTCCCCCGAGCGAGAGATCCCCGCGGTCGAGGAGTACGGGGCGCCGGGTTGGCAAGGCGCTCGCCGCCAGGGCTGGAAGGTGCGCAGCCGGATGTACGACATGGGGGAGAATCCCGTGGATGCCCAGCACTTTCGCTTTCTGCACGGGGGCATCGCACCCAGTTTCGCGCAGGAGAAGGACGAGCACGGGGCGACTCGCAACGTGTCGAACCTCGACATGCCCACGCCGAAGGGCGCCATCCGGGGTTCGATCATCAGCGAACACGCCGGCCCCGGTTTCGGCTGGGTGCACGTACGCGGGGTTCTTCATACCCTGATCGTGATGGCGAACACGCCCATCGACGACCAGAACGTCGAAGTCCGCTTCAACTACTTGCAGCCGCTGACCGAAGACGCGAAGAAGAAGCGCGTCGGCGAGAAGATGGTGGCCGAACTGGTGCGCCAAATGGAGCAGGACATCGTCATCTTCGAGAACAAGAAATACCTCACCGACCCCTGCCTGGTTCCGGAAGACGGACCCATCGCGGAGTACCGCCGCAAGGCGCGCAGGGACTATACTGGCCAATTCTTCGGCGAGGACTGAAACCCAGGGGATCGGGGATCGAGAATCCCCGGCTCGGGAGAAGGCATGCAGGCCGCAGAAAGTTCACCGGGTTCGCTCTTCGACTCCGACCAGCACTACTACGAGCCCCGGGATTGTTTTACCCGCTGCATGGCGCGCAAGGATCTTCCCGGCGCCATCCACGTCGTCGAGGATGAGAACGGACGCGAGACAATCCTGATCGGCGACAAACCCTTCACCTTTCTCGATTGGAACTTCGATCGCTACGCGAAGCCCGGCGCCTTGCGCGAGATGCTCCGGCTGATGAAGACGCCGGAATACCACGGGGAGGTGGTCGAGGATCTCCGGCCGGAGTACACCGATCGCTGGGCGAGGCTCGCCCTGATGGATGCCCAGGGCCTTCAGTCGACGCTGCTCTTTCCGACGCTCGCGGTTTGCGTGGAGCACTTCATGCAAGACGACCCCAAGCAGATGTACGCGAACTTCCACGCCTTCAACGCGTGGTTGCGCGAGGATTGGGGCTTTGGCGACGACGGGCGGCTCTTCGGCGTGCCCCTGCTCTCGCTGCTGGATCTCGACTCTGCGCTCGAGGAACTCGAGTGGCTGCTGACGTGCGGCGCACGCGTGGTCTCCATGCGGCCCGGCCCCGCCTTCGGCCGTTCGCCCGCCGATCCCCATTTCGATCCCCTCTGGGCCCGGCTCGAAGAGGCCGGGGTGCCGGTCGCCTACCACGTGGGCGAATCGGGCTACAACGAACTCATGAGCGTGGCCTGGGGCGAACGCCCGAACCCCTCGTCCCACCGGCAGTCCGCCTTCCAGTGGACGAACTTCTACGGCGACCGGCCCATCATGGACACGGTGTCGGCGCTGGTCTTCCACAATCTCTTCGGGCGCTTCCCAGGGCTGCAGATCCTCAGCGTCGAGAACGGATCGGGCTGGGTGGAGTACATCCTGAAGGCGATGGATAAGATGGGAGGCATGGGGTACAACGGCCCTTGGATCGGCGGGCGCATCCAGGAAAAGCCGAGTGCAATTCTGCGGCGTCACCTCTCGGTGTCGCCTTTTCACGAAGAGAACATCGAGGCGCTGGCGGGCTTGATGGGGCCGGAGCGCGTTCTCTTCGGCTCGGATTTTCCGCACCCCGAGGGCCTGGCCGAGCCCGTGCGCTTCCGCGATACGGTCGCCAACCTGCCCGGCGGCGAGCAGCGGCTGATCATGGGGCAGAACGGCCGCCGACTGGTGGGGCTTCCGTGAGCGCCGAGCCGCGCGGCGAATTGGCCGGCCGCGTGGCGCTTGTCACCGGCGGGGCCGGGGGCGGCATCGGCCGCGCTACGGTGAG
>LWDU01000210.1_pt1 | contig 16760 bp, 17 predicted proteins | sample 727161 | NCBI WGS metagenome assembly LWDU01 (sample SAMN04566230, study PRJNA314399) | hydrothermal vent metagenome | isolation source: deep sea hydrothermal plume seawater | place: Mexico: Gulf of California, Guaymas Basin | collected 2004-07-11
CAGTTTATGTGCAAGACGCAGTTGATAATTCACAGTATAATGGCTTTGGTAGTAAACTACACTTAGCTCATAATGCTGAAGTATTTCTTGGTACACCAAGATACTTTAACTTAGGATTAACTGTTAATTTCTAAAATAAAAATAGTTAGTATGGGGGTTGGGAAACTGGCCCCCATAACTATTTGTTGTTAAAAAACACTTGACTTTTACACTAAAATGTTGTAAATTAACATAGTTAAATGGGAGACTTTAATCCCTAAAAGTTTTAAATCAAAGGGTAATACGTTATTTATCAAAATATAAGTTTTGACGGTCGTACAATTCATCTGTGGGATGATACACACGGATATAAAAAATTCTCTTATAAGAGATATGCGTATGTTCCATATAAAACAGGTAAATTTATTGCGCTGGATGGTACCAGATTAAAAAAGGTATATAGATATGATAAGGAAGATCCATCATTATATGAAAGTGATGTTAGTGCAGTAACTAAAGTTTTAGCAGATCAATATATGAATTCAGATGAGCCATCAGTTGGACATAAGACGATGATATTTGATATTGAGGTGGAAGTCACGGAAGGATTCCCATCGCCAGCTAAAGCAGAAAATAAAATAACTTCTATTGCATTATGGGATAGTCTTACAGACGAATATTATTGTTATGTTTTAGATCCAGAGAATAAACTTGAGATTGAATCAGAAGATGGTATATTAAAAACAAGTAATAGTGTGGTTTTAAGATTCAAATCTGAAGTGGAAATGTTAAATGCGTTCTTTGGTAAATACCATGAGATAAGACCTACTATTATTACTGGGTGGAATATTGATAAGTTTGATATTCCATATTTGTATAATAGAACAGTTCAATTACTTGGGCATGAAATAGCTAATTTATTATCGCCTATTGGGGTGGTAAAATATTCTGAATATAGACAGAAATTTGAAATTTCGGGTGTATCATCATTAGATTATTTATTGTTATATAAAAAGTTTACTCCAAATGAAGTTAGTAGTTATAGGTTGGACAATGTTGGTGAAAATGAAATTGGAGTTAAAAAGGTAAGCTATGATGGGACATTAAATGAGTTATATGAAAATGATAGAAAAACGTTTGTAAAATATAATTTAAATGATGTACATATTGTAGTAGAGTTAGATAAGAAGTTAGATTATATAGAAATTGCTCGTGGTATTTGTCATATTGGACATGTGGCATATGAAGATATTTATATGAGTTCTAGATATTTAGAGGGAGCATTATTAGTATATTGTAAAAAAAGAAATGTTGTAGTTCCCAATAAAAATCCAGATGGTCAAAAAATGATGAATTCAACAGTAAAGTTTGCTGGAGCATATGTACAGGATCCAATAAAAGGACGGCATGAGTGGGTATATGATTTGGATGTTACTTCTATGTATCCCAGTGTTATTCGATCATTAAATATAAGTCCTGAAACTAAGGTTGGTAAAATAATGGGGTGGAACCCAGAAGAATTTGTTAGACCTAATAATATTAAAACATATACATTGAAAAGCGGAGATTCAGAAATTTGTAAATTTAGTGAAACTGAATTAGCAACGTATCTGGAAACCAATGATGTTTCTGTGGCATCTAACGGGGTGTTGTATAGAATGGATAAACCTGGGCTGATTCCCGCTATTCTATCTCAATGGTTCGATACTAGAGTAGAATTTAGAAAATTGGCAAAGCAATTTTATGAAGAGGGCAATGAAAAACAGTTCCAATATTATGATAGACGACAATATCTACAGAAGATTCTATTAAACTCATTATATGGCGTATTGGGTTTACCAGTATTTAGATTTTATGATATTGATAATGCAGAAGCCACAACTTTAACAGGACAGGATTTGATTAAATTTAGTAAAACTATGACTAATCATTATTACAATAAAGAGTTGGGCACCGGTGATGAAAATTATGTAATATATATCGATACTGATTCGCTATTTTTATCTGCAGTACCTTTGGTGAAGCACAGGCATCCAAATATAGATACAAGTGCAGAAGCCACTATGACTCAGCATATTTTGAATATATCGGGTGAAATACAAGAATATCTCAATAATAGTTATGATTTATTCGCCAAACGATTTCTAAATTTGGACAACCATCACTTCGAAATTAAACAGGAAGTGGTGGCAAAGTCCGCATTATTCATAGTAAAGAAACGATATGGAATGAGAATTATAAATGATTCTGGTAGAACGGTGAATGAAATAAATGTAAAGGGATTAGACACAGTACGTAGTTCTTTTGCTACGGCTATGAAGAAATTGTTAAGTGAGGTATTGGATGATATTTTGGCAAATGTCCCAAAAGATAAAATAGATCAACGAATTTTTAAATTTAAAAAATCTATGAAGGCGTTAGATATAGATGACATATCTTCACCAACAGGAGTAAAGAAAATTGGTAAATTTATAAGTAAAATAAATGTGAATAAATTTAGTGGATCTAGTGATAATGTGGGTGGGAAACTTATATCTACATATTATAAAAAAGCCACTCCAGTTCATGTAAAGGCGTCAATATCGTATAATGATATGTTAAGTTATTATGGTGAAAGAAGATATTCGGAAATTGCAAACGGCGATAAAATAAAGTGGGTATATCTGAAACAAAATCCATTAAATTTATCAGTATTAGCGTATCGTGGATATGATGATCCACCAAAAATTGTAGATTATATTAAAAAATATATAGATGTAGATAAAATGTATAAACAGGCATTAAGTAAGAAGATAGATATGTTTTATAGTTCTATGGGATGGAATCCACCAGTAGATGCAAGATACACAATGGAACGGTTTTTTTAATATCAATATGAAGATAAATAAAGTATATAATGGAAATTCTTTGGAAGTTTTAAAAACATTTCCAGATGAGAGTATAAATATGTGTATTACATCACCGCCGTATTGGGGCTTGCGCGACTATGGAACAGAAAATCAAATATGGGGTGGAGATTACGATTGTGAACATGAATGGGGAGAAGTAAAGGGAATCAAAGCCATTGGACGGGATGATAAATACTTTGGTGGAGTAGTTGGAGCCGATGGGTTATCTGGTGTGAAGAAACGAGAATTAGTAGATTCTAATATATGTGGTAAATGCGGGGCGTGGGAAGGTGAGTTGGGACTGGAGCCATATGCAGAAATGTATGTGAATAATTTATGTGATATATTTGATGAAGTAAAAAGATGTTTAACACCAGACGGTAGTTGTTGGGTGAATATTGGTGATACATATGCTAATACTGGTTATGGAAAAGGCACTGGTAGTTTCAAAAATAAAAATAATCCACGTACTATGACACCAAAAGTAAAAAGTGATTTACCTCAGAAATGTTTAGTTCAAATACCAAGTAGATTTGCAATAGAAATGACTAATAGAGGTTGGATATTAAGAAATGAAATAATTTGGCACAAACCAAGTTGTTTACCTACACCAGCTAAAGATAGATTTACAGTAGATTTTGAGAAACTATACTTTTTTACAAAAAATAAGAAATATTATTTTAAACAGCAATTAGAACCAATGACAACCGATCCACATGCACCAGGAAATAAATTACATAAAGATAAAATATCTGGACCTAATGATAGAGGTGGAAAATCACAATGGGATGATACTAGCAGGGTGTGGGGTAAGGATAATATGAGAAATAAAAGAGCAGTTTGGAGTATAAACACATCTACATTTAAAGGAGCTCATTTTGCAGTATATCCACCAAAGCTAATTGAATCACCAATAGATGCAGGATGTCCAGTTGGTGGAACTGTATTAGACCCATTCTTTGGTTCAGGTACATCTGCTGAAGTAGCTATGGAACAAGATAAAAATTGGGTAGGTATTGATTTAAATACTGAATATATAGAAATATCAGATAGTAGATTACGTTCAACTGTAATTGTAAAAAAAACTGAAGAAAAAGGCAATGAGTTTTGGGGATAGAAAATTTAATGAAAAAAACACTTGACATGTATAGTATTTGTTCCTTATATTATGGCATACATAAGGAGAAATGATGTTTGAAATAGATAAACTGGTTAATGAATTAAGTTCTCATTATCCAAAAATTAAATCGAAGATAGAAACCAAAATTCGTATTATTGCTATACAACTTGGTAAGAAAAAGTTCGATGAATTGTTTCTAGGTAATCATCAGGAAACACAAGACTGTACAAAACTTTTTCAATTTGTAGTTAATTCTGCAATTGAAGAACTTTGTCGTGAAAAAAACATTCCACTCTATCAAAAAGAAATTGATGGGGCAGATTGGGTGTGGGTAGATAAAGATGACAATGAAATCCTATTAGAACAAAAGGTACGTACTTTTCTTGGTAGAAGTAAAAATTTCTATAAGAATATAAAGAAGTATGGTTTACCTTGTACTTCCTGGACAGGAAATAAATCATCAGTATTCAATAAAAAGAAAGTAGATTATCATTTACTTTGGAGTTTTGAGATAATTGGTAATAAGATCGGTAGAGGTGGCGGTGAAGTTCTCTCATTATCTGAAAATGGAAGTGTGTGGAAAACTGGTAATGGTAAGAAAGATAGTTATGCAACATTAACTATGACAAATAATAATAAAGGTATTCATTTAATACAAGGTAGTTTACATCCTACTATTAAATCAACATATTTACTATTGGAAAATTGATGGAATTAAATAAAACATATATAGGCGATTGTATGGAATTATCAAAAGATGTTCCAGACAATTATGTAGATTTAGTTGTTACATCACCACCATATGCAGATACGGTATCATATGGGGATAATGTTAATATATTTTCCCCTGAAAATTATCCAAAATGGATATTGCCATTATTTAAAGAAGCTAATAGATTCTTGAAGCCAACTGGATCTTTTATATTGAATATAAATGATAGAATTATAAAAGGAGAAAGATCAATTTATGTGTTGGAAACTGCAATTAAAGTGGCTAAAGAGTCTGGATTAAAATTATACGATAGATATATTTGGTATAAGAAAAATGGGCTACCTATGGGGGGAGATAGGCGGTTGAATGATAGGATAGAATATATATTTCATTTTGTTAGGGATGTGAAGAATTTTAAATCTAATATAGATGATGTTAGGGTGCCGTATGCAGCAAGTAGTTTAATTAGATCTAAAGGTAAAGTTAAAACTCAAAAGACTGCAAAATCGTCTGGTATTGCTGAGTTTGGAAAAGATAAGGATATGAATATAAACCCATTGGGATCAAAACCACATGGAGTTTTTAGATTTGATAATGCTGGTGTATTAAAGGGCGCAGATCATCCAGCACCATTCCACCCAGATTTACCAAAGTGGTTTATACGATGGCTAACCGATGAAGATGATATAGTATTAGACCCATTCATGGGAAGTGGCACTACCGCAGATGTTGCGTTAAAACTTAATAGAAATTTCATAGGTATGGAATTGAATAAAGAATACTATGATATGTCAGAAGAAATATTGAAAAAATCTAGAAGGGTGAAATCCACTATGGAAAAGGCAAAAGAATTCTTTGATTTTGGAAATGTTGAATGATATATATGTATATATAGATAATAGAATTTTAATAAATAATAAATAGGAGATATAGAATGGTGAATAAAACACTATTGGAACGTTTCATTTCAAAATACTCACTTGGGGATAATGTAAAATCTGTAGTATGGACATCAAAAGATGATGTACTTTCAACTGATTTTATGACACCGGAAAAATCATTGCTAGGTAAGGTTTCGTTGGATAATTTTCAATTTGAAGATATAACATTGGGTGTGTATGATACCGCACAATTATCTAGAATGTTGGGCGTATTGGGCGATGATGTTAAATTGAATGTATTGAGATCAGAAGATATTGCAATATCATTAAAAGTTGAAGATACTAATGCTTCAGTAACTTTTATGTTGAGTGATACTAAGGTAATTCCAGATGTACCATCAATGAAATCAGTTCCAGATTTTGAACTAACAATAAAAATAGATAGTAATTTCATATCCAGGTTTATAGCTGGGAAGAATGCACTACCAGACAAAGAAACCTTCACAGTAATCACAGATTTTGATAGAGAAACTAGTGATTGTGTTATAGGTCATTCATCAGTAAATACAGATAGAATTACAATTCCGTTTTCTGTTGATCAATTTGCACATTTGGATATTTTGTCATTTAATGCTAACCTTTTTGCTAAGATATTACAGGCTAATAAAGAATGTGGCGGTGGTAAGTTGGAAATTTCGTCAAAGGGACTTGCACGAATTACATTTAGAGTAGATGACTATCATGCAGTATATAATTTGGTAGCAACTCAAAGTGCGGACTAATTACGTATACAATGAAGATTGTATAGAAGGGCTGAAAAAACACGTATTAGATAATTCAATTGATTTATGTGTAACTTCTCCACCATATAATGTGGGGATAGGATATGATTCATGTGATGATACGTTACGACCTGACGATTATACGCAGTTCTCTAAGGATTGGTTATCGGAAGTTTACAGAGTATTAAAACCGGATGGTAGGATAGCTGTAAATGTGCCATACGAAGTTAATATGAAACAGAATGACCAAAATCATAGGGTATTGATATCGTCTGAATACCATCAATTGATGAAAGAAGTTGGATTTGGATTTGCAGGAATTGCTGATTTACATGAGTCATCCCCTCATATTTCTAAATTAAGCGCTTGGGGAAGTTGGTTATCGGCTTCAGCTCCATATATGCACAATCCAAAAGAATGTATATTGCTTGGGTATAAGGATCAGTGGAAAAAGATAGAAAAGGGTAAATCATATTGGACCGATTCCAAAGAAGATAAAAAGGGCTTCATTGAATTAGTATCTGGATTGTGGAATTATTTTGCAGAAACTAGAGGTATGACAGAGGCCAATTTTAGTTTGGATATTCCGGCAAAATCAATTAAGTTTATGACTTATGAAAATGATATAGTATTAGATCCGTTTATGGGGAGTGGAACTACTGGAGTCGCTGCGGTAAGTCTTGATAGAAATTATATTGGCTTTGAGATTTCTGAAAACTATTGTAAGATAGCGAGATCTAGGATATTAAAAGAACGAATAAAAATAGAAACACAAGATAAAGGATTAGAATTTTGGGAGTAGACAATCACGGCATTTGGACTGAAAAGTATCGACCGACTTCATTAGAATCTTACATTGGAAATGATCATCTAAAAAGTAAACTTAAATTATATTTGGAAAGTGGTGATATTCCACATTTACTTTTTTATGGTAAGGCTGGAACAGGAAAAACAACTGCATCCAAGATGATTATAAATACTATTGATTGTGATTCGTTATATATTAATGCCTCAGATGAGAGAAATATAGATACTGTTAGAGATAAATTGAAATCCTTTGCTTCTACGTTGGGATTTAACTCTAAAAAAGTTATTGTATTGGACGAAGCCGATTATTTAAATCCAAACTCGGCTCAACCAGCTCTTCGTAATTTGATGGAAACATTTTCTAGACATTGTAGGTTTATATTAACCTGTAATTATGTAGAGAGAATTATAGACCCAATACAATCAAGGTGTCAATCATTTCAAATGATACCCCCATCCAGAAAAGAAGTGGCGATACATTTATCAAATATATTAAAGAATGAGAATGTAACTTTTAAAGTAGATGATGTAGCAACTATAGTAAATGGGGCATATCCAGATATTAGAAAAGTAATTAATATATCACAAAGACAAGTTGTAAATAATAAGTTGATGTTAGATAGTCGAGAGATGATATTGAATGATTACAAGTTAAAAATATTAGAAGTTTTAAAATCTAGTAAATATAAAAAAGAAACATTTACAGAAATAAGACAAATAATGGCAGATGCAAAAGTTACAGATTTTGCAGACTTTTTTAGACTACTATATGATGAAGTAGATAGTTATGGTAGTGGTCATATTGCGGAAGTTATTTTATTAATAGCAAAATATGAATCGTCGGACGTTTTAGTGCCAGACAAAGAAATAAACGCTATGGCAATGTTAATTGAAATATTAGAGGTGATAAAATGAAAGAAGAAAAGTATTGGGGTGAAGCTCCTATTAAAAAATCATCTAGTAAAAAACATGGGGGTGAAGGAGATTATAAACATATTGCTGTAATTGAAAATAAAATTTATTTTTATGCAGGAGTAAATCGCGATAGCGCAGTAGAACTTAATAAGAAAGTTGGAGAGTTACAATCTAAAAGCATTAGTTTAGCTAATAACTTAGATATTGAACCTCCAGGTATGCATTTATATATAAATTCAGGCGGTGGTTCAATTACTGCGGGTATTTCATCTATGGATACAATATTGAGAAGTAAAGTTCCAATCTATACTTATGTAGATGGATTTGCAGCAAGTGCAGCTACTTTCCTTTCAGTAGTAGGTAACAAAAGATACATGAGTAGAAATTCTTATATGTTGATTCATCAATTATCCACAAATTTTTGGGGAAAGTATTCAGAGTTTGAGGATGAGAAACAGAATCTTGATTTGATGATGAAAACTATTAAAAACGTATATAAAGAACATACTAAAGTTCCAATGAAGAAACTTGATGATATCTTAAAGCATGATTTAATGTGGGATGCTAAAACTTGTTTAAAATATGGATTAATTGATGAAATAATTTAATGAATTTTGATGATAAGTTATATTGTTCTATTGCAATGGGTGGATGGGCTGAAATAGGTCATACTGGAGAACCAGAAAGTAGTCCAAATGTAAATGGGGATGTTTATCCTTGTTGTCCTGGTTGGTTGAAAGATGATACCAATTCATCAGGATATCAGTTTGGAAACATTTATACAGATAAATGGGAAGATGTTTGGAATGGTGAAAAGGCTCAAGAGTTTAGAAAATCTATTTTAGATGGTTCATTTAAATACTGTAATGAAAACTTATGTCCGCATTTACAAAATGTACATAGTAAACCAAATGTAGGTTCTATTGAATCAGCACCATCAGTTAGAAAAATGAAAGATATAGAGTTGTTATATAAAGAAAAAGGTGAATATCATCGTAATATAATAGAAAAACAATTAACAAAATTACCCTTGGCTCCAGATGTTATGAAAATGGATTACGATAGAAGTTGTAATTTATCTTGTCCTTCTTGTAGAATTGAATTAATAACACCAAAGGGAAAAGAATTTGAGTTAATTGAAGAAATACAAAATTCTGTGATTAAAGTAATTCAAGAGGGTACAAGAAAATTATTTATTACTGGATCTGGAGATCCATTTGGAAGTGCAACATTGAGAAAATTTTTATTGAACTTTAAGAAAAAGGATTTTCCAAGTGTTAAGACAATTAGACTTCATACTAATGGAATAAAGTGGACAAAAGAAATTTGGAATAAAATGACAGATCTACATGGATTAGTTACTGATGCAGAAGTATCTATTGATGCCGCCACCAAAGAAACTTATGAGAAAGTTCGGAGAGGTGGAGATTGGGATCAATTAATGGAGAATTTAAAATTTATTCCAAAAGAAGTTTCTTGGTTTGGAATAAGTATGGTAGTTCAAGATACAAATTATAAAGAGATACCACAATTTATAAAATTAAGAGATAAATTAGTAAAAGAGAGTGGTAATAAAAATATTTATGTTTATTTTGGTAAAATTACAAATTGGGAAACTTTTACAAATAAAGAATATGAAAAGAAGGCAGTCTGGAAGGAGAGTCATCCAAATTATAGTGATTTGGTGAGAATATTAAATGAGAATGTTAAAAAGTCGTATTGGCGAGATAGATTTATGGGAACTAATATGACAGATTTATTAAAGGATTAATATGAATGTTTTAGTTATAGGTGATTGTTGTAAGGATGTTTTTATATATGGTGATATAGAAAGAATAAGTCCTGAAGCACCAGTACCAGTTTTTATACTTACACACGAAGAATCAAATGATGGTATGGCAAAAAATGTTGCAAATAATATTGAATCGTTAAATATGCACATTCATACCATAACAAATAAAAATAGTATTATAAAGAAAAGATATGTAGAAAACAGGTCAGGTCAAATGGTATTGAGGGTTGATGAACATGATTACTGTGATAGAATAGATGAGAAACTTTTACATCATATAAAGGATAATAGGTGTAAACCAATATTTTCGGGACCAACAGACGTAGATGCAATTATCATATCAGATTACAATAAAGGATTCTTAGAAGAAGAAGATATTCAATGGATTTGTGAAAATAATGACAACGTATTTGTAGATACTAAAAAGAAACTTGGTCAATGGATTAAGGATGCAGATTATATTAAGATAAATGAGTTAGAATACCAGAAAAACCACGAGATGTTATCAGAAAAAGGATTTGAAGACAAACTTATTGTTACATTAGGTGGTAAAGGTTGTAGATATAAGGGAAAAGAATATTCAGTAAAAGAAGTTCCAGTAAAGGATGTGAGTGGAGCGGGGGATACATTTTTGGCAGGATTAGTTAGAGGGTATTTAGATACAAATAATATAGAAAGTGCAATAGAATTTGCACAGAAATGTACAACGCAGGTTGTACAGAAACATGGTGTGGCAACTGTTAACTTAGAGGAGTTAGAAAAATGAGTACTAAACCAATGAAACCTTTACATAAACCTAAAAAAACTGTAGATTTATCAAAAGCAGATACTATAAAATGTGATGATTGTGGAAATTATCTTTTTATCAATTCATATGCGATTAAAAGAATTTCAGCGATCCTATCACCAACAGGACAAGAAGGCATTGTGCCAGTACAAGTTTATAGTTGTGGTAATTGTGGAAAAGTTCCAAGTATGTTTTTAGAAGGCACTGGATTAGGGACTGATGGCTAATATATTTGTTTGCTTGTTTATCAGGCGGAGTAGAGAGTACTTATGTACAGACAAGTAGGTAATGGATTATTTGTTTTAAGTGGTAAGTATGTTGATTTATATTATCAAATACAAGAAAAAACTAAATCTTTTATAAAAGATGTCTTTGATGGTGAAGAATTATTAACACCAACTATCTTATCACCTGAAAATACAATTCGAAGTAATTATACTAAGTCATTTTCTAATCAGGCCCAAATGGTACATAGACATTTAGATGGTTCTGAAATTGGAATGAATTCACCTACAGTATGTTATCATATGTATGCTTATTATGAAGATGATTTTGTTGATGGTAATAAGACTCATATTTTAACTGGTAAATGTAATAGGTTTGAAGAAGGTGAATTAAATGATTTGACAAGACTATTACAATTTACAGGTCAAGAAATTGTACACATAGGTAGTTATGATTATGTAGAGGATTGTTTTGCTAAGTCAGTAGAATATGTAAGATCAATTTTTGAATATATGGGTTTAGATTATAAATTTGAAAGTGCTACAGACCCATTTTTTGGTAAAGATTCAAAAGTTAAAAAGAGGTCACAGAGGATTCATGGTTCTAAGGTAGAATATAAATTATATTTTCCAAATGAAAAACAGTATTTACCTGTAGGTTCTTTTAATTTTGTTGGTACATCATACCATAAGAGATTTAATATAATAAACACTCAAACAGATGACCCAGCTTCTGGATGTTGGGGTTGGGGATTAGAAAGACTTATGTATGCACTTATAAGTCAAAAGGGTGAAGATGTTGTTTTTAATTATCCCGTTAAATTAGATGATAAGAAAAGACACGGATATAAAAATATTATAGAGAATGAGGAAGGTTGGTATAGACTGGGTAGTAGAAATTATTGGTTCGCTGAAAACAAAATGGAAAATTTTAAAGAGATTGATATAGACTTTAAAGATATAGAGTTTGAGGTTATTACTGATTTAGATTCTTTAGATAGACGTAAAGTTGAAATATTAAGGGGACTTGAGGAATTTGAAAAAGGAGTTGATTGGAATTATAATTGGACATGGAAAGACGCTGAGAGAAGAATAAAAGAAGGACATATTTTAAAAATTGCATTTCATAATGGAATGGCAGTACAATGGGATTGGTATTTTACTAATAGTTTTATAATAAAAGATCACGATTCTTGGAGTGCCGTAGTTAATAAGTTACCTAAAGATTATCATTATTCAGCACACTGGTATTGTCATCCAAAATATAGAAGTAGTAGAAAATATCCTACATTTATTAAAGATTTTATATCCGCATCTTATAATTGGAGTTATAATAACGGTTACACTACTGATGTAAATTATCAAGATGGTTGGAATTGGAAATCCATTAAGGTTGTTAAAAAAGTTGGACACATTGGTAGAAATTGGTTAGATGAGTTTGGAATTGTAAAATGAAACTATTTGTATTAGGATATAATAAAACTGGTACTAAAAGTTTAGAAACGGCTATTAAGATACTTGGATATAGTGCTTTACATACTGGAGGCGGAAAATATACTGAGGAAATTTATTATAATATGTACAATAATAGACCTATTTTACATGGTATAGATTACCAAAGTTATTTAGATTATCCAATTTATGAACCAACTGTATTTAGTCATATTGTACACGAATATCCAGACGCAAAATATATTAGTTTAACTCGTGATTTGGATGGATATGTAGATTCTGTTTTGAGAGATAAAATAAAAAGATTAGAAGAAGGTGTTGTAGATTCTTGGAATTGGTTAGGTGTTGGAGATATAGAATTATTTGAAAATTATCCTCAATATCAAAAGGATTGGATTAAAGAACGGACATTATTTAAACATCATAGTAATATTAGTTTATTAAAAAAGAATAATATAGAATATTTAGAAATGAATATATGTGATAATGGGGAAGGTTGGAAAGAATTGTGTTCTTTTTTAGATAAACCAGTTCCAAATGTGGAGTTTCCATATGAACAATAATTTATTAATTGTAGCCCATCCTGATGATGAAGTAATTTTTGCTGGTAGTCTGTTGTTGTTACATAATTATATTGATAAGGTGATTTGTGTAACAAATGGTAAGGATGAAGTAAGAAAATCCGAATTTCAGAGTGTAATGAAAAGAGTAAAAGTAGATTATGAGATATGGGATTTTCATGATGAGTGGAAAGTAGATTTAGATATAGTGGGCATTAGAAAGAAATTGAATAAGGTATTGAGGGAAGTGAATTGGGATATGGTTTTAACTCATAATGAAGTTGGGGATAATGATTATTGTCATCCCCACCATAGACAAGTTTTTGAATGTGTAAAGAGCGAAATTCCTGATTTGAATAATTTATATTGTTTTGATAATCATGGAGAAGGTTTAAGTTTGGAAGAGGTTAAAGAAAAATTAAAATTATTAAATTTATACAAAAGTCAAATGAAAGAATTGGGTATTATTTTCATTCCGATGTTAGAACATTATTTTTATAATGAACACTTAATTAAACACACTTGATATTTATTAATAGACTTAAAGTTATTACTATAATAGGAGAAATACATTGAAAGGCATAATTTGTAGTTTTGATTGGATCCCATCAAGTGGATCTTTAAAATTACTTGAAATAAATACGAATATTTTGTTGGGTGGAATGCATCAAATAGAAAATTTTCTAAACTTCGATGGGTTAGCAACTTACTGTAATTCTAACGGAATATCAGAAGTAAAATTACACCATAATAATGGTGCATTCTATGGATCCGATTTTGATGGGAATCAACTTGAATCAATTTCACAAGAAGTACAATCTAAAGTGTCTTCCAGTTTGGCGACACATAATATATCTTCTTCACTTTATTTAGATATAAATGATTATCCAGATGGAATGACTGAAGTAGGAACAGATGATATTTTAGATTTAAGAGTTGGTACTTCTGGTAATAGTAAATTAGATTATATGGCAATTAAGAAAGATAATTTACGAGAATTTATAAATCAAATCGGTAGTGGTAGTTTAATGGCAGAGACAGGTTCGGAACAAATACAGTCTCATAATTCAAGTGGAATTCCAGACTATCTTTGGAAAATATCAACACGAGATCAACATTTAGGTATTGCATTTTATGAATCGAGTAGTTATAGTTCTTCGATTGATAATACAATATTACCACCCGGAAATAGACAATTTATGGCAACATCATTTATAGAAAAGTATTATACTCCAGATAATGATAAGTGGGGATATTTTAATGAGATATATTATGTTGTAGCTTTGATGGAAGATGGTACTGTAACACCATTATCCATTAATTCGGATAATCCGATTTTCCGTAGTAGTTTTAGTCGAAAAAGTTTTAATGATTATAGTAATAAAGATTTAAGATTAAAAAGTAAAATAGTTTCGTTTGGATTATGTGGTGAAAATACTAACATTAAATTAGCAGACAATTCTACTAATACTCCAATTCAAATTCACATTTCAAGTAGTAATTTAGATTTAGTAGATGTAAAAACTGTAAAAATTGACAGTTTAGATTTAAATTCACATGCATACAACACAGTTGACTCCAGATTGGGATATTATACATCTTATACTGGGAGTTTAAATTTTGTTTCTGGTAGTAACAATTTCACACTTATACCAAAATATAGTGATAATTGTTATGATGTAGATGGTACGGTTTTACATGGAAATACATTAATGCCGATAAAAAGTGGTACAGCTAGTTGGGAGATTAAGAAAGTTAGTACAGTTCAAAGTGGAGATGTTTATCTAAATTCAAATTTAAGTGAAGCTACAATTAGTAGTGTATCTACAACTACTGATCAAGTTCTTGTCTACCCACAAGCACAATCAGAGTTACAGTATCAACGATCATTATTTTGTGATGATAAATTAGTATTGATCGAAAATCATATGTATACTCTAAATGAGCCTCTAGTTTCACATATTTCAAGTTCGTTATCTGGAAGTGATTGTTTTACTCAGGAAATGAATTTACTCTCACATAATATAACCAATGGGGTCAGGTTTAATTATTCAGATTATAGTGGTAGTGTGTATAACTATTCAAAAAATATTCTTGACCAGTTGAGTAATGTTTATAGTTCTTCGGTTTGGGATTGGTAGTATAAAAATAAGAGGTTTTAATGGAAAGAACTTATGTACAGGATAATCGAAATATACCATTTAAATATAAAGCGAAATATGAATATTGTGTAGGTATGCACCTTACAAATATGTGCAATTTATATTGTGCAGGATGTTCTCATTATTCTAATTATAAATTAGATGGTTATTTAAGTGTTGAAAGATTTACAGAGTATATGGAAACTTGGGCAGACAATTTTAATGCTTTAAGTTTGGAATTACGATTAATGGGTGGAGAACCAACTTTACATAAAGATTTAGAAGAAATACTTAAAATTAGCAGAGAGTATATACCTAAGAATAATATATGTATTTTAAGTAATGGGTTTTTTATCGATAATCATCCTACTTTAAAAGAAACTTTAATAGATAATAAAATTGTATTTAAAGTTTCTTACCATAGTGATGATCCAGAATACCAAGAAAAGTTAAAACCAATTAGAAAAAAATTATTACAATGGTCAGAAGATGGATTAGATTACAGGTCGTATGATGTTTCTACAGATACTAAAGTTGTTTATGGTGGTGGTGAATATTATAATCAAGGACATTATGGACAAGTAATGGATGATCAAATATGGCATAAACAATATATGGGTTATGGTATAACAATGAAACCATTTAAGGATAATAATCCGAGAGGTGCTTGGTCGATTTGTAATTGTACTTGGGCTAATGATGGAGTTGCAACTATACAATTATATGAAAATAAATTGTGGAAATGTCCACCCATAACTTATTTAAAAGATGTATTGAGTAAATTTGATTTATTGGATGATGAAGATTGGAAACCATATTTAAGTTATAAACCAATAGAGTTTCCTATTTCAGTAGAAGATATGGTAAAATGGATGAGATTAGAGGAAGAACATATATGTAATATGTGTCCTGGTTCAATAGAAAGTAGAGAAAAGGTTTTAGATAAAGATGTATTTGGGAAAAGAAGTTATACATAATATTTTTTGGTGTGGTGGCATCGATTCCACTTATTTGGTTTGTAAGTTAGTAATTGTAGATAGAGAACCGATACAAACTTATTATTTGAACTTTCCATGTGATGGTTATTATCCACCTTTTAAGGTTATGGAAAAGTTAAGGGAAATGATAATTAAACAATTTCCTTATACAGAAAGTCTATTTCCACCGACGATATTAGTAGAAGAATTTCCAATAAATAAAGAAGTTTATAAAAAGCTTAGATTTCTACATGAAGAATATAATCATAGTCGTAGACTTATTGATCAAAATTTTTTTATGGCACAATATGCACTACACCGAAAGGAAATTTTTGAAATTGGTTATGAAAAAGATATTAATGTTGGTGGTTATTCACCAGCAACTCGATTGTTGAGAGAACATATGAACGATGATTTTTTAATATCTCATTCTGAAATTAGAGAGTTAGATATTTACAAATATTGGAAGTTTCCAATTTCAAAAACTTATAGAAAAGAAATGGTTCAAGATTCCATTAATTACGATTTTAAAAAAGTACTTGAAAATACTTGGTCTTGTAGATGGCCAAAACCAAATGGGGATATTTGCGGGGGAGTGGTAGAGTATGATGATGAAACGATTGGGTGTTGCCAATCTGATTATGAATTTATTAAACGGAAATCTAATTATAACGATATATTAAATGATTAAAGATTATATAAATAAGGATTGTATAGTTAGTTTATTAATGGGATTTTCTGCA
>LWDU01033458.1_pt1 | contig 16759 bp, 15 predicted proteins | sample 727161 | NCBI WGS metagenome assembly LWDU01 (sample SAMN04566230, study PRJNA314399) | hydrothermal vent metagenome | isolation source: deep sea hydrothermal plume seawater | place: Mexico: Gulf of California, Guaymas Basin | collected 2004-07-11
ACGATGGTGGTGCGATTGCTACGATGACATACTTTGGTGGTGAAAAGTGTGTTCCTGGCTATAACGTGATGGGCATTTGCAAAGCTGCCTTAGATGCGTCGATGCGGTACTTAGCATATGATCTCGGTCCACGGGGGATTCGAGTCAATGCGCTGAGCGCTGGCCCGTTAAAGACTCTTGCTGGCTCAGCCGCTGGAGTGGGTGAAATGCTTACGATGTATCAAGACATCGCACCGACGTGTCGAAACATTACACACGAAGAAGTTGGCCGTACTGGAGCTTTTTTGCTCTCGGATTGTTCCAATGGAATTACCGGTGAAATTCTTCATGTCGACGGCGGTTACAACGCAATGGGTTCTCCCGGTCGTTTGCTAGACAAAGTTCGCGAGCTGCAGCAGCAATCGTAAAGTTGCAGGTTTAGTATCATGACGAAACCAACCAAAATAGCGATCGCCGTAGTAAAAAACGGCGATCGTTTTCTTGTTGGGCAACGGTCCCAAGATCAAGTCCTTGCTGGTTTATCGAAGCGGGAGAATCGGATTTAGAGGCGGCTGTGCGTGAGTGCTTCGAAGAGACGGGTGTTAAAGTGGCTGCGGTTGGTCGTTATATGACGGTAGAGTATTCTTATAAACATGGGGATTTGCAACTGAGTTTTATGGCTTGTGAGCCAAAGCCAACTGCGTGTGCTCCAAACCAGCCATTTCGCTGGGTCGATCGGGAACAGTTGGCGGAGTTGTCTTTTCCCGAGGCGAACGCTGTCATTGTTGAGCAACTGCGAAGTCATCGAGATATTGTCCAACCCATCCGCGCATGAACGCACTCTGATAATCGAAATGTGGGTTTAATTGGGAATAGTTACTAGGACCGGAATAAACGGAAATACGTGTTCTATGCAGTCCGGTTAGGGCGTGTTGCGACGGTTACAGAGGGGACTGCAGCGCGTTGTGGGCAGACTTCGATGCAGGTTGTACCACGTATGCCGCTCGAGCATATTGCACCGATTTGTGCAAACGTACCCATGATATCACCGGCGGCATTTATTTTGCGGTTTTGCTACAGGGCAGGTCGATGTCTGTTTTGCTGGGACGAGTTGTGCTCCATCACAATAAACTTTTAAACGTTCCAGTTATGCGAAAATCGAACTATTATTTTGATGTGGATAAAACGATGAAAAAAACATTCCGAGTAGTTTCCAGTGGGCCTAATGATTCTTTGCTAATGAGTGACTTTCTTAGTGAACGTGCACTTACTAAAGAATTCGACCAAATTGGCATGGACGACTGTAGCACGGATTTAACGCTCCGTGGTCTTCCTGTTCTTAGTGGTCTCATTGGTCCCATGGCAGATGGCCCCCAGGTCGTTCGATATGAAACTCCAACTGTGTTCGAGGAAATGACCAAAGAGTGGTCCTATAGCTCCACTTCAAAACGCAAAAAATTTGATTCGATGGATGCTACCGAGATTCACTAGCCTTTTGTTGTGCACGATGTGCAATTTTAACGAAAGCAGTACACACGCAATACGACGGAAAACGATCTACTTCTCTCTCTCTTACTTGATTATTCTCCTCGTACATGAAGGGACACCACCGCTATTCTGCGGTCCGGGTGTCCCTTTTTTGTTTACCTCGCTCAACGCCAGCGAATTAGAGTACAATGTGCTAAATATTGTCAGACAGTTTGATGATCAACCGTAATTCAATAACCAATCCCCCCATGATTCACCCTCAATTACTTTCCATTCTCCGCTGCCCGACGACGCAATCACAGTTGCAGATTGCAGATGAGGCGGTGATCGAAAGCGTCAATGCGGCTATCGCTGCGGGAAAGATGCAGTCACGAGTTATGGAGACGCTAACGCGGCCTCTCGACAGTGGGTTGGTAAATGCAGATGGCTCACTGTTGATGCCCGTGTACGAAAACATCCCAGATATGAATCCTGACGATGCGATAACTCTAGAGCAACTGGATCAACTCGATCGGGAAATTACCGAGGGATTTGAATAATGGAAAAGAGTATCTTCCAACGCATCATTGACCGCGAAATACCAGCGGACATTATTTACGAGGACTCGCTGTGTTTGGCATTTAAAGATGCAAACCCTCAAGCCTCGACGCATCTTTTGATTATCCCTAAAAAAGAAATCAAATCACTCGATGATATTTCTGTCGAGGATGAGTCACTGTTGGGACATTTACAACTAGTGATACGTGATTTAGCGCGGGAGTTTGAATTAATCGATGGCGGCTATCGAGTGATTACCAACTGTGGTGCTGGAGCTGGGCAAACGGTTTTTCATTTGCATTATCACTTGATGGGCTAAGCACATTCTGATTGCCAACGGGCCATGCTCACAATGCTCAGATGGTGAAGAATATCTTGGTGAGGTGATAAAACACTGGGGCTGCGAAGCATAATGAGTCGATGCGATCTAGGATACCCGCATGACCTTGTACCAAAGTGCCATAATCTTTGACCCCACGATCGCGTTTGATTGCTGACATTGTCATCCCGCCGGCGAAACCCATAACCGAAATCACAATCGCCATAATCGCTGCTTGCCAAAACAAAAATGGAGTTACCCATGAGAACAGGGCACCAAGTAATGCGGAAGTCGCCACTCCACCAATGACACCCTCCCACGTACGACTAGTATTGATCCGTGGGGCAATAATATTTTTCCCCAAGAGCTTCCCCCAAGCGTATTGCAACACATCGTTAAGTTGAGTGATTAGAACAAAGAAAAACAACAATCCCTTATTGCGGTTGATGTCATGTCCGTCGCTGTCTTGGACGTGACTCCACGGTGTCTTCTGCACAGCCTCATTTGCAGCAGGAGCGTCAATTTCGACATTGGATTGTGTAGTGGATCCGAGATTGAGGTAAAGAATGGCGGGGGCAAAGCTCAGCGCATAGACACAAATCAACAATCCAATTTGTATTTTTGCGGATCGTTCTAAGAATCGTTTTGCATCGTTCGCCAGCGCGATTCGGGCAGGGATGAAGAGCGATGCATAGATTGGTATCGCGATGAGAAATAGTTCACCTTGAATAGCTACTAAAAAAAACTGTAATGGCGTAAATACAACCAAAACCCAAAACAGTGTTCGATGGTCACTGCGTCGAGTCGGCGTCATGGTAATAAATTCGCGGAGGGCCCAGAAGCCGATCAAGCCGAACAGAACGACCGTTCCTTGTTCACCAATGAACAAGCCGGCGATCAGTACGGCTGACATCAGCCACCACGAACGGATACGTTGATTAAAAGAGCGAACGATAGCAGTGTTAAGGCGTTGTTCGGAACTACCGTCAAGTAGTTTGCCGGCCGTCGAGGCGAGAATCAGCAGCAACATCACTGTCGCGATGAGCCAAGCGGTTCGTTCATCAAATGGTAGATTCAACACGCGTTTAACGTCGACAAAGGCCCACAAAAATTGATTGAATAAGTTAAGCATCAGATTATTATACTGTCCTTAACAATCTTTGAGGTTGATAATGGCCGTACGGGCGCGGTCGAGGAACTCATGTTTTGTCTCACCTTTTTCCAACCAAATCGGCGCGCCAACAGTAATGTGACTCAATAAGGGGACAGGTAGAATTTCACCACGTGGTAATACTCGGCTCATGTTGTCCAAATATACTGGAACTAATTCTAAATCGGGTCGTTTCTTCGCTAGGTAAAATAGACCGCTTTTGAATTTGATCATTTCTTCAGCAGGATTGCGACGACCTTCGGGGAAAATAATCAATGAGTAACAATCTTTCATCTCTCGAATCATCAAATCGATTGGACTTTGGTGCACTTTAACTTCGTTGCGGTCGATCAGCAAGGCATTAAATGTCTTGGCGATGTGCTGCCGTAACCAGCCTTTTTCCCAATAATCTTTAGCAGCGACGGGTCGCGTGAGTTCACGGATTTCGCGAGGTAGGCTAGCCCATAATACAAGTGCATCGAGATGACTTGTGTGGTTCGCAAAGTAGATACGTTGGCACGTGTCTGGCAGACAATCAACCCAGCGTATCGTGTAGCCACTGATGATTTTGGCTGTCGCGACAAGAAGTTTACTGGTTAATTGCATGATTTAGGAAACTCAAGAAAAGAAAGCATTTTTATATTCTATCGGAACAGGCAGAAACCACCACAGGCGGAAAAGCAGTTATTTCAAATCTCTGGTACATTAAACCCCATGGTAAAAGCAATCGTTTTGGTTTTAGACCACTTATCTGCGAAATATATAGGTCCCTACGGCAACACTTGGATTCCCACGCCCGGATTTAACCAACTAGGGACCTGTTCGTTATTGGCCGAATCGATGATCGCTAGTAGCACCGATATTGCGGAAATCTACGCGAGTTTTCTAGGGGGGCAACATCCCGTTATTACTGGACCCGGTCGAGTTTCGTTATTGGATCAACTGACCGAGAAAGGTGCGACGAGCACTTTGATTTCAAGCAGCGAGCAACTGCTGCAACTGCCGTATTGTGATGCCTTTACACAACAGGTCCTCGTTCCGCTTACTGCTAATACGGAAACGGCTGCTGATATTGAATCCACGATGATGGCAGGTTTCTTTGGTGAAGTATTGAATTGGCTAGAAACGACAGCAGCGGCGGACCAGGAAGATTTATTGTGGATTCATGCAGACAGCTTGGGTAAATGTTGGGACGCGCCCGCTGAATTGCGAGAGATGTTTCGTGGCGACGAGGATCCGGAAGCTAGCCTAGCTACAGATCCTCCGTTTTCGCAGCAGCAGCAACCATTGGATCCGGACGCGCAGCTTCAAGTTAGTCATTCTTATGCTGCCCAAGTCTGTGTGGCAGATACTTGTTTAGCAGCGTTGCATAGTGCCCTCGAAAATTATGCTTTGGGCCATCCGTCCGACCCGATCTTGTTGATCGTGACGGCGGCACGAGCCATACCGATCGGTCAGCATGGTACGGTCGGTTATCAACAAGCGGCATTGTACAGCGAACAGTTACATGTGCCGCTGTTTGCCACGATACTCGCGTCAGAGTCTCGAGTTACATCTTCACGCAACCAACGGATGTTGCAATCGGAATCGATTTATCAAACATTGGTTGAATGGTTTGGTTGCGAGAATGTAGCTAGCGATGAATTGCCGCAATGCCAGCAGTCGTTTTTGTCACTAATTGTTGATGAGAGCAGCGCTGGGGTTTACGATCTTGCCAATGCGGTGGCCATTTCAAAAACTGACCAATCTACCGAGATCGCTATCACGACCGCCGCTTGGTTCGCTAAAGTTGTTGGAGATCAAGTAACGGAGTTATTTGTGAAACCCGATGACCGCTGGGATATCAACGAAATTGCCGCTAAGCGTCGTGATGTCACGTCTGCGATCGAAGAGATGTTCACTGCTGGCGATTTGCAGCAATTTTCCGTCGAACTGCCCAAATTATTGTGGAATCAGATTTTGCGGTAAAAAAATAGACGCTTCATTTTGCGACGTTTCTACTGGGCCGGTGAGTCATGCTCGATTGCACTTTCAAGGCCGTCGACAAAACCGTTATAATTCGCTGCCGCTATGCACATTTGGCCAGCGCGGGTCAAAATCGCATAGCTAAAATTTTTCAAGCAGAGACAATGGAGGTCGTAATTGATTGTGTGGAAGTTTTCTAGATGTGCTGTGAGAATAGTGACGCCCAGCATTTTTATGTTGACGCTAGGAATATCTGCGTTGACCAACGCACAGCCCCCACTTGTTCAACGGCCTGCTGCTCCCGCGCGTAGTAATACTGCAACGTCGCGGTCGCAAGAGTTAGCGGAAGCGCCTCAATCGAGTCCTTTTTCCTCAAGTACGCAACCCGCTGGAGGTGGCGCGGGACCAATTAATTTGCGATTACGAATTGCCTGGGGTGGTGGTGTTGTTCGACAATGGCGGGGCACCATTACTATTTCTGCCGGAGAACTTGAGGATTTGGTCCCTCGTAGTATCCACCCAATTCCTTCCGCTCATTTACTGCCGGCAATTAGTTCACTCACTGTTGGAACAGACAACAGTGATTCACTCGTACGACATAATGCGTCTGTCGATGGTCAAGCTAGAGGGCAGTCCAAGTCGCAGGCGGTGTTTGTGCAACAAAATAAACCTAGTCAATTTGATGCGTTTGACATCAGCGTAACTGCCCCCCGGCAAGCGATTTTGACTGTGGAATTGGCAGCTGTTGACGATTCAAGTATTCATTTTGAATTACGCCGTCCGCTCGCCTTTTTTGTGACTCGTGACGCCGAAGTTGAGTTAGACAATACGGGTAACCGAGGGCAGGTGCGGCGGATCGCTGGTGATCGTTTGAGGATTGTCACTGAGCGGGTGCATTTGGTGTTTCACCCACAGGAGCTATTCGAACTAACTCTTGTCCCTCATCAACTTGGTGAAAACAAAACCGGTAACTATCGATATGAATTAGACGTTATTGCAGTTGCTGAGAATCTTAACATCCATCATCAGCAGCGAGCGATTGAGGTTGCAGCGACGGAGGAATTTCCCGCCTGGAATCAGATAAAGATTCCGATACCGACTCGGCCGGGTATTTACAACGTTCGTTTCGCGGTGCTGGCAAAACGTTTTACAGACACGTTTGTACGAACTTCGCCGCTTGCTCAACGAATGGTCCAAATTGTCGTGGTTGGTGGAAAATCTCCGGTTCCGGCGGTGGCGACGAAATGGCGAGAAGTTACAAATTATAATCCGGCTGACCCGAGTTGGTGGCAACGACTACGTGAAATTGATCCGACCAATAGAATTAAATATTTGGCGGGGTCAAGTCCGTCGTCGATTGGCTTTGCACCTTTCGGCAACCGACGCGCACAGAAAATACAGCATCACAATAAAACGATGACTCGTCTGGGGAGCGGGGGATGGCAAGCGTTGCCCCTGGAAATTGAAAACCCGCTACGTCCACACTTGTTGGAAATTGAATATCCCAATGACGTTCAACAGACGGCAGCAGTCAGTGTCATAGAACCTAACGCGCTCGGAAAAATAGGACCGTTAGGAGTGGATACTGGTTGGGATCTTGATGAGATCCCTTGGCAAGCAACGCCCGAAACTCTAACGCATAAGGTGTTGTTCTGGCCGAACACGAATACACCGATGTTAGTGATTCGTAATCAGCTTTCTAGTAAGCCAGTGGTGTTTGGTAAAATTCGAGTTCAGCAATTACAAGGAAACTTGTCCGAACTCTATCCGGAATTGGCTCGGGAAAACTATAGTCGTTTGGCCTTAGCCTACTATAAAAAACCATTGTTTGCGGAGAACTTCAGTAGTCGCGAAGCAGTCGGGCCCGACAGTGTGGCAACGTTGGACGACTGGAATACGTTTTACGACGGCGGTCAGCGGTTAGTGCAGTATTTGCATTTTGCTGGCAACAATGGCGCCGTTGTGAATGTGTTGAGTGAAGGTAGTAGTCTATTTCCGAGTGATCTTTTTCATGCGACCCCAAAGTACGACAGTGGAGCATTTTTTGACAATGGGCAAGATCCATTGAAAAAAGACGTGCTGGAAATGCTCTACCAAATGTTTGATGAACATCAGCTCGTGCTAATTCCATCCATTCAACTAAACATGCCGCTCAACGAATTGGAACAGCAGCTCCAGCGCTCTACGCGTAGCGGGGGTATCGATTCAGCGATCGGCATACGATTAACTAACGCCGCTCCAGGCCTGACCGGTGCTAGTACCGGTGGTCGCTACAATCCACTGGATCCGCGTGTTCAATTGGCGATACGAAATCTAATCAAAGAGATGGTGCAACGGTATCACGAACACCCCAGTTTTGCGGGTATTAACATTGAGCTTATTCCCGATTCGTATACACATTTGCCAAATTCAAATTGGGGCTTGGATCCGGTGACGTTACAGCGTTTTTTTCAAGATCAAGAAATTCGACCGAGTGACTTGCCCGCTGATAATGTAAATGCAGTTCGGACTAGTTTGGCAAACGAGTGGAATCTGTGGAAACAACAACAGTTAAGCAAACTGTACAAAGACATTGCTGCTGACATAAATATTTCTTCAAAAATGTCATCAGGGAACGACCAGCGGTATCCCCAGCGACTATATCTCTCGACAGCCGAGTTGTATGAGACGGTAGAGATTCAACGGCAGGCGTTTCCAACATTGCCATCAAAGAATATGTTGATAAACATCACTCGCAACATGTCGATCAATCCAGCGCTTACTCGAGATGTAGAAAACCTAGTGTGGTTATCCCCGCACAAAGCCAATCCAGTTGTTGATCCAGCATTACAGAATATTGATATTGAGTTGGCTCAATCGGTGGGCGTTCATCAATTGTTTTCACAATCCGAATTGCATGGCGCTGTTTTCTTTCATGCCCCCACCACGGCTCAACTTCCGCAACTCGATGCCAAATCTCCGTGGGGCGCTGTCAATACGCAGACTTGGTTTGCCAACACGATTACACCATCACATTTCTACAACCGTGAGCGATTCATTAGCAAACTTGCAAAGACAGATTGTCGAGTGTTGGTGGACGGAGGTTGGTTTTTGCCTTTAGGGCAAGAGGATCACACGCGTGATTTATTGGCCACTTATCAACAATTGCCTGATGTTACGTTCGAAACGATTAAGAATAAATCCAATCCAATCCCTCAACCTCTAGTAATTCGTCGTCACGTTGAGAGTGGCTTCAAAGACGGCACCAAGACCTACTTGTATGTATTGAATAATGCACCTTGGGCGGTGACCGCTCAAATCGATATTAACATGCAACCGGATGGCGTGCCGGTTTCGCTCAGCCATAAATCTAAGTCGAGTTATCGGTGGCACCTTAATGGTGCGACTTGGCAAGTTGTCATGGAACCATTTGACTTAGTTGCCATTCGTATTGACCGTGTCGAGGCGCGAGTGGTATCGGCCTCGGTTCAATTTAACAAGGACGTGATCTCGAAATTACAAGAAAATATATTGGCGGTCAATCAACAACTTAGTCGCCTCGAACAGCCAAAGGCACTGTTGATTCGCAATGGTGATTTTGAAGACCGTGGCGTTCCCCCCTCGGTAAACGGTTGGATATTTGACAAGAGTGCGGGCAATCTTGTGACGATCGGAACCGCAGTCGCTCAACAAGGGGAACGGTACTTAGAACTGCGGCGAACGAACGCTTCGCGAAATATTCTGTGGGTGCGTAGCGAACCGTTTACTGTGCCCACGACGGGTCGGATTGCATTTTCAGTTTGGTTAAGAACACAAGATGCAGTTAAGGCACCAACGGTACGATTGGCAATTGAGGGTCGGTATTATGGACAACCATATTACCGACCGCGCACGATTGGGAGGTTACAGACAGGTCGGGCGAGTAGTCAGCAACCGGCGGTATTACATGCGAATTGGACGAAGTATGTGATTGTGGTAGATGACCTGCCAGTGCGAGGCTTGACTGATATACGCGTTGGTTTTGATCTGATGTCCGCTGGTCAAGTTGAAATTGATAATTTACAGGTTTACGATCTGTGGTTTCAACCGCGTGAGTACCGCGAGTTGAAGAAAGAGGTTTCGCTTGCGTATTCATACCAGAAACAAGGTCGAGTGGCAGATAGTTATCGGTTTTTAAATGCATTTTGGCCGCGATACATTTCTCGCTACGCGCCGCCGAGATTCTCAGAGGTCGCCAGACGGTTAGACGACACAATCAATGCAGGGCCTGAGACGTCGCAATGGCCTTTGATGCCAAACGTATTACAGCAGTTTAAAGACTTGCCGCAGAAGCTATTTCCGTTTTAGTAGCGCTGTTAGACCTCAGCGTCGTCTTTGAGTTGCACTTGCAGGGCGCTGAGGATTTGGTTCACTCGTTCATTTTTGCTGCGGACGTTAATGACGTTGTCGAGTACGAATTCTTCTTTGTCGCCGGTTGGGCGAATGTAGAGTCGACCTGATTTGAGCAGCATATGTTCAAAGATATCGTTGATTTCCATTTCAAAACGCATGTGGGGTGCGGAAAAACGGCGACTATGTCTGGGGAGCCCGTGATAATGAATAACTTCGTTGGGTCGGATGACCCAATAGTCGAGTAAGCGTGCGAGGTACATTACGATGAAGACAAATCCAAGCAATCCCGACATCGTCCAGTAAAATACTTTGTCGGCAACGGGGTTAATGCGGGAAATCATATTTCCAAAACTGCCCATGAGTTCAGGGGATTTCACGCCGACGACCACGAGTCCTAAGACGACAGCAAAGATGAAGAAAACGACCGCTAGAAATTTACTTTGCGGAAAATCAAACGCCATGACGAAAAGGTTGAATGTGAAAAGGAAGAGGAAGATCACCGTGACCAAGATGGCGGATGATCGTTTGACGGGTTGGGGCGACTTGCTGGCGATTGGTGTTGCGTCAACCGCCTGAGTCTCAGCGGCAGTCGCTGTTGTAGGTTCTTCATAAACACTAACGGAGAATGAGAGCACTAAGGCAGCGACGATGCTCGCGATCAGAGTGGGGTAGAGGAAGATTATTTTGGGGTAATGATAAATCCGTACTTCGTCTTTGATGCGAGCTTTTTTTTCTTTTTGACTTAGTTCGGGAGCCATTGTTTGTAAACCTCGCGGGTAATGCTTGGTGTTTGTCTCATGTTAAGCGTAAGGGGTTTGTAATCGCAATGCAAATGAAAATAAAAGCGGAGGGCACGGGACTTGAACCCGCAATCCGCAAGCGGACGTCTGATTTCGAATCAGATTGCTAGCCAATTCGCCTACCCTCCAGTGATTCCTTACATCGACGCATGTTTAGCTGTTGCTATTCTTATCGGATATTTAGCCAAAGGCAAGGGCAGGAGCTAGTCGCACTGAGAGTTCGCCCGCTGCCAGTACCTGTTTGCGCTGCCTGTCCCGATAGCCTTCCCTGGAAAATCGGTCTATACCCATAATCGCCGATGTAGTTTAATGTTCGCAGATACGTTTCTTCATGGATTGAAGGACATTGTTTTTTTCGAGGGGGATGAGAGCATGGATGCTCGAATAGCTGCAATGATTGTGGCAATAGGTGGATTATGTCTGCCTTTAACTGCGAATGGGGCTAGTTACCGCACGCAGAATTTTATGGTCACTGCAGATACTCCGAGTTTGGCCAGAGAAATTGCATTAGCCGCGGAAACATATCGTCATGGTTTGTCTCGGCAATGGTTAGGCTATGATTTAAAGCCATGGTCTGCACCGGTGCCGATTCAAGTAAACGTGGCGTCTCATTTGGGTGCGGGCGGTGTCACGAGTTTCATCTTTGAATCAGGAGTTCCTAAGCATTGGCAGATGACGATTCAAGGCAGTCGTCAACGCGTGCTCGATAGCGTGTTGCCACACGAAGTGAGTCATACTGTTTTTGCCACTCACTTTGGCAGGCCTTTACCGCGGTGGGCGGATGAAGGTGCCTGCACGACGGTTGAGCATAATTCCGAGAAACAGAAACAGCATAAATTGTTGTTGCGTTATCTGACGACTGCTCGCGGAATTCCGTTTAACAAGATGCTGCGAATGAAGGAATATCCGCGAGATATCATGACGTTATATTCTCAGGGATTTTCCGTATCACAATATTTAATCGCGCATCATGGAAAACGGACCTTCATCAAATTTCTCGAGGATGCGATGTCGAGTGGTAATTGGGATTTGGCGATCAATAAACATTATCCGTTTACGGGAGCATCAGATTTACAAGTAAAATGGGTCGCCTGGTTAGGTAAGGGAAGTCCACAGGTATCGATGCCAGCAACGCTGGCGACATTTATTGCCACGGGCAAACCGGCAGACGAGGAGCACCCTGCTGATGTGGGTTGGGTTGCTAGACGACGTTGATTCAAAAAGACATTCGGGGTGTTTCGTCTAATTGGAAAGTAGATTCGGATGAAGTTATCACCATTTCACTTGGCAGTGGGTGTACATGATTTAGTTGCTGCTCGAGAATTCTATGGGGAACTGCTGGGATGTGCTGAGGGGCGTAGTTCGGAACGGTGGGTCGATTTCAATTTTTTTGGACACCAGTTTGTGGTGCATGTTGATAATGGCAAAGATAGGTACGGCCCAGCAGTGGACGTGACCAATGCAGTGGACGGACATGCTGTGCCGGTTCCACATTTTGGCGTGGTACTAGAGTGGCATGCTTGGCAACACCTAGCAGCCAAATTGAAGTCAGCGAATATAGAGTTCCTGATTGAACCGCATATCCGCTTTGCAGGAGAAGTTGGTGAGCAGGCGACGATGTTCTTTTACGACCCGAGTGGCAATGCGTTGGAGTTCAAAGCGTTTCAGGATGAGACGCAAATTTTTGCGACTACGGATTAATACCCCACCCTCCGCGTAGCGATTTCCGCGGATAAAATTGGATTATGAATGTAGCCTCGGCATGCGGTTGTCGCACGAATGCGTTTTTGGTCCAATCACGGAGTTCTAGACATCGGTCTGGACTGGCGCGTTGTGAATGCTTCCAAGACGGTAATTGCCTGTTCGAGGAAACGCTGTATTTCTTGTGACGTTGCGGCGATACGAACATTACGCTGCAAGAAGACGAAACGATTGGTGAATATTAACGACCGGTTAAATGGGTGTTATTGTTGAGTAGTTTTTTGATGATTAAGACAGTGGTTGTGGCGCCGAGTGCTGCTCCAAAAAAGATTGCGGCCGGGATGATCCAATGTTCATTTGAGGTCAGGTGAGCGAAAAACATGAGAGAGATTGTCCTTAGGAGTAAGAAATGTGTCGCAACAGTTTAAAATAGTAATATATTTATGATGAGCAAGGCTTGGTGTTCTGTTGCCAGGCGGCGAGCAATTCTTCTACAATTTGGTCGATCGGGTGGTCGATATTAATTTGGGCCATCACGATAGGACCCTGTCCCCGCATTCTCTTAGCGTCAGCTTCCATTACATTGAGGTCGGCACCAACGGCTTCAGCCAAGTCGATTTTATTGATTACCAGTAGGTCTGATTGGGTGATCCCAGGTCCCCCTTTACGTGGCACTTTATCACCCCCGGCAACATCAATAACGTAAATCGTATAATCGGCTAGCTCACGGCTAAAATCGGCTGCCAGATTATCTCCCCCCGACTCGACAAACAAAAGTTCCGGCGTATGTAGCTGTGAAAGTTCTTCAAGTGCAAGTAAGTTATGCGAGATATCTTCGCGAATGGCAGCATGGGGGCACCCGCCGGTCTCTACAGCGCGAATGCGGTCCGCTTGCAATGCATCGTTGCGCAAAAGGAATTCTGCATCTTCTTGTGTGAAAATATCGTTTGTGACCACAGCGAGATTATGTTTATCGCGGAGTGCCTTGCAGAGTGAAAGCAACAAGGCTGTTTTCCCACTTCCGACAGGACCACCAATACCAATAGTAAACGCACGCTGTTGATAGTCTCGATTAGCACCCGGCAAAGCGCGTTGATCAAAGTAACCGGGATTTTCAAGTGGTTCATGTGAGTGTGTTGCACCGTGCGAATGGTCATGGCTATGGTCATGGTCGTGGTCATCATGCATGATTGTAGTGGCCTATCTGTGGAAGGTGCAATAAAAGATTGTTGTGGATTTAAGATATTCCAAGGCTAACTCTGAAACAGCCTTGAGTAGAGTCGGTCGTGGTTGGATTGTAAGATATCGAGGATGGGTGAGGTTTGTGCGATGTCACTCAAGCAATACGCCTTACAGTGTTTTAGCACTTGTGTAAATTCGTTGTCAAGTTGGGGCCAAATGGATTGTGCGGCTAAGGGGCCGATAATATTTAGTCGTATCGCACTGGAAATCAAATCACGGATCATGGTGAATAGAAACAACTCCGCACCGTCGTAAAGAGAAATTCCAAGTGAGCGAGTGACATATCCGAACGTCGGGAGTAGATGCCCCCGGATCGTCTTATTGCGAACTTGCGCCTGTAATAGCTCGACGGTATCGCAGTCAAACGCTTGGCAACAAGTCGCTAGAAATGCTTGACCCTGCCGTAAGCTCGCGCGCTTAGCCACATGATTACCAAGCAGGGCGTGACATAGGTTGTCTAATTCAACGGTAGTTTGAATTTGTTGATGAGCGGCCACAAATTGTGGCAGGCTGTAATGACGACTTTGGCGAATTTGTGTGACCAACAGATCCAAAAGTTGCCCAGGCTGTTTTAATTCGCCCCATTGATAGAGTGCTTCAAGACCGCCGGAATGTGCAAATCCTCCGCTTGGAAATGACGAATCGGCCAATTGGTACAGTAATCGTGTATTAGAAGATGTTTGGGACACAGTAAACGCTCAATTCAATGAATAGCAATCGTTATAGTTTAACAAATTAAAAATTTATTACGATTCTTCCTCAATAATGTGGTATCCGAACCAACGAAAAATCGAAACTAGAATAGCGGTTCGTATATCGCAATCAATTTGCAAGAGTTGATGGCGACAACGATTTAGTCGATGAACCGAGGGTTGCATTATCTTAGGCGATGATATTGCCTCAAACTAGATATCAATGGAATGTATTTGAAAGGGAATCAGAGATAGCGGCACTTAGCGTTATTTTTGTATTTAAATGGAGTTGTAATATGAAAAGGTTACTATTTACGGGAATGTTGTTAGCTTTAGGGATGTTTGTGTTCACGCAAACAGCTCAGGCCCAAATTGAATTTAGTGAATTTACCGGTACACGTCTTGTGACTTACACGCAAGATGATGCGAATGAAAGCACGTTCAAAGATTGGGTCGGTGAAATGAATGTTGGGGCGGGACTTCGTACAAGCATGAATTCGTCTAAACCTCAAGGTGCTGCTCGTACCTATGATTTCAATCTAGATAATGTTCGTTTGTATGTTAGCAGCAGTGGTCATGACGTGATTACTTTGGAATTCAACATGGACATAAACAACGCTCAAGGATTTGGCGCTGGTACTACTGAAGCAGGCGAAGCTCGTGTTCTCGATGCCATCGCAAAATTCAAGCTCAGCGATGCTGTCAATATCTGGATTGGCCGCATGTTACCTCCCAGCGATCGAAGTAATCTAAGCGGACCTTACTACTTGAATGCTTGGACATTTCCTTGGGTTCAATTTGGATACCACAATATTTTCCAAGGTCGTGATGACGGTATTTTGGCCCATGGGAAGCTTAAGGAAGGCCGATTTGAATATGCAATTGGTGCTTTTGAAGGTAAAGATGCAGCCGTAGGAAGCAATGACAACATGATGGTTGCTGGACGGTTGAACGTTAATCTTCTTGATGTTGAAGAAGGGTATTACAATTCTAGTACATATTTTGGTTCGATGGATATCCTAACTGTAGGGTTTGCATTCCAAAGCCAAAATGGTACGGGTGTTGTTGGTGCTGCAGATTACGATGGGTACAGTTTTGACGTACTATACGAACGTCCAACTGAAGATGGCGGTGCTATTACTGTTGAAGGTGCATGGTACGATTTCGAAGGTACTAATTCCTCCAATGATGGTAACAGCTATTTCGTCATGGTTTCACGTATGACCGGTTCGGACATTGCAATTGGCCCAGCTTCAGGCCGAGTGATTCCTTACTATCGCCATCAAAACTTTGATCGCGATGCTGGTGATGCAACGGATAAAATTCGTAGCAACGACTGGGGATTACACCTTGTCATGAACGGACATAATTCACGTTTTACTCTGGAATACTCGAAATCTGAGACTGTTTCAGGTAGTTCAACAGAAGACGTTCGTTTTGGGTATCAACTACAGTTCTAAGAGTAGCTATATTTCCCCCTTGATTCGTCAAAAGGGGCAGTTGCGGAGTTTTTCGCAACTGCCCTTTTTTTTTGCACTAAGCTCAAGCCTTGCATGTATTCTAGGCAAAGCCGAAATCGAACAAGACTTCCGGTATTATTTTTAGGAAAAAATAAACGGCGTAAACTCTTTAATAAATGACAGTTGCATTTGTTGCAGGTCTTTTTGTCGGTGCAATTTGGCACGGTATTTGCATAATGTGTTTGTTTATACAAACGTGAAATATTATGTAGCCATTGTGTTGATGGCTTTTGTATTGATTTTATTAAATGAAAAGGCGGGAAGCGTTATGTTGAAGAAGATAAATTTAATGTTGTTTGCTGGGCTAATAGCCACAGTACTTTCGGTTGGTTGTAGTAGTTCCACCCCAACTGAATCAGCTGGACTGGAAAAGATAACAAACGATAGTCCGACGGAAGTGGAATCGGTTAAGATAGGTATCCTGCATTCCCTCAGCGGTACGATGGCGATTTCTGAATCGTCCCTAGTCGATGCAGTTCAATTGGCAGTGGACGAGATTAATGCTGCCGGTGGTGTGCTTGGAAAGACGATCGAACCTGTTGTTGTTGACCCCGCTAGTGACTGGGACTTATTTGCAGAAAAGGCCAAAGAATTGATTGTGACGGAACAAGTGGCAGTGACTTTCGGTTGCTGGACGTCTGTAAGTCGTAAGTCAGTATTGCCTGTGTTTGAGGATGAAAATGCATTGTTGTTCTATCCCGTTCAATATGAAGGTGAAGAACAATCATTAAATGTCTTTTATACGGCCGCTACGCCAAATCAACAGTTGATTCCAGCAGCTCAATATATGATGAGTGAAGCAGGCGGCAGCTGTAAGAAATTCTATTTGCTGGGAACAGATTACGTATTCCCACGTACTGCCAATAAAGTACTCAAGGCATTTCTCAAGAGTGAAGGTGTTGCTGATGAAAATATCATCGAAGAATACACACCATTTCACCATCAGGAATACCAAACCATCGTTGGTAAAATTAAGGAATTCGCTGCTAGTGGAG
>LWDU01033456.1_pt1 | contig 16755 bp, 10 predicted proteins | sample 727161 | NCBI WGS metagenome assembly LWDU01 (sample SAMN04566230, study PRJNA314399) | hydrothermal vent metagenome | isolation source: deep sea hydrothermal plume seawater | place: Mexico: Gulf of California, Guaymas Basin | collected 2004-07-11
GAGCGGCGAGGAGGAAAGAGCTTGATGCCCACAAAGATATGACAAACCCGTATGACTTAGATATAGGAGGACAAGGGTAGTCTAAAGGAACGTATTATTAACATTGTATTGAAATGCCGCGCTGCAGTTTCCTCAGGATCTATCCTTGGCGGGCAACCATTTGCTTCACCAGTCCACACTGAAGCTATATTCTGTTTGGCAGTGGAACCGCGATACATGAGGCACCATCCTGCTCTAAAAGCAGGTTTGTAATGTCTAGCATCTGATCCTTTCTCGTAATCAGAATCTCTTCGATTTTGGGGATGTAAAGTTCACTCCACACAATCCAGTCATCACCGTATCGCAGAGTACAACCAGCTGTTTTTTTAGCTCGACCGAGGGCCTCTTTGATGGATTCGCTGTTGAGTTTCTTGTTGACGGCGTGGTGATCGAGGTCGCGGCGTCCAGTCGTCAGGATATTATCAATGTTCTTGGGCTGGATACTGTAGGTTGTGATATCGAAACCGCCTTGATCACCTCCACGTTCATATCTGGTTGCGATACGAAACCCGGAACCCTCCAATTCTCCCTGAATGGAACGCTCACTGTGGCTTTGCGAAGTGAAACGGAATTGGAAATGCTCCGCGACTTCTTGCCAGACCAAATCGATCGCTGCGCCTTTACGATCTTGGAACAAAATACCAATATGTATAACAATATATAAAGCAGGAAATATAATGGCGACGTAAATAAATAGGTCGGGCTCTGCAAAATAAGAAAGGGAGAGAGGCAGGGCAACAATGATGAGGAATAACAGTAAACGTTCCGTGGTGGTCACTGTGATACTCCCATTGTTTTCGCTTGAAAAGGGAATGTTAGACAAGGCCATCTATGGCCTCTCAGACGCCCGATTGGAGTCCTCAAACTCAGCCAAGTTTAACGTAGGAAGTTTAGATCAACTCGGCAATCGGAGCGCCATCTTCGATTAGGAAGACCGGACGTCCCTGATTGTTGACATATTGCAAGCGTGGATCCATTCCATACATATGAAAGATAGTCGCCATTAAATCCTGTGGAGTGATGGGTTTGGTGGCTGGAACTTCGATCTTCTCAGAGGATTCGCCGACGACCTGGCCCATCTTCAACCCGCCTCCCGCCAAAGCCAGTGTGCAAAGTCGTCCCCAGTGATCGCGGCCGCCTTTGGCGTTGATTTTAGGCGTGCGTCCAAATTCGCCAGTGATGACGACTAGTGTATCGTCTAACATGCCCCGTTCTTCCAGATCATTGATCAATGCGGCAATGCCCTGGTCCATCTGTTGCGCACGTCCTTTGAGTCCTTTAACAATGCCGCCATGCATGTCCCAGCCTCCGTAAGAGACCGTGACAAAGGCACAGCCTGCTTCACAGAGCCGTCGGGCGGTCAGTAGTGTTTCACCGAGACCTTTGCCATAACGGGCACGCTCCTTAGGATCTGCTTTAGAAATGTTAAATGCATCACGCGAAGTACCATGCACAAGATCGAAAGCCTGTTGTTCGAATACGTCCATTCCTTCCAGTTTCCCACTGTTGTCGGCGGTACGGTTGATCGTGTCGAGCGAATTCAGTAAGTCACGACGATTGGAAAATCTCTCCTCGGGTACGATGCTTGCCATGTTTTTGACGGCCGGCCCATTTGGGTTGAAAGGGCTGTAACCAGTGCCGAGCCAACCGGGCCCGTCACTATTAATGTTGTTCATCCGCACGTAGGTTGGAATTCCGGTGAGCGGATGGGTTGTCCCGAATTGCCGGGCGGCGATAGAACCGATAGACGGTTTCATGTTTTGGCGGTCATCGTACCCGGTCATCACCCAACGCGTCCCAGTGCCATGACTGCTGTTGCCGTGCGCGAAGGACCGAATCAATGCCATTTTGTCCATACAGGTAGCCATCTTGGGGAATGTACCGCCCATCGAGATCCCCGCTATTGGGGTCTTCGCTTCTCCGGTGATACTGCGGTATTCCGTGGGTGCCGTCATCTTGGGATCGAATGTTTCGACGTGCGTAGGGCCGCCAGCAAGCCAAATCCAAATCACGGATTTTTTGTTCACGCCACCTTTGTTGGCGGACTGGGCGCGTAATAAATTAGGCAATGTTAGCAGACTGCTGCCAATGGCACCCACCTTCAAAAAATCGCGTCGAGTGTTTCCTGCACAATCGCCTGATTGGTTCTTTGAGTAGATGGTGAACATAGCTTGCTCTTTTCAATGATTTGGGTTCAATGTGACATTGGTGAGGTTTAATGTCTCTCATCAATGACGTATGCGGTGGAAACTATAAATCAGCTCTCACGTAATCTTATCGGAAAGGCAGCAAATACGGCAAGAATAAATATGGCATCGCTCCCCCCTGAATTACCTAACCGCTTTGATGATTAGAGTATTTAAGGAGTTCCGGTGGTAGCGAGCCTATGGAGAAAATAACCGTCTATGCTAGGGAATTATGAACGAGTCAAGGCAGACCCAGTGGATTAGATCATTATTGCCGCCCAATCCTTTTTTTTGGATGTAAATGGTGAAACGGGCCAGACAGTTGACTCAATCACTCGCCAATCAGATGCGAAAGGAAACCCGATTAGTATATTGTGGAGACGATAGACCGTCGATCGGCAAGGTAACTTTCTTAGATCTATCAGGAAAAGTATTTAAACGCCCGCTTGGGTTTCTGCATCCTGTTGGGTGTCCGCCCGTGAACGAAATGTTAATTTGAACTGTTCGTAAAGTGTGCTGATAGCGTTAAACTGTTATTATTAACAATCCAATCAATTCCCTCCACACGCGAACTAACTGGTCCAGCATGCGAATCTTAATTTTAATCGTGTTAAACCTCGCTCTTTGCTTGTCCACCTGCGGCCCTGAAAATATCCAGGCTGCTAATCCTTCGTCCGCGCGAATGTACCGGCTAACCGTCTTGCCAATTTTGCAATCCAGATGTTTCTCCTGCCATGGGCCCAAAACGCAAGAGGGAGACATCCGACTGGACAATCTCGGTCGAGGTGCGGGTGCCAACTTGGCAGTCGTGAGCACTTGGCAAATGGCCAAAGAAATGCTCGATAATGGTACCATGCCACCTGAGGATGCCGACCAATTGACTGATCAGGAACAGACAATTATTTCCCGCTGGATTGGCGATGAAATAAAACGCGCTAAGTCAAAACTTCAAGGCACGGCCGGCCGAGTTGTCCTGCGACGACTTAACCGCCACGAATATCAAAATACAATGCGTGACTTATTCGATTTTGATATGAAATATGATCGAGACCTTCCGCCGGACGGCCTTTCGTCAGACGGTTTCCGTAACAATGGAGGGGCGTTACAGATTAGCGCTATCCAACTGGAATACTATCTGAATTCCGCCCGGCGTGCTCTAGATCGGGTAATTGTAACGGGCGACGCGCCGGAAGTATTCGAACATAAGTTTGAGACCAGCAACGTCGGCGGCAAATGGTTTAACTACGAAGTTTCTAACTATCTTGGCCGTTGGCAGGGGTTTTACGGCAAGATGGTTGATAAATATCCGGACGAAGGTGAATATCTGATTCGCGTTACAGCGCGGGCCGAGATTCCGGAAAACAAAGGTGCTCCGTTAATGGAAGTGTCTGTGGGGTATCAACCCGATACCGAGCAAATATGGAAGGTTACGAAGACGATTGAACTGACAGAGCAATCGTCGACGGTATATGAATTCAGCGGACGTGTCGAAAACCATCCGCTGCCGGTAAGAGGGCAAGGCAAGTTCCCCGGTTTGGTGGTGCGTGTGTTGAATCAGTACGATGATGGTGGAGGAAAACCAAAAGAAGTGGAACTGCAGCGTGATGGAAAGAAAAAAAAAGGTTTTCCGGTGGAGCAGGGGTACCCTGCCATTCATATTGAATCGGTGGAATTTAAGGGTCCTATATTTGACCAATGGCCCCCGGCGCATCATCGGGCAATTCTCTTCGAATCCGATCTCCAGGCAACGGATGAACAGGCATACGTTCGGCAGGTTCTTATTCGCTTCTTGAAACGGGCCTATCGCCGACCGGCAACTAGCGCTGAAATCCAAAAGCTACTTTACTTTTTTTCGACCATCCGTGCCGATTTCCCAAACTTTGAAGAGGCAATCAAGGAGACACTGGCGTTGTCACTTATTAGTCCGCCATTTCTGTTTTTGCTAGAACCGGTTCAAAACAAGAAACGCGAACTCACGGATTGGGAATTGGCATCGCGCTTGTCCTACTTTTTATGGAGTACGATGCCCGATGAGGAGTTGTTTGAACTAGCCGCGGCAGGACAGTTGTCTAGACCAGACGTGCTTAGTTCTCAGGTAGATCGTATGCTACGGGATGAACGTGGCTGGCGTTTCGTAACGCAGTTTACGGATCAATGGCTAAAATTGGAGAACACGGCTCACATTGCTATTGATACCTCTATCTATCGGGGGTTTAGGACGGCGATAAAAGAAGAGATGCTTCAAGAAACAAGGCATTTTCTGCGGCATTTGATTTTGACGGATCGCAGTGCGCTTAACTTGTTGGAATCCGGATTCACGATGCTCAATGAACCTTTGGCGCGTCACTATGGCGTGGCGGGGGTTTACGGACAGGGTTTCCGAGAGGTTCCCCTTATCGAAGAAGGTCGAGGTGGATTATTGGGTCACTCCAGTGTATTAATGCTGGGCTCTACCGGCAGAGATTCTCATCCCATCCGCCGCGCCGTGTGGATTCGCGACCGTCTTTTGAATGACCCGCCACCGCCACCGCCGGCGGATGTTCCGGATTTGGATGAGTCCAATCCGGATTTTTCCAAATTGTCGGTTCGTGAACAGTTGGAAGTCCATCGAAAAAAAGAGTCCTGTGCGTCGTGTCACCGGGCAATTGATCCTTGGGGGATTGCCTTGGAACACTACGATGCGATCGGTAAATTTCGTACTGAGGTGAATTCCAAACCCGTAGTCGCGACGGATGCACTGCCAAACGGTCAGGTGTTTTCGGGTTCCGCGAGCTTGAAACAATATTTGATAGACCATCGCAGCGATGATTTTTCCCGAGCGTTGGTTGCGCGACTTTCAATCTACGCACTTGGTCGAAATCTACAGTTAAGTGATGAAAACATGGTAAACGATTTAACGCAGGATTTTATTCGTGAGGAGCACCGTATTTTGGGGCTCATCAAGGCAATTGTTTCCAGTAACGCGTTCCGCACGAAATAATGGTAGTCATAATCCATCTGTACGTTAAAATGATAATTTGGGATAGTACATGTTAGGTAAGACGCTCACAAAAAGTTGGGAGATTGAATAGCATGCAATCATGGCATTTAGATCGGCGTACGTTTCTGCTGGGCAGCGGTGTTTCGATGGCGCTTCCCTATATGGAAGCAATGGGTGCGCAGACCGCGCCGAGCGAACTCCCCGCGCGTATGTGTGCGATGTATTTTCCTTTTGGCGTCGGATTGCCTAAGGAAGGGAGTGATCTTCATAAGTGGCGTTGGTTTCCCAATGGTGAAGGCAAAGAGTTTACCTTCAATGAAAGTCTGAAGCCATTAGAGTCGGTTCGTGAATCGGTTACGATCATTGGTGGAATGTCTCATCCCAACGGTCGCCGAATGGGTGGGCATGATACAGGGGACACATTCCTTACTGGTGCGTTGTTTGATAAGCAGCTATTGCATAATACTGTTTCAGTGGATCAGGTCGCGGCGGCGGCAATCGGTAGTCAGACTCGTTACTCATCAATCACGATGTCCACCGACGGGGGAGTTGGAGAGCCAACCCGATCGAGTACCCTTAGCTACGACATAAAAGGTCGTCCGATTCCGGCGTTGAATCAACCGTTGATGATTTTTAACCGACTGTTTGGTTTGGCCGACGAAGATTTAAAACGGCATCAACGGCGTTTGCGCAGTGCCTCGAGTATGCTGGATCTTGTCTTGGAGGATTCCAACTCGCTACGACGAAGACTGGGCCGTCATGATCAGGATAAATTGGATGAATATTTTTCATCCGTACGTCAAATTGAACAACGGGTTAAACGAACGCAGCGTTGGCTGGACATCCCGTTGCCGTCGCTGACCGATGAAGAGCGCAGTCTATTAAAGCTGGACTCGGACAAGGAAGCGCCAAAAGAATACATGCGGACCATGTACGATTTAATGTGGTTGGCCTTTAAAAGTGATTCTACCCGCGTTGCTACCTATCAAATCGCGAGTATGGCGGATGCTTCCAGTGTAGCAGGGCCGTTCCCATTCCGTGAGGGCTTTAAAGCAAACCTGCATAACTTAGCCCATGGTTGGAATAAACCCGATGGGGCCGTTGCTTTGGGGAAATGGGACAGGTTTATGACGGAACAACTTACCTACTTCCTGCAGCGGTTGAAATCGACTGAAGAAGGTGACGGTACTTTGCTGGACCGAACGATGGTCCTGCACGGATGTAGTAACAGTACCACTCATAACAACAATAACTACCCACTCATTTTTGCCGGTGGTAATAAACTGGGACTGGAACACAACCATTACGTGAAAGTGGGCGCTGATGTTCCCATGTCTAACTTGTTCGTCACGATGCTTGACAAAATGGGGGTTGCAGCACCTGCGTTTGCTGATAGTACGGGAGAGTTGACGGCTATTCAGGCGTAATGTCCTACAATGCGGCAACGGGTATTTAACCTCCAATTTCTACTATGTTTAGATTTCAATTTTTTCGGCAATCGTTAATGATGTTCTTTTTCCGCATCTCGTTCCTTGGGCTAGCACTGTGCTTCCCGTTGATAGTGGTTTCTGATGAGGCGGATTTACGAACGTTCAAATCCAAAATCGAACCGATCCTCGTGCAATATTGTTATCACTGTCACGGGTCGCAGGGTGAGGCTAGTCCCCAACTGTCGGAGTTGGATCCGGATCTCTTTACCGGCGTCGACGGTGAAACCTGGCACGACGCGCTGGATCGGCTCAATACAGGTAAAATGCCGCCCGCAGAAGGGTTACCATTGCCGATTGCTAAACGTAAACGGCTAGTTAACTGGCTCACTACCGAAATGGAGCGAGCAGCGCAGGTCCGCCGCAGCACCGGCGGAAAGGTTGTATTTCGCCGCTTAACAAACTATGAGTACAACAACACACTTTGTGATCTAACGGGGATTGACTATGACTATACAATCAACTTTCCACCGGAGTCTAAATCCACAGACGGTTTCTTAAATAATGGACAGGTATTGTCGGTTTCACCAATACAGATTGAGTATTATTTGACGGCGGCTCGTAGTGGTTTGAATAAGGCAATTGTTAGTGGCGAACCTCCAGAAGTGTACGAACAACATGTTGAAAAATCCATCAAAGGGGGAAGGGACAGTAACTTAAACGGCAGTTTGCTGGACGGTAGGACGCAGTTTATTGCCGGTATTGACGACTTTCCAAGGCAGGGAACTATCAGTGTTACCGTGCAGGCCTACGCGCTGATTCCGGAGGGACAAATGATCCCTCAGATGGAAGTAAACATTGGAATTCGAAGTGACACCCTCTCTCCCAGCGAACGCCTCGGTGTGGTGGCAGTCACAGGAACCCAACAAAAACCGCAGACTTTTGTGCTAAAAGGGCGGATCGAAAACTTTCCACTTCCCGGTGCCAATCCGAAATTTCCCGGTATTCAGATTCGCATTAAGAACCTAACAGCCAGGGCTGTACCAAAACCGAAAAAAGGATCTACCCCGGCTCCGTCTACGGAACCCGAGATTGTTGTTCAGGCCGTTGATTTTAAGGGACCCATCTATGATGCCTGGCCGCCGGAGCACCATCGACAGATTCTTCCAGAGACGGATCGGAATCAAGCGAATTATGTCAGCACGGTCGTCCGGAGCTTCATGCGGCGCGCGTACCGGCGTCCTGTGACCACCGAGGAGGTACAGGGGATTGTCTCATTTTACGAGAAGATCGCACCTCAAAGTGACTCGTTCGAAGACGCTATCCGAGAATCGCTAGCATTGGTTTTAATTTCACCGGACTTTTTGTATATGGCAGAACCGTTAGCTAACACTACTAAGGGTGCCTTAAATAGTCATCAATTAGCGGTTCGATTGTCTTACATGTTGTGGAGCACTATGCCTGATGACAGGCTTTTTGAATTGGCAAATTCGGGTCAGTTAAGTCACGACAAAGTTCTGGCATCCCAGGTTCAACGCATGCTGCAAGACCCCCGCAGTTGGGAATTCGTGAACCATTTTATTTCCCAATGGCTCGATCTTTCAGGTCTCAACCGGATCGCAATTAATCCACAGTACTATCCGAATTTCGACGAATCCCTTAAATCACATATGGCGGAGGAGACACGTCGTTTTTTCGGTGAAATTCTGTACAACGATCTGAGTGCACTGAATTTGATCCAATCAGAGTTTGTGATGCTCAATGCGCCGTTGGCCCGGCATTATGGCATGCAAGGACCTGACTCGTATCAATTTCAGCGTATCCAGTTAGAAGATGATGCGACACGCGGCGGTTTGTTGACGCAAGGGAGTTATCTAATGATTAACTCCGACGGAGAAGATTCCCATCCGATCAAACGCGGAGTATGGATACGTGAGCGTCTGCTGAATGACCCACCCGCTGCTCCTCCAGCGGATGTCCCAGCATTGGAATCAGGCAATGCCGAATTTGAATCGTTATCCATTCAACGACAGTTAGAACTTCATCGCGAGAAGGAGTCTTGCAATCAGTGCCATAAAGACATTGACCCCTGGGGAATCCCGTTTGAGAATTTTGATGCGATCGGGAAATGGCGGACCGAAGTAAAACGCGTGGTGGGTAAGGGGAAGATAATCCAAGCCGAACTCAGCAACACAACGACCCTTCCCGATGGCGATGAAATTTCAGGCAGCCTGGAACTACAGCAATATTTGGTGGAGCGGCAGAGTGATCGTTTTGCGAGAGCCTTAGTAACTAAAACGCTGACCTATGCTTTAGGAAGAACGCTCGAATGGACCGATAACAGAACTGTGGATAAACTTACAGTACAATTCATTTCTGACGATTACAATATAAGAAAGCTCTTGGTGGCTATAGTGCAAACAGAAGCTTTTAAGACAAATTGACCGTATGCGGTTATTTTGCAAAGGATACAAACAGACGATGCAAAAATCATGGTACTTTAATCGGCGCACATTTCTCCATGGCACGGGTGTGTGCCTCGCTTTGCCATGGCTTGAATGCATGTCTCAGGCTGACGATGTGATGAAATTGCCAGCGCGGCTAGCATCGATCTATTTTCCGTTTGGTGTCAGCCTACCCAACGAAAAGTCCGAACATGCCGCCTGGAACTGGTTTCCACAGCGAGACCAAAATACATTTCAGTTCCGCAACTCTTTGGAGTCACTTGAACCGCTTCGCCAACAGGTTACCGTATTGGGTGGCCTGTCGCATCCCGCCGGCCGTAAGATGGGTGGGCATGATACCGGAGATATCTTTCTGACAGGCGCGAATTTTTCAGGGACCACCTATCGTAACAGCATTTCACTTGACCAATACATTGCATCCCACGTGGGTGATCAGACCCGTTTCGGGTCGTTGGTTCTCTCAAGTGATGGTGGAGTTGGCGAACCTTCTCGCTCCACGACGCTGTCCTTTACAATGCAAGGGCGCCCCATTCCCGCGATTTCCAATCCGCGACAGGTCTTTGATCGCTTGTTCGGTGAGGGGGATTCGTCGTCTAAAAATCAACGGCGGCTGTTACAAAACACCGGCAGCATGCTCGATCTTGTGCTGGAAAACAGTCGTTCGATGAAAACCAGACTCGGAAAACAGGATCAGCGGAAGTTGGACGAATATCTCTCGAGTATTCGGGATATTGAACAACGGGTTAATCGTTCGCAGGCATGGTTGGATATTCCTAAGCCCGTGGTCGATCGAGATGCAATCAATTTATCAGCGGATCAAAGTTCGCCGGTAGAGTATATGCAGGCCATGTATGATTTGATCTTTTTGGCTTTTCAAACGGATTCCACTCGTTTGGCTACCTATATGCTGGGCCAAGTTGCTGGTGCCACGACTATTGCCAATGCGTTTCCTGCCTGCATCGGGTTGCCGGGAAATTGGCATGGGTTAGCCCATGGTGCAGGTAAAAAAGACGGAGCGAAGAGTCTTGGGCGGTTCGATCAACTGTTGGCACAACAACTCAGTCGCTTTATGACGAGATTGCAAGAGACCCCAGAAGGCGATGGCACTATGCTGGACAATACGCTGATATTCTACGGAAGTAGCAACAGCAAAACGCACAATAATAACAATTACCCGTTAGTGCTCGCCGGTGGTCGTAACCTAGGATTCAAACACAATCAGTACTTGCAACTTGACGCAAAAACTCCGCTGGCCAACGTCTTTGTGACCATGCTAGAACGCATGAATATTCCACACGATGGATTTGCGGATAGTACCGGTGAACTATCGGCACTTACTAACTAGATCGAAATGATTGTTTTAGTTTTTGAATAGCTGGATGCTGGCACGCACAGGAAAAGGTCCCCGTAGCGTGTGCAATGGAATTGTCATGCAATTTACGTCAAACTCCCTCCCACCTTTTCGCAGTATGATTTCTTTGCGCATACTAACAAGTTTGCTTCTGGCTCTAACGGTGGTATCTGTTAAAGCCGATCACTTTAGCGAGAACATTGAACCCTTCGTACAAAAGTACTGCCACCGCTGTCACAACGACAAAGAAACCAAAGGTGATCTTGATTTCACGCGTTCGCAGAATGATGGGGACGTGGTGTCCCAATTCCGTCGTTGGAAAAACATATCCGTTTTCATTAGTAGTGGTGAAATGCCGCCAAAAGATCAGTTGCAACCTGAGATTCAGGAGAGTAACGCGGTTTTGCACTCCATTGAAAACATTATGACTGAGGCGGCTCGTAAACACGCCGGTGACCCGGGCATTATCCTTTCACGACGCCTGTCGAACACCGAATACGACCTCTCGGTGCTTGATTTAACGGGCGTCAATATTCGCCCAACTCGCGATTTTCCGCCTGATCCTGCGGGTGGAGAAGGTTTCGACAATACAGGTGAAGCGCTGAGTATGTCACCTAACTTATTGAATAAGTATCTCGGCGCGGCTCAAGAGGTCGCCAATCATATGATTCTCAGAACGGATGGCATCGCTTTCGTACCCCATCAAACGATCTCATATAACGAACGAAAAAAATATGCAGAATCGGCCATCATTGAATTTTATCGCCAGCGACAAGTTGATATCTCGGCCTATGTTGATGCCGCCTGGCGTTACCGAGATCGTCGGGACAATCAGCGGAGCGTGACGATTCAAGACTGGGCGACCGAACGTAATCTGAGCGGAAAATATCTGAGCCGAGTATGGGATACCTTGTCAGAATCTCCACAAAGCACCGGTTTTTTGAGACATATCGGTGCCCTCTGGGAGGCCGTCCCCAAGCCCAAGAATGATCAGGATCGTCCACCCCAATTGTCTGAATTGACGCTGGGAATCGAGTATGGAGTAAGGACGCTTTGTCCACCGTTAAAGCCGCTAATCAAATCCAACGCGGGCAATTGGCCCATTCAATGGCTTTCGAAACGTACTGAAATCGCGGCGGCTCGTGACATCTATGCGGCTGAAAACCTACGGGACAACGCATTGTTGAATCTGGGCCGCATTCGAAAGCCGGAACCAGGTCAATCGTCGCCTTATTCGATATATGTCCGGTTTGACAATGACTATAGTGACCGAGACGGGTACGTCATCGTGCAAGGTGCATTGATTAGTCGGGGCGATAAACCTCCCGCTAACGAACAGCAGGAAAAGGATCACGAGGTAGAATCTCTGTATTCTGTGTTACTTCAACACGCTCCAATGTTTGCGGATTCACTGCAATTTGGTAAGCATCCTGATGGGAGTGAACTAGAACGAGACTGGTTTGTGGTTAAATCGCCTAGGGTTCTGGAAATTCCAGTTAGCGTGTCGATGCAACAGAAATTTGCTGGTTTGAACATTCTGCTGCCCTGTTATCTTGACATCAAGAATAGCGCCGATGCAAGCGTGACGATTCAACACGCAACGGATAAATTACCGAGGATCCGTTTCACCACTAAATCGCAACAATTACTGTTTTCACAGGGGGCGGCCGCAAAAGAGTTGGCGGCATCCGGCGCAAAATTTTGCGATACGTTTCCCAATCGGTTTTTCTACGTAGATCCCAACAGAGGACTAGCGGCCGGCTTTCATTTAGTCGAAGGCTTTTTTCGAGACGACCAACCCTTGATGCAGAAGGTGCTAACCGATCCGGAGATTGCCCAAATCGACGCGTTATGGCAGGAATTGGATTTTGTGACGGAAAGCACCGAAACCCTCTTGCGCGGTTTTGTTTGGTTTGAAAGGTCGGAGCGGCACGTACTTCATGATCGCAAATTTGATTTTCTCCGCTCGGAAGATCCGTTGCTAGTTACGGATGCGATGCTCACAAAATTTGAACGGATCTATCTGGAAAAACTTGGGACGCCGGCAAAACCTGGCTCATTAGAGGAACAACGACGGGAACTCGAGCCCGAAAAACCAAGTGAACGATTTGATATGGTGCATGGTTTCTTTCAGTCTATTCGCCGTGGGCTCGAAAAACAGAAGAGCTTACTGAAACAGGCGGAGCCCAGGGGACTTGCGGATGTGCTGGTATTTGCTCAGCGGGCGTTTTGTCGCGAACTATCGGAAACCCAGTCGATACAGTTGCGGTCCTTGTATGCAGACTTGCGTAACTCCGGCCAATCTATCGAGGACAGTTTACGTGGATTGGTGGTTGCGGTTTTAATGTCACCCGATTTTTGTTACCGCTTTAACGATACACCTCAGGGAAAGAAAATCTATGCACTCGACAATATGGATCTGGCCACGCGATTAAGTTATTTCCTATGGTCCACACTGCCAGACCCAGCATTGTTGTCGATCGCCAAAAAGCGTGATCTTACGCGGGGAAATGAAATGTCCGTGCAGACGCGGCGGATGATCCGCGACCCGCGTATCGAGGCCTTTGCCCGTGAGTTCTTTGGTCAGTGGCTTCGCTTTCGCGATTATCTGGAAAACGACCCGATTAATCCCTTACGGTTTACGGACTATACGGAAGAGGTGCGGCAGGCAATGTGGGAAGAGCCTGTGCGATTCGCCGTGCATTTGATTCAAAGCGACCGTCCAATAACTGAGTTAATTGACAGCGACTCTACCTTTGTCAACGGAGTATTAGCAAACCACTATGCCGGCGGGATTCAACAATCCTACCGCACGGCCGTCGATAATTTTAAAGAAGAATTGCGAGTCACCAATACTCCCCTTCCCGATGCCCAGACGCTAGCGAGTCAGTGGTTCCAGGTAGCAGGCCTCCATGAAGCGGGACGCGGTGGGGTATTTGGCATGGGAGTGTTTTTAGCTAACAATTCATCCGGTGAGCGGACAAGTCCGGTTAAACGCGGGTTTTGGACCGTTCATCACTTACTCGGCCAACATTTTCCTCCACCGCCGGCAGATGTCCCCGATCTGCCCGAGAAGGAAAGTGAAACGAAATTGACTATCCGAGAGTTGCTCAACGAACATGTTTCGGATTCGCAATGCGCGCTGTGTCATAAGCATTTTGATTATCTCGGATTGACAATGGAGGGCTTTGATCCAATCGGTCGTTTTCGATCGCTGGATCTGGCCGGTCGACCTGTGGATAATTTGGTAACGTTACCCGGAGGTGAAACGGCCAAAGGCATACCTGGCCTGATTCGCTATATTACCGAAAACCGAAAACAGGAATTCGTACAGACGATGTGCCGAAAATTTGTAGGATACGCCTTAGGGCGTAGCGTCGAGTTATCCGATCAACCGCTGTTAGATCAAATGGAAAAACAACTCGAACAAAATAATTATCGGTTTTCAATCATGTTTGACCTGATGGTGAATAGCTCCCAATTCCGAAAAATACGTGGACGGAGTTTTGTGGAGGAAAAAAGGTAGGTTTGCCGATATACTAGTGTGTAAACTAAGCGCTGTCGTGCCGTAGTTTTAACGAATGGCGAAATGGCTTTGGGCGTCTTAAGAAAAAAATAATATGGTACAGTCAAAAATATCACGACGGATGGTTTTGGGGGGCATGGGCGCCAGCGTGGCGTTGCCATGGTTGGAATCGTCCCAATTGCTCGGAGTAGATTCACAGGCGCAGGCACCGCAGCGTTTTGGATTTATGTTTTGGGGAGATGGTATTCACCCGCCAGAATGGTGGACCCGAGGCAACGGTGCAGATCTCGAATTGGGCCCCGTCTTTAAAAGTCTCGAACCGATTAAGGACAAAGTCAACTTCATCCATGGCTTGCAGCACCCAGGGAATGTGGTCGGCGGTCACGCAAAGGGAGCCGCTGGCATTCTCACGGGAGTTTCGCCGCAGGGGGGACGTGATATCAAGGGGGCAACCAGTCTGGATCAAATATTGGCACAAAAGTGGAGCAATGAAACAGTCTTGCCTAGCTTGGTGCTTGCCTGTGAACGTCCGGTTAGCGGTTTCCATGAATCCGGTTTTTCGATGATGTACGCGAGCCATGTTTCATGGAGTTCGCCGGTATCGCCAGTGCCCAGCGAGTTGTACCCGGCTTTAGCGTTTGATAGTTTATTTGAGAGCAAGGGAAGCAGGATTCATCTGAGCGTACTGGACTATGTCCGCGAGCAACTGGGGGATGTTTCTCGCAAGGTCTCTTTTTCGGATAAGGCCAAGATCGATGAGTATACGGCCAGCGTGCGAGAAGTCGAAAAACGACTTGCCAAGATGCAGAATCGCAATGTTGAGGAATCCTCTGATAAGAATTCCAGCTCCAATTACGACCGACCAAAAGATGGAATCCCAAACCAACTTGATGAACATTCACAATTGATGTGTGATATTATTGCTTTAGCTTTTCAAACCGATCGTACGCGGGTTAGTACACTGGTCATGACCAACAACCTGTCGGGTCAGGTTTATCCCTTCCTCGGGCTGAATGTGGATCATCACAACTACTCGCACAGTTGCAATAATCCGGAATTTGCCAAGATTTCAAAATTTTGGGTCGAGCAATACGCCTATCTCGTCAAGAAACTCGATTCCATGCAGGAAGGTGAAGGTACCGTGCTGGACAATTGCTGTTTAATGGCCGCGAATGAGCAATGGACCTTCCACAGCGCGCCTCAAGTGCCGCTGTTAATTGCTGGTTCATTACGGGGGCAAATCCAGACCGGTCGAACGCTTGATTACGAAACGGCCGATGACCGTAAAATGAGTTCTCTGTATCTAACGCTTTTGCAACGCATGGGTGTTTCAGTAAGCGAGTTCGGCAATAGTCGGCAGGCATTGAGCGGTATCTAAGCGCAGCTTCGGCCGACTTATCAAATCGCTACGCCAGTGCTTGATACAGCCTTGCCTCACATGTAGGCACCTACAGGGGAAACGGTCCTCGGTTTTCCACCAATGGAGGCTGAAACCTACTCGTCGGTAGCCAGTGGGGTATAGAGGGGGATATGACGATAATAGACTTCAAGAATCATCGTGGCGAGTGTTGTCGTATATAGACGACCCCCAGACTGAGCGCCTTCATCGGAGGCAAACGCCCAACTACCACTGCTATGACTTTGACCCTTTTCCTGAGATGCTATTAGAGAATCACGAATCTTTTCGTTCCAAACATCCCAGCTTTTGCCACCATGGTGACGCATTACCTGTGTGGCGTAATAGTTGTAATATATATCGCCTTTAGAGGGACCCCATTTGGCAAGTTGTTCCACGCCGCGTTGTAATGCGGGTTCTTCCTTTTTCCAGCCCATATACATCCGACACAACAGACCAACAGCCGTTGTGGCTTGTCCCGCTCCGGGTGACTGGTAACCAAACGTTGCCCCGTTATTGTCAGCCACGGAATCCAAAAACTTATAGCATCCTTGAATTGTGGCGGCTGGAATTTGTAGACCGCCCATGTAACCACTTTTGAGCGCCATCAACTGCCAGCCACTCACGCAGGTATCACCCGCTTGTCTAGGACGATATCGCCAACCACCGCCGACGGGATCTTGGGCGTAGCTGATAAAGTTTAACGACCTTTGAGCGGGAGCCATCAATTGAGGATCTTTAGTCATCGCAAATGCTTCACAGAACGCAATTGCCGCTAGTCCGTGTGAATACATACGACCCCCAGGATCGGTTAAATCGCCAGTGGTATCGTTAACCTTCATCGCACGAGTCAAATAAACCAGCCCCGCTTCGACTTGTTTCTTGTAGGCACCTTTTTTGTGAGTATTGCCGGATCCCAAAAACGGAAGCAACGCCATTGCGGTGGCACCATTCATCGAAGTTTTTAAGCTACCAGGCTTGCTGCAATTACAACGTTGACCGTTCAGCGAATGATCAAAACTCCAACTCCCATCTTTGTTTTGATGATTCGCAATCCACTTCAGCGCCATCGCAACAGCAGAACCGCTCGCGTTTGGGCTCCACGCCCTGCAAAACCTGACCCACCCACCGATTTGGTAGCAGCAACCTTCAACCGCAATCCCTCGGCATTTTCTGGCTCTAAAGCAAGCACAGTTGCCCAATCCCCTTTACTTAAAGCGGCACTAACTGCCGTAGCTTTTTCTACTGCCGCCTTTTCGGCTGCTGCTTTCATCCGCAAACCGGCAGCGTTATCTGGTTCTAAAACAAGTACGGCCAGCCAATCCCCCTTCGCCAATGCTGCAGCAATTGCCGCCTTTTCTGCGGCGACCCTTTCTGTGGCCGCT
>LWDU01000322.1_pt1 | contig 16748 bp, 14 predicted proteins | sample 727161 | NCBI WGS metagenome assembly LWDU01 (sample SAMN04566230, study PRJNA314399) | hydrothermal vent metagenome | isolation source: deep sea hydrothermal plume seawater | place: Mexico: Gulf of California, Guaymas Basin | collected 2004-07-11
AAGTCGTCATTCTCAGTAGCCGTAGACGGGTCTGGTGTAACAGTATATGTTTGTTTTCTTGCGGGTGAATTAACTGGAACATCCGCATACATTGAAGTATCAACCTTCTTAATAACACCTTGTGATGTAACTGGTCCGTATAATTGCACATTTGCAGTGAAGGAAAGTGTGTATATAATAGCTCTTCTTGATGTAAAGTCCCCATCATATGAATCTTCATATGAAACAGATTCGAGTGTTACAGGAATATCCTGAACATTTTTAAGTTCAGATGAATCTTTAATAGTCATTGTATATGACGGCGAGAACGTTGGCAAAATTTGCTCAAGAATTTGTATTCCATCATCAGAGTTCTTAACCATTATTGATAATTCAAATGATAGTGAATACGGCACAGGTGAGAATTGTTTAGATACTCCTGCAGAGTCACCAATCTTTGGAACCTTAACAGTATTAATCTTATTAAGTTTTCTGTCCGCATCATAACTAAATGATCCAAGCTCAAACCCTATACGAGGAAGTGAAATAGCGGAAGACTTGGCTAAATTTGGATCCGCCTTCAACCGCGCAAGAAACTTCATCTTAGGACCATAGGACAATGGTATTTTCATCTTCTGCTTAATGACACCATCTTTATTCTTGCGAATAAGAAATATATCATTGAACATTGAACCAAAGGCTACGACAGTTCTTTTTAAAATTTCGTGGTAATATGGATCATGGCCAAGCATTAAATCTCTCCGAACGGATTAGAATCCGTAAAATCAATTATTTTATCTGATTCAATTTGTATCCAATCATTTATGGATAGGCTATCTATTCCATCTATAGAATAGCTTTCATTAATAACATTATCACCATCCTCAAGAAGTAGTGAATCAACTCCATCTTCAAGAAGTATGTTATAAAGTCCTACTGTGTTGGTTGATTGAAGATCTTCAATTCCATCAATATCTGATATACCGGTATTTAGTTCTTCATTTGAATATTCGAATAGTCTACATGATATAGTATATACTGGAATATTATGAAGTCTCTCAAATTCTTCTTCCTCTACAAAAGATATCTCAAATAATTTCTTTCTTGCTTGTCCGGGAAAGAATATTAAGTCTCCTTCATTAGGACGAACTGATGAGATTAAATTCTGATCAGAGGATATTAGTTGTTCAAATCTTAACTTAGATACTTGGAATTTTGCTTCATCTCTAAGTTCTAAACCGAATTTAGAAAGAGCATCTGCCTCACCTGAACCAATAGACTCATTCTCATAATACATTTCAATAATGTATGAAGCGTTAAACTCAGAGAGAATATCTTCACCGAGTAGTTTGTCTTCCTTAACTAAAGTTCTGGGTAGGTAGTATACATCTGTCCCAAAGGCTTTAATTTGCTCTATGATTATTTCTTCATAGAGTTTAGATTCTGGTCTGTGTGACTGATTAAAAAATGTATTAGTTGCCATGAAGTTACCCTATAAGGAATTCACATGGGGCTTGATACGTTGTTATAATCTTCTCTTCGAGTTTGTCAATTTCTTCTTGACCTTGAGAGTAGATAGTGTCCGCGTCAATCTCAACTCCGCCTATCATAGTTATACCTTTAAATTTCTGAAGGTTTTGTCCCCATTGCCGTTTAATTAACGCTGTAGCATACTTCTTAAGGAATATATCATTATACATCTTAATAGCAACAGATGGGTCAGTTTTACGATAACATTCAATAATGATTGAATCTCCAACATTAAATACCGTAGCCCAGTCATCATCAAAGTATAATTTACCAGCAAGCTGATTAAATCTAATTGAAGGTTTATCTGTAAGTAAGTGATCTACCATATCAATATGAGTCTTTAATGTTTCAAGTGAAGTAATTGACGCACCAGAACTTAAATCAATCATACCAGATTGAGCTGCAGCTGCGCGATTATACCAGTTTGAACCAAATGAAGCTGTTGGATGATAAACTTTAAGTATAGATATTACAGAGTCTGGAACAGGTAACCAATTCTCTTTCTCGTTCCACGTGGAAGTAATAGCATCCTGTGTACCAGTAGAAGACTCTGTAGTAACAACTCGAGTTAAATCGGCCGCAGTAATGGTGTGGTTTAAGTATACTCTTTCCATACCGTCATAATGAAACTGTGAAAAATATTCCATCGCTTCGTCTACACGATCGTTAACTTGGTCAATATCAACATTGATATCAACTACAGGTTTACCCAACTGTCTTAAACAGTATTCTATTAACTCAGTTTTAGTAGTAATTGCCATACTTTACCTTATTTGCTCTTTAAAATAGATAAGTTGCCTGCGATTTTTTCTGCAGATCTGCCGACCACATAGCCACCTAAACCAATTTTAAGTAACTGCCACATATCAGATGGTATCTCTAATTTCGGTGCTTCTGTAAAAAATAATGATAGGTAAGGGTATATTATATAGTTATTAGCAATAATAAACACAAATGTTAACATTGTTATCGGTCGCCACGAGGCTACAATCCAATGTTCAGACTTAGCTTCTGCTGTAATAGTCGCCATAGAAGCTTCAAGCTCTTTAAGCCCGCCCGCTTGCTGAAGTTCCATAAGTTTTAATTTAGCTGCGGCTTTCGCCTTTTGGTCTGGTATCAACTTATCGATAATCGCCAAACCAGCTGTAACTATTGCTGGTAACATAACTCACCCTCCAAAATTATTTATGATATTTCTAATATAGAACAAACAGCTTCAAGGTCACCCGCCGCAGAGGCAGTTAATGCAAGTATATCACCCGCTTCGAGGTTGATTGGTTTGTTTAATACAAGAGTTGCATCATTCGGTACTACTAAGGATTTACCTATATGGAAGTACGTTGTACCGCCATCGACTGTAACCTCAATGTCAACAGTTGCGTCAAGGTTAGCAGCATCAACGTTAGATACATATAATGCATGAATAACCACTTCCTTAGCTGCTGGACAAGTATATAGTGTTGTCCTAGTAGACCCTACTGCTACACCTGCGTTTTTAAATGAATTTGCCATTTGTTCTTATCCTATTAATTAATTATCCACCGAGAGCAATGGCCATAGCCGTTGCAGTACCGGTTTGTTCTTTTTCATTCACAGCATCCGTTAAATTTGTTGCTGTAGATGTTAATGTAGAAACATCACCTGTATCGGATGCAATCTCATTTGTTTCAACTCTCCACTCTTCGAATGTGTCTGTTGTGCTTACGTTTCTAATTGCCATTCTTAATATCCCTTAACAGTTGTTTAATCTCTGCCATTTCTTCTTTGAGGTCTTTGAACTCCTCGACCATATTATTTATACGTTTTCTTGCATTGACCCTAGACGAGTGTTCTGCCGTAGCTCTAGTAATGACACCCCCAGAAGAGGCGTCTTTATATAATTCCGCGTGTCCTTCTACATTATGTCTCAAGTGCAATAGTCCTAAAGTCTTTAATTAATGGTACTAATGTAGAATCTGTAGCCTTCATAACAATTTTAATAGAGAAATATAAGTGGTCTTTAAAGTCTTCGGCATGTTTAGATGGTATAACAGCTTTATCCGCTGTACCATTACTATTAAACGCAGTCCAACCAATATCATCAAATATGTCCGCTGAGTCTGTTCTTAATGTTTTAAAGTAAAGTTCAATCCCTGATGTTTCCTGAACTGCAGCGGCTAACATAGTTCTTAAAGCTGTTGCCGGTAATTCAAGAACCACTTTCTTAGTCATATAGATAGCAGGGTTAGAATCTCCTTCTGCTGTAGTTGATGAAACATATTCAGATATAGCACCAATATCAGCTGTAGAATTAATATTATCAATCCTATTAGATGCCGTAATTACTGACATTCTTTCTGTATCGATAAGTGGTGATATATTTGGATTTTCTGAAGTTAATTTAATATTAATATCCAGAGAATTTTCACCATTCATATTACTTGTTTCATTAATCTTAGAAGCAACTAATCCAGTATAACCAAATGTTATGTCCTCATTTAATACAACCTGTCTAGATGAAGCTTCAGTAGCTTTAACATATGCAGTTTCTGTTCCACCAAGAGATGTTGATGATGTAACTTGTACAGTTGAAGATATAGTAGTTCGAGGGAAGTCTATAGTAGATACAATTGGATGTATTAAATCAAATGGTATATTTCTAGTTGCAAGAACTGCATTACCTCCACCAGTTGCAGTAGCTGTCGCTGCGGTTGTAGTAGATATACAATATGAATCAATCTCAATGTCAGAAACAGCTGTATGAGTTTTGTTTATCTCACTAAGTGGTATACCAGCAAAAGTGTCAGATGTCGCTGAAGTATGACCGTGATTCGTTTGGAATACACGAACTTTAGCAATACCAGACTCCGCATTAAGTGGATGATTATCTAATGTATCAATATGTCCAGAATCTTCTGTTAACTCTTTATTGATAAGTTTAATTTCACCTGTTACAGAAGTATCAAACTTAGCTTTATGAATGACAAACTTAAGATCTTCCAGCTGAGAAGCCGTCCAAGTAGATGAGTTCTGTGACTTAAAGAGTGAACCCTGATGAGGCTGCGCTGAAATACTATCACCTGAAATAACGTCTTCTTCACCTAATTGTGATATCCAAACATTATAGTCTAATGAATTAGTTTCAAGTTGGATTGCATATTCTTCACCGTCTTTAAGATGTATAGGAGCAGAGAATACAAACGACGTAACCACTTCGCCACCTTCAGAAACATTTACGTCTGATGGATATAATCCAACAACAGAGAACGGTATAACGTCAGATGTAGGTGTACCATTTTCCATTGTATGAATAGATAATGTTACAGGTAGTGCAGCATCTTTAGAAGAGAAGTAAATATCAACTTTGGTTGCAAACATACCACCTTCAGAATCAACTAAGAATGACTGAGCTAGTGGATCTAGCCAGCGGCAATGACTGCCCCAATACCCATCGTAACCATAACCATATCCGCCATAACCCCAACCCCAATGATGGTAGCGGCGGCGATGAGAAGTAGTGACAGAGGATGTGGTAGTTTTTGAATCAAATACCGTCGACGTAGAAACTTCTGCGTTTCTAATAGAAAGGTAAGAAGATTGCTCTGTATTAAGTACACCAGTAGAAGTATATATAGCTTCAGCTGATGTTTTGGCAAAACCAGGAATAAGACTGTTATCTGCCCTATCTGTCAATCTTAATACTTTAGCACCAGACCTAAATTTAGTTGTTTCATTATTCTTAAGATGGAATGTTCCTTTGTATGAACCCTTCTCGTCAGTCACAAACTCAGTTGATATTTCTTCGCCCTCATTCGTGAAGTGGCTTGCAATGGATTTAGAATCAAAGAATGGATAAAACTTAGTTTTAGGTTTCATACCAATTACAGAAACTGCAATATCTTTTTTCCGCATAAACGGAATGACTGCGGAATCAATAACCTTAGTACCTACCAATTTACGCTCAAATGACTCTGCTATGGTAGTGTTAACACCCATTCTTTCGAGACGTGATGTTGTCGTTGTTGTTGTGTATGTTCGACCACCCCAACCCCACCAATATGACGCCATGCCCCACCCCCACCAGTGGCCACCACGATGTACTGATGTTGATTTTGTACCAGTCCAGGCGGTTTTCCAAGAACCCCATACAGTACCAAGAGAGTCTTTTAATCTTGCTTTAGTTGCTGCATAATCACCCTCTGCGTCAGTAACGATATCAGGTGCAGTTTTAGTCTCCACCCAAGTATCAGAACTTGGAGTTAATTCCATAAAGCCAACCCAACTTTGTACTTGGTATGGATTTATATTTTCAACTCGAGAGGCAAATGTCTGTGAAATTGTAGATATGTGTTCATATGGTAATGACAAGATAGGACCAGTTCTAGTATAATTCTTCGCCGATCTAGCCGTTTCAGATTCATTAATCTCTTTAAGTTCAACGTTATCTAAATAACTTCTTGGTCGCAGTAGACCCGCTTGCATATCAATCGCACAATTATAATCTGCATGACCTACGTCACCTACTTTGTGTCCAGAGAAATTATCTACTAAGAAACCAGACTTAAATCTGTCCATTCCATTACCGTCTTGAATCTGCATAGAATTTGTTTCATTCTCAAGCATGCTCAGTGCTGTATAGTATTCAAGGTTATTAATACGTTTATCTAATTTACCAATATCTCTCATTGTGTATCGAGAATTATCAACAGGTTTTATTATTAGTGATTTTGGAGAGTGTGTATATGCAGGAATACCAATCTCTGCAAGTTTCATAGCCTCTACTAAATCTGCTGGTGGTTCTGGTCTTTCTGCAGATTCTCCAGACTGGATTACAAATTCACCTGCTGGTGTTAAGTAAAGTGCGTCAACCCGATTAAGATAAAACTCATAATCCACACGAACTAATGAATCCGCTTTAGGTAAATCATACGAACTTGAACCCGATGAATCATAACTTCTGTTAGTGAAGATAAACGGATTTGTTGCAGTGTTATCGCCAACTCTTGATCTAAAGTCTAACGAATCTTTTAGTTCATAGTCTCCAGAAGGCCTTATTGCATCTGGGTCAACTCGAGAAGCGGAATACATTGGAATATCAGAATACGCTACTTGTCCTGTATAAGAATCTACGGAGAAAAACTCACCTGAACCACCATGACTAAAGTAATCGTAGATAATTAATAGCTGTGTAGATGGAATTGAAGCTGTTGGTTTCCTGTGGAGTGAGCCAATATCATAGAATGAATCTCTTTGTCCATCGTCAAACAAAAATGAACTTAGGATATTAGTATCACCTGGAGTAGTTGCTGTAATTGTTGCTGTATCTGTCGTATTATAGTTAATTGTTTCAGAGGCAGAGAATACACCAGATACCACATAATAACTCAGGACAGAAGTTGATGAGTTGTAACTAATAACATTACCAGTTGCTCCAGTAGTTGCTCCGGTAATAGTAGAACCAGCTTCGAAGGATACTGACGAAACAGATGAAAAAGTTAGTGTCGGTGTAACTGGTGTATCAGCAATGGCAGCTGAACTATAAACAGCACGAACCTCCGAAATATCTGCTGTACCAAGAGATAATTGCTTATCTGAAACTCTAGAACCGAATACATCAGATGTAGATGTAGTTGCAGAAATAGTTTTCTGTTGAGATTTATTGAGTGTTTTAGTTTTATGTGATGCTAAAGTTTTTACAACAGAGGCTATCAACTTAACTTTATTACCACCAGTAGTACCAAACGCAGAATCAGTAATAGTTAAAGCCGAAGTTCCATCACCAGTAACTACTCCAGTGCCAGTTAAATCCAATATATCACCTTGGTTTACTGTACCCGAAACAGCAGTTAGAACAGACAATATATAATCAGTTGAAGAAAACGCACCAAACACTTCATTAGAACCAACTGTGAAGGTTACTGTTCCAGATGTAGTAGTTGTTCCAACAAACTGACGTTTAAGTGTTAGTGTTGAGTCTGAGATACCACCATTAGTCTCTGTCAATAGAGTCTTAATGTTAGATTTTGGAAGTTTGTAAATTGTTACTAATTCTTCTTGTTCTTGAAGACGAGTTCTAGTTCGAACCGCTGAATATGTTCCTGTAGTGGTAATTGTACCAGTAACAGTAATTGCTGTATCTGAAGTTACTGCGGATACTACAAGCTCTTCAACTGCACCGGATGTACCAGATGGAATTGTGATGATATCCCCAACAGCTAACTCTGAAACAAATTTAGTAGTTAGTCCAACTACAGCAGTCGATGCAGCAGTAGCAGTTACAGTACCCGCAAGATTGAAATCTGAATTAAGTACGGCGTCCGCGGTGAAATCTTGACCACCATCTGCGTCGTCCATGAATACTTGTTTAACTTTATCAAGTCTGTTTGAAACTACAGCAGATAACGTTGGAGAGCCATCACCGTCAACGGATGATGTTAAAGCTTCAGTTGAACTGAATGTACCAGAAACTTGAATTAATTTGTATGCTGTACCGGAACCACTTGCCACATAACCATATGCGCCTGACGAACCACCTGTTATCCTAGCACCATCAGTAAGTGTTGCAGTTGCTAATAATGTGATGTCTGTGGTCATTTGAATATCAAAGAGATATAGATTAAACACTGCATCCGCATGGCCTGCGTCAGTACCAGAAGCATATTCTAATGTACGAGTTCTCGCATAGCCAATTTGTGAACCAGATGAAACTCCACCAGTTGTTGTCTGCGTGGAATATAATGAAACCTGTTTAAATGCCTCAGCTTCGCCTGATATAGATGTGATATCTGGTGTACCATAAACATTTGCTATTTGTAGGTAATTACCAAGACTTGCAGGAGTTACTGCATTGTTAGTTGAGTCGAAATCTCTTGCTTTTGGAAGCACAATATGCTCAGTTGCAATAGTTTTTATCTCAAAACCTCTAACATAAGCTTTACCTGGATCTAAGCTTAGCATTAAATTTGATTCGTCACCACCAGCAGAGGCCTCTAATATACCAAAGTTTGTTCCATCATTAAGATGTTCTCTTGTTTCAATATTAAAAGGATCAACTACATAATCACCAGACTCATCATAAGTTCGTCTAGCGAGGGTTTTAGCAATTTCTGAATAGTCAGATGTCTCTACTGAAGATTGAAGTAGACCACGATCAAGTCTTTTTAGTTCAACGAAATTCTCATCGGATAAATCTGTTAATGATTTTTTAGTTAACTTAAGGTTTATTCTTAACCTATGAGCACCTTTTGCTGAATAGTTAGATGCACCAGTAGCGTTATCTAATAAAGATGCGTCGAGCTCTGGTGTTACTAAAGTCTCTGTTACATCAAAACCAATTCTATATGATGGGATATCTGTATATTTGTCTAGGATAAGTGTTTCTGCTTGACATTTTACAAAATGACCATGAACAAAATAAACACCCTCTGAAACTGAAGTTGAAGATCCAATTGCGGTTGCATCTACCGACAAAGCTTGGGAGCTTGCAACACCAGCACCGAATGAACCGATTGCTTTGTTTGCGGATATATACTCATTGTCTGCGAATACAGATGTTACTTTATCTGTACCTGACGACATGTATTTTACATAGAGTGTAAGTGGGTCTTCTGATGTTGCTGCAACTGTGTTTACAACTGTAGCTGTAACGCCAGAAGTTCCTCCAGTAAGTACGGCACCGATATAATCAGTTCTATAATCTTCTACTGATTCGGTTGAATATGTTGCTTGAAGTTTAAGTGCATGATATTCAACATCAATAGCAGAATTACCAGGAATAACCATTGCACCTTCATCAAACATGTGCGAACCAAATTTCTCAATTTGATTCTGCTGTATAGATTGAAGCTGTGTTAACTCTCTAGCCTGAATTGAAAATCCAGGTCTAAACAGAACCCTATAAAACTCAGAGTTTTCCGCAAAGTCGTCATAGTATGGTTGAGCGTTTAAGTTTGTTTTGATCGCCATTTAATTTCCCGTGTAATTATTGTTCTATCGTTATATTTATAATTAAAATTCAACGATTAACTTAATGTTCTCTTGTTGGTCTGATGCTCTAGGAATCGGTTGACGATTCTCAATGTAAATAACATCACCAGAATTAGCATCAATCTCGGCACCAGTTAATGTACCCACTGCACCAGAAGCTGTTGAAGATGCACCTGTTACAGTATCAGATGTTGTAAATGCTGTAATATTACCATTACTTGCAACACCATAACCAGTTTCATTTTGTTGAATATACTTTAAAACTCCAGTAGAGGAATCAAAGTCTACAACAATTGCAATTGAATTAGATGCGGAGCCTGTAATAACTTCATCAACAGTAAAGTATGTAGTGCCATAACCTGTTAGAGTTAAAGACTTCGTACATGATAGTGTTGATGCTGTAGATACTGAACCACCAGTTTTTGGATTTGCAAGTAAACCAAGTTGTCTAAAGTCTTGTGAAACAACAAAGTCTCCAGAACCTTCTGTTCCTGTTAATGTAACATTAACTAACACAAACGCAGCACCAAGTTCACTGGTATTATTTGCGCCGTGACCGTAGGATGGAGATACAATAGGTTTAGTAACTGCAGAAACAGTAGTAACCGTCGAATCTTCTTGTGAAGATAAGTCTAATGAAGCAAACGTATAACCAGAACCAACTGCATTCATAACCACCGCAGTAACAGAACCAGAAGCAATAGTAACATCTGCTGTTGCAGAAGAACCGTCACCAGATAATGCAACAGCTGTATATGTACCATTAGTATAACCAGAACCGCCAGATACTAAGGTAATATGGTCAACTGAACCTGCTGTAGTAGCTGCAGCAACTGTTGAATCTTCCTTAACTGGCATAAAGTCCAATGATAAGAATCGTTGAACATCAGAAGTTGGAATAGTGTAAAGGAACTTCCACTTATAACCATCGGCAGTTGTAACAATACTTGTCGATGTGCCAGTAGGTTCAGATGTTGATGCAGTACCCGAATCATTAGAAATACAAATATATACTTGGTAAGATGAGTTCATTACATACCAAGGTGAATCAACCCAGAGGCTTGTAGCGCCAGATGTGGTAGGGTTAACTGAATCTACATCATGAGAATACATGTCATATGTAGTACCAGAAACCCAGTTCTTTCTCGGAATTACGAAAGAAACATCACTCGATGAAAGAAGCTTCGCCGATAGCATATCACGATATACACCACCTGGAGTAGAGATTGTATCACTTGCACTCGGTGGATTAGCATCGTCTGCCCAAGCCTCTGGACGACCAATGAACAAGTAATATGCGGTTGAAGAGAAAGAATCATAAAAATTCTTTGCATTTGTTTGTCTGAAGTTATTTGTAACTATAGCGCTCATGGTAGTTTTACCTTAATATGTTTATGTTATTTATAATAATTTTTATGGTACTGTTTTGTACGTAATTTCTGACGGAGGAGCAAAACCATCTCGTCTATCTTTATATGTTTCATAGTCACCGATAATATCAGAACTAAAGTCTGAGATTAAAAATGTTGATTCTACACCATCTGTAAATGTTTCAAGAGTGTCCGGATGGCTTGTATCCCCAACAGTATACCCAGATCCTTCTGGTATAAATTTAAATCTGTCTATTGTACCGAGTGTGTGGGTGGGAATGTCATGGTGTTTGTCAACTCCAATAACATAGTTACGGAATACAGACACGTCATAATCTTTTTCACTTAAACTTCTGGTTCCTGAACCACCCACCGTTGGTGTTGGATTTTTATCACCATCACCAGTAGAACCAAGTTTTCTACGAAGTACAGTAGAGAATATATCTTTGAAAGTAGAGAACAATTCTGGGGTGAATATTGTAGAGTCTAGTGTAGGAACTTTCATTCCAGCTGCCAGTTTTGATGTAATATTAACTTCACCAAATGCGGCAAATCCTGCAGGATGAACCGCAGACTTAAGCGCACTCCGCCAATTTGTAATGGATTCAGCCGTCTTAACTAAGTAAGAATAATACTGGTAATACGTACCGTCATGAATCCTCTTAGAATATGCAGATAGGAATCCGTCCTCATTAACGGCCGAACCTGATGTAGTTGCAACCGCTCCAATTATAACGTCAATTGAAGAAGTAGTATTTTCTACAACAGAAACTGAACTTCCACCTGTGTTTGTAATAGTGTCGTCAGCAGAAATTGTACCAACCACAGTTTTTAATTTTAATATACCACTTAAGTATGAAACAACTATTGCGCTGCCTGTTGTGGTTGTAACTGATGAACCTATTTCAAATGTAGTATTATTAGTATCAGAAACAAGTAATGTTGTATATGGATTTCCTGTAGAAGAACCTGAATAATCAAATCCAGGATCAATAACGTTTACAGATGATATACCGCCAATACCAGAACCAACTCCAAGAAGGGCTGAACCCTGACCGCCAGTTGCCGTTATGGTCGGTAGTTTGGTATAGTTGGCACCGAACTGTGTGATACGTGTATCAACAATTTCAGAATCGCCTTGGTCTAATGTAAAATTATTTTCTGCAATACCAGATTCAAAAACTGTTCTGTCTTCCTGAATAATCTCTCCCGAGTCTTCAAGAATCATTAACCCATGAAGCGCTGATATTTCTGCGGAAGTTCCAGTTCCACCCGTACCAGTATTATTAATAGTTAGGGATGCACCATTGGTATACGAAGAACCTCCGTCAACGATTATAATATCCTTAACATATCCAGTAGTTACTTCTTCAACTTCAGCAATAACACCCATACCGAAACCAGAAACCTCAAGGACATCTTTAGGTGAATAGTTCTGACCAGAAACTTTTATGTCCATACCAACAACCAATGGAGATAAAGTCATAGAATGATTAGTTCCATCGAGACCCGTTACGTAAATAGTTTCGTCTGGAATGAATATACCTTCAATAGTTTCTACATTAATGAATATCTCAAGGACTTCTACTGCACCGTAATATATTTGACTAACCGAATCAATTGTAGCTGAAGCCGGGTTAATAATAGATGAAGCAGGGTCATCTAATTGCTTTATAGTTGAACCAATTAGAGTAGAAATGTCAGTTAGGCCGACAGGTTTAATAACTCTAATTTTAGTATCAAATGACCACTTACCACCAGAAATTTCTAATATATCTTCTGATGGATAGTATATATCAGCGTCATCTCCAAGTAATATTTTGAAGAACAATTGATGTCCAACCTTTGTACCCTTTTCACGGTATAGGTCTGTAATATTTTTAAGAATACCACGTTTATCTGCACCAGCCGCTAGTCTATTGGGGATGGTTGCCATAAATTCTTCACGGAAATTATCAAAGAACTTCGCGACTGTTGAGTCGATATCTCTATAATCTAATAACTGGTCAATAGTCTGTATTGGGTTTGGTCTAAATGAAACAAACTTCGATGAAGCCGCGGATGTTTGTCCTACTAAGTTCTCATTTGGAACAAATTTGTTTTGTGTAGATACAAATATTCTTGAGTTATCTACATCAATAGCTCTAATAGTTGCCGAAGCTCCTGATACAGATCCAGTAACAGTTTCACCTGTAGTATAAGTTCCAGTAATAGAACCAATAGAAACTTCACCAGATTCTAAGAACTCATAATAATGTTCAACAAATTTTATAAAGGAAGGATATTCCTCCTCCATAAATTCTGGGAATTGATTTCTTATTTTATCTGCTATGTTCATATTTACAATCTAGCCGGTGTAGTTTCGTAATTAGCGTTACCGGAGTATGTACCGGATTTGGAAGTATCTTCAGACGAGTTAATAGTGACAGAAGAGATGTTTAATATAACATTTCTAACTGGAACAATATCATGAGAAGATAAAGATGTTGTAATTGTTAATTCAGAATCTTCTGCCGAAGCAAAAGACACTATTTTAAGCTTTGTAATATTAATTTGACCAGTTGAATAATCAATAGTTCCGAAATTAGCATCATCAATAACCGCCGCAGTTGATCCAGATGGTGTGTGATAAAGGCTAACTTTACCTGCACCATCATCGGAAAGATAATAAACAGTTGCCCCTGTGTCTATGTGAAATCCATTAGAAGAAAGCACTGAACTGTGTCCAGAGTGTGGATGATAAATTGCGTTGGAAAATTCAATCAGATAACTATGATATTCATTAATTTTAACTGGAACTAATTTTTTGACAGAATGTCTAATGGTTGAAGAGATAATAGACTTATCAGTTTCGTCAACAAGTGAAGTTAGGTTTGAGTTTCTATATAAACCTGAAAATTCATTTAGAACATTTGTATCATAATCAGTTACAGTCTTCTGAACCTTAGTTTCAAGCTCTGATGATGTTAATGAAGATAAACCAGAATCATACTTAAACGAAACGTCAAGCATTAAGTATAAGTAATCCGGGTCAACAATCTCTGGTATAATAGATGCAACTTTATACCTATTAAGAGAGGTTTTAATATATTCTTTTGTTTCATTTGTGAGGAATGAACCAGATGCTGGCTTGATTGAAGCGAACACTTTACCATATACCGCAGGGTTATTATCTTCTCCACCCCAAACTGAAATAGATTTGGTATTTGGATATACTTTCTTGATGATTACTTTATAGTCATCCGTAGTCACTGCCCTATTTTGAGCCGCGTAGTTAAATGGTGCATTAGTTTTAATAGACTTTATAGTTTCAATACCAGTACCACCAGATGTTTTTGATGCTGCCACTCCAACAGACGTAACACCAGAAATAACAGATGTTAACGCGAGTGTTGATATAGAGTTGCCGTCGATACCATCAGTTTTAAGGTATTCAACTTTAACCACATTACCTGTATCAAGTTTCTTACCAATTAAGTTATCTCCAAAGTATATTTTAACAGACTCATTAACTTCGTCGAGGAAGTATACTTTTGAGTTGGTTAAGTTATCACCGAGGCCTGTTGATAATGTGTAGGTAATTTTATCTGTTGATGTTTCGGATGGGGAAACAGTAACACGCATTGAAGATGTGTCACATTGCTTATTCGGTATAACGAACTCTTGGGCTCCATCAGTTACAGTAAATGAATTAGTAAGCAATTTACCTTGGTATACAACAACATTTGAAAACGTAATTGCTCCTGCTACGGGTGTTGCTGTATAGTCTTCAAGTGTAATAAACTTATAAGCAGTATCACCAGACGAAGAGAATACAGTTCCACGTGCCATTGTAACTGGACTAGTTGATGTCGAAGAACCTGTTATAGTAATAGTTGATGTTGCTGCACGAGTTGACTGTGGTGTATAACCAAGAGCCTTTGCATGAGATACAACATTATGTCTTAACTGTGCCGTATCAAGGAACATTTCGTTCGCTGACATGTTGGCTGTGATTGCCGAGTAATGTGTGTTATAAGCTAATACGTCAAGTAAATTTGACATAGCAGAACCATCGAAATCATAGTCAGCAAAATCTGATTGATCTCTCATATAGTCTTTCAAGTTTTCTTTTATTTGAAAGAAGTCTTGTTCTGTTGTTGAATTTGCCATCTATTTTATCCTTTCTAGCAGAGTTTCAAACGTATGTATTTCATCTGATACTGAATTGTTTATTGAAAAATGTATCGTAACTCGCAGGGAGTTGTCGTCCGATGCATTAATATTAAGATCAGTAAGTTGCACTCTAGGTTCAAAGTTCTCTAATAACGTTCTAATCTGTGTGTCTAGTGCTGATATAGTAAACGGGTCCATTTGCTCGAACAATAATGCCCGAATATTAGAACCAATCCAAGGTTGAAACGGTCTCTCACCATAGTTTGTTAATATTAAGTTCCGAACAGACCGTTTAATAGACTCAACATCGAATACACGGTTAACATCACCAGTAAGAGGGTGTTTGGTAAAATTTAGGTTCAGGTCTTTCCAAATCTTAGTCGAACGACTAGAAATATTTGTCCCTTGGGCGTCTGTATGTGCTGATGTTTGTATTGCCATAAACCTATTACCTTTTTATAGTATTGTTATTTATAATAAAATACCAAGTGGATATAGTTACCCACCAGCAAAAACATTTGAAGAACCTGCAGCAACTGCTGTACAACCAGAGATTGCATCACCAACCCTACCTGCGCCCTTACCATTTATAAACACAGAGGAACTCCCAGTCGATATTGGTGCAGTATGGGCAGGACACGGAGATCCGGGAATTAAATGTGTTGTATTATGGTCACCTTGTCTTGACCACGGTATCCTATTTACAAACACATTACCAGACCCTTGAGCTCTGACCATTCCAGAGCAATGGGATACATCAGCATCACCTACTCTAGTTGCAGCACTCATTTAGTTTCCCTATCCTTCAACTCTTTAAATTTGTCCATCCACCCCGAATTCTCAAGATGTTCTTTCTCTGTATGAGGTGGAGGAATATAACTTGGTGCAAAAGAAATAATATTCTCTATGACCATTGGTATATCCTCAAATTTATTATAAGTATTTATAGTCCCGTTAATAAGAACTTCAAATCTGTGTTCATTAGACATTATATGGTATCCATCCGTTCAAAAAGTTCATTCCAGAACCTATTACATTTAATACTTCATGATCTATTGTTTCGGTTACTGTTCCAAGCGTGTGGACCACAGTGACGTCATATTGCATAATTACAGAAAACCTAGGGTCTTCTCTCAATGAAAAGACTGTGTTATTATCTGGTACATTTGACGTACCAATTACCTCAGTAGGAACTTCTATTTTGTCCGAGAGTCCAACTGTAAAGTATTTAAGAACATCTTCAAATATATCGTTATACCTACCCGATATAGTATCACCATCAACCTCTACACCAGAATCCGTATCAAGTGGCACTACTGTAATCGACTCAACAACCTCAAGACCTTCTGATGTATATGTAAAGGTATGTGAGAAATCTGTTTCTCTATTAACTGATGGTACTGGTGTGTCAATAGCCAACTAAGACACCACCACTAATCCGTATGAGTGTCTGCGGTGGTTATGGAATGTCATAACCTGTCCTCTATTACCCTCATTATTGTGGGAAACGTGAATCCACGGGTTACCTGAACCAGTATTTTTATACTCTAGTAGTAGTTGGTCGTAAGATGTGTTTTCCGATATCCATTTAGCCACTTCAAAATAACCTACATCAGACAATCCAGAGAACTGAAAATCTGCAGCTTGACCTTTAAGATGTTGTGACCCACCAGAACCTCTCCGGAAACCAGAAGTAATCAGCAGATTTGGATACTGCGCTTTAACCTTATCGAGGACGTTTTCCGCTAA
>LWDU01039703.1_pt1 | contig 16747 bp, 19 predicted proteins | sample 727161 | NCBI WGS metagenome assembly LWDU01 (sample SAMN04566230, study PRJNA314399) | hydrothermal vent metagenome | isolation source: deep sea hydrothermal plume seawater | place: Mexico: Gulf of California, Guaymas Basin | collected 2004-07-11
GAGGCCGCACGACGCTGGTGCACACCTGGCGCACCGGACAAAAATGGGACGGGGCCTTCCAACTCTTCTGGCCCAATGGCAACCCCAGCGAATACGGCACCTACCGCCAAGGCCAATGGCACGGGGCCTACGTCAGCTACTACCCCAGCGGCAAGACCGAAACCAGCGCGCGATACGTAAAGCACGAACGGCACGGGGCCTATCTCGAACTCTACGAAAGCGGCGGGCACAGAGTGCGGGGCACCTATTGGCGCGGTCTCAGAGACGGCCTGTGGATCCATTATTCCGAGTCGGGCATCGAGCTACAACGCCAAGAATACGATCGTGGCAATATAGAAAACACCAACCGCTTCGAGTTAGAGACCTTCGACGACGGCAGTATCAAATCGGTCACACCCTACCACGACGATCAAATCCACGGCGTCTACGTCGAATATTGGCCCAATGGGGAAAAGAACGAAGAGACCACCTATGACGATGGGCTGAAAGACGGAGCGAATTTCCTCTATTGGGACAATGGCCAAATCAGAGAGCAGGGCCACTACCAGCGCGGTCGCAAACACGGTCTGTGGCAGACCTTTAGCAACAGCGGCACCCTGTTGGCCGCGCGACCCTATCAACGAGGTCGACTATCAGGCTACTATGTCTCGTATCACACCAACGGCAATATGCAGTGGGAAGGCACCTACGACGGCGGTCTAAAAGACGGCGTGTGGACTAATTATTCCCGCAACGGCGAAAAACGCCTGCAGCAAATATGGGAAGAGCACGAGCTGACCAGTGTCATCGACTGTAGCGAGGAGGAGTGCCAATAATGAACGCCCGGACCTATCTGCAAACGCACGCCAAAACCCGCGCGCAAATAGACGCCTTCCTCAAGGTCGACTACCAAGACACCTACGACGCTAAAGACCTCGGCTGGACCTACACGACATCGTCAATGAGTCGGGCAAAAGCTGCTGGTCGTGCTCTCTTATTTGCAGGACGTCGGACGGCGTACCCCTCGAGGTCCGCCGACCCCCAGCCCCTTTGAAGCTAAAACGAGGCTGTTCGTCCATCCGGCCAGACAAACCTAAAAGAGCGAATACCTAAAGGCGGACACCCCTGCAGGAAAGAGGGCGATAAGACACCATTAGAGCTTGCCTCGCTAAAAGGCCTTTTATAATTCCTATACATCGCGGACGTTAGATGAAATAGGAAAAGCGAGGTCAAATCCATCCGTTTATATCCAGATGGGAAAAAATAGAAAAAAGCTATGAACGATTCGATATATATTTGGATCGAGATATTGTGGTACACCTTACTCGCCGTGCTGGCGGTGGGTATCCCTGCCAAGTTGCTGGTGAACTGGATCCGCTTTCCATGCCAGTTTTGCAATGAAAAAATCGAGTTGTTCAAGCGCATCGACTTCTACGAGCAGCGGGATATACTCGACTATTTCCGCCAGTACGAAAACCGCGAGCCCGATCAGGGCGGTCTATTCGTCTGCACGAAGATGTCGATACCTACGGGTGCCGAACTTTCTGCAAAGTATGCGGCCTGCTGCTCATTGGTTGCGAGCCCGATAGGGAAGTGGTGTGCGACGATTGTCAGACGCCCTATCAATGGCGCCAGCACGGGCGCTATGGATATCGATTCTTCACGCCCCCCAGTGGAGCCCGACTCCTGGCCAAAGCACCGGATAGGTTAGACGGGCACGGAGGCACATATTTTTTTAGATAGGCTAGCCATGACCGAAAGCCTGCAAGCCGCCAAAACCTGCGAACTGCATATCCATCTCGGTGGCAGCCTTTTCGCCGCAGACCTGTTCGACTTAAGCCGCGATCACTACCAACAGATCGACTGGTCGTTCTTCGTCGATAATTTTGCAAAGGCCTACGGCATCCGCCCCGATCCCATCGCGCTCTTCGCAGAAGCCATCAACAGCCAATCCCTCGAAAAACTCAAAGCCCATTATGTCTACGGCGCAGAAGACGGCGGCTCCTTCGAACGCTTTCAGGCCAAGTTTAATATGGCCATCTGCGTCTACCGCCATTGGTGGGCACAGCACGGCGGCCAGGAAGAAATCTGGCGGCGTATTATCGCGCACCATCAAAAAGAAGGCCTGCGCTATATCGAATACCGCTCGCTGGCCCCTTATGACCACAGCAACCCCGTTGACTTTATCGAATTCCACAAACGCAGCGCCCGCGTCATCCACGAAGCCTGCAACGACAACTTCGAAGCCCGCTATCTGATCAGCCTGCCGCGTTGGGCACCCAGCGAATGTTACCAACTCGTACAGCGCCTGCTCGACGACAACGAAGACCTTGGACTTCTGTCATTTTGAAGAAGGTTTTCCGCCCGATAGCACCCGCGCCTTTTTCCAGCGCTTGCGCCGCGACAACGAACTGCGTCCGGGCCGTGCGCTCGACGTCGCCTACCACGTCGGCGAGGTCTACTTCGATAAGTCGCTCGAAAGTGCCGTGCGCTGGTGCCACGAAGCTGCCGAGTTGGGTGCCATACGCCTCGGCCACTGCACCGCGCTCGGTCTCGACCCAGCCACCGCCACCACCCGCCAAGCCGAGGCCCACGAACGCGAACCGGCCAGCGAGCGTCTGGCCCAGATCCGCTACGACTTGAACCATCGCGAGGCGCTCGAAAAATTCGGCGTCCCCATCGACGTCAAAGCCCTCGAAAAAGAAATGCAGCACTTCACCGGCTCGCCCGGCGACGAATTCGTGCAACGCGCCTACGATTCCGAACGACTCGAAAGCATACGCCACCGTCAGGACTACGTGCTCAACCGCCTGGCCGAACTCGATGTCGTCATCGAGACCTGCCCGACCTCCAATTTGCGCATCGGCGCGGTGCCCGACGCCCAGGCGCACCCGGTCCACCGCTTCCTAGCTTCCGAGGTCAAGCTCGCCATCGGCGCCGACGACCCCGGCATCTTCGACTGCACCCTCGCCGACGAGGTCGATTGGGTCCATCGCCATAGCGATATGGATGCCGACGCCCTGCACGCCCGGCTCGGCGACCCATACCATTACCGCCTCGGCCGCCGCCGCGCCAGGCGAAGCGGGCATTGATCATAGCCCGAGATTTTAGTATATAAAGGAGCCTACCCTCAACCCCGGAGGCTCCGCATGGCCCGCATCGGGCTTATCGGCCACGGCTACCTAGGCGCCTACGTCTACGAGCAGATCCAGACCCGGCCCAAACTCGGTCTGGATATCGCCTTCGTCTACAACCGCTCACCCGCCCGGCTTGCCGACCTGGCAAGTGAACACGTGCTCACCGACCTTGCCGACTTCGCCGCGCGCGCGCCTGATCTCGTCGTCGAACTGGCCCACCCCGACATTACCCGCCAACACGGCACCGCCTTCCTCGGCACCACCGATTATATGCCGCTCTCGCTCACCTGCTTGGCCGATGCTGAACTTGAGCGCACGCTCTTAGCCACTGCACAACAAAACGACACCCGCCTCTATGTGCCGCACGGCGCCGTCATTGGCCTCGACGCACTTAGCGAGGGTCGGGACCTGTGGGACGAAGTGACCATCACCATGAAGAAACCGCCCGGTAGCATCGATTTTTCCGACAGCCCGGACTATAGTCAGGAGGACATCAAAAGCGAAACCGTACTCTACAACGGCCCGACCCGTGCCGTCTGCACCCACTATCCGCGCAATGTCAACTCGCATGCCGCCACTGCACTGGCCGGTATCGGCTTCGATCGGACCCGCTCGATTCTCGTTGCCGACCCGGATCTCGATGTTTCGCTGATCGAACTCAGCGCGCGCGGCGGGGGCGTAGAAATCGACATCCGCCGCGCCAACCCCATGCAGGGCGTTAGCGGCGTGATGACCCTACTTTCAAGCCTAGCCAGCATCTGCCGGGTCAAGGCCCCCGGCGCCGGTTTGCACATCTGTTAGTCTGTTAGATGGAATATCGACAAGAGTAGGCACTCTGAACGAAGTACATAAAATCACGGCGTTGATCGTCGGGGACGAGGCGCCCGTGGCAATGGCCCTGCAGGACCGCTTGCCACGCATGGGCTATAGCATCCTGCGATTCTGACCTTTGCAGGCGAATCAGGCGCTGAAACTGCCGAGCGCTACAAACCCGATATCAACCTCGTCGCGACGTGGACGGCATCGACGTCATCACCAAGGCCCCGGCAATCTTTATCTCAGCTTCTTCCTCCAACATGGTAATGGAGCGCCTGACACTAACCAAGTCCGACGAATATAGCGTCAAGCTGATTCGCGACAACGCCCTGCGCAACGCGTTAGATTCGGTGTTGGGCCTAGCCTAAATCTATCTCGCCGCGGGCGACCCTGGCCAGCGTCGCCGCATAGATTCGATGCTCTACCGCCAGCACCCGAACTTGCAAATCAGCCGGCGTATCGCCCGACAATAGCGGCACCCGCTCCTGCGCCAACACCCGGCCCTCGTCATATGCCCCAACCACTAGATGAATCGTCGCCCCGCTTTCGCTTTCTCCGCCCGCCAACACTGCCTCGTGCACGTGCAGCCCGTACATGCCCTGGCCGCCGTATTTGGGCAGCAACGAGGGGTGCACGTTTAATATCCGCCCGCCATAAGCCGCTAGCATCCGCAGCCCCAAAGACTTCATATACCCGGCCAGACATACCACCTCCACCCCATGCCGCCGCATCGTTGCCAAAATCATTTCGTCCAATCCACCGGGGTGCGTGCGCTCACTCAAGTGATACGCGGCAATGCCCTGCTCCCGCGCCTTTTCCAACACACCCGAGCGCGAATTATTGCTGACCACCACACAAGGCTCGGCGTCTAGTCCACCCGTTCTGCACGCCTCGACAATGGCCTGCACATTTGACCCGGTATGCGAGGCGAGAAAACCTAACTTAAGCATTTAATACATTTCCAAGCGGTTAAAGCTGTGACGACAACGTCTCATATTCCCGGTTGATCTCCTGCAAAAAAATTAATATCTTGACCCCATGACTACAGACAACCCAACGACATCCGACGACATAGAATTCTTCCAGCAAAACGGCTATATCCGCTACGAGAACTTTTTTTCAGCCGCAGAGACAGCCTCGCTAAAGCAAGCCGTCGACCACGCTATCGACACGCACCGCGCCCGTATAAAAGGCGCCACCAACGACGTCAACCAGATGGTCAACCTCTGGACCGACTACCCGGCCGCCAAAGAAATCGCCTTCCACCCCCGTCTCGCAGAAAGCGCCCGTCTGCTAAGCGATAGCCGCCACGTGCGCATCTACCACGACCACGCGATGATCAAGCCGCCTGGACAAAAAAGCAAAGAGACCAACTGGCACCAGGACGCACCCTATTGGCCGATGGAACCCGTCGGCGCGCTGTCGGCCTGGATCGCGGTCGACGACGTGACCCCAGAAAACGGCTGCCTGCACTTCGTACCCGGCTCGCACCAATACGGCCGCCTCGAAGCGATCAAACTCGGTGTCGCAGGCGAGAGCATCGTCGACAAGATGAAAGACCAGGGCTACGACGTGCCCGAACCGGTGACCATGGACATGGCTGCCGGCGGCGTCACCTTCCACCACGGCTGCACCTTCCACTACGCCGGGGCCAACCAGACTGAGACACCGCGCCGCGCCTTCGCCATTATCTTTATCCCCGACCACACCAACTTCACCGGCACGCACGACGCCGCCGGTGCTGCACAAGAGATGCAAGCCGGCGGCCCTTGGAACCACCCATTGCATCCCATTCTGGCGGGCGACTAACTGCATCACCCAGGCCTTTCGTGAGGGCTGGGCCTTTTTATTTGCCCATCTGTTTGATATTCTGCAAACAGCGGTCGACGCATTCGAGCGGCGTGAACGCATAGGACTCCTGTTCAACAATATACCACTGCGTCGCGCCGCTTTTTTCGCAGACCTCGAAGACCCGCGCCCATTCAACCTCGCCCTCGCCGATCAACGCCTGGTCATTCGTCGACGAATGCTCCTTGAGATGGACCAACTGCGCCCGGCCCGGATATTTCTCCAGAAAGCCCACCGGCTCCGCACCGCCGTGATACATATTGCCGGTATCCAACTGCATCACCACTTCTTTCTGCGTATGGCCAAAGAAAGTGTCCCAAGGTAACTCCCCGTCCATTTCCTGAAATTCTACATGGTGGTTGTGGTAACCGGTCTGCATATCGTGCGCCGCGAGCTGCGTTGCAATCTCATTGAAAATCCCCGCCGTCGCCATCCACGCCGCCCGCGAATCACGCCGCTCGGCGGCCAAGCCGGCTACGATCAAATAGCGGTTGTCCAGCGTCTTGTTGAAAGCTACCGTCTCTTCTAACGCATCACCCAATAAAGTATCGAGGCCAATATGCGTGCCGACGATCTGCAAACCGTACGCATCGCATAATCCCTTTAACTCGGCGGCACCCCGCTCGTAATACCCGGCGAATTCTACGCCCTCATAGCCCATATCGGCCACCGCCTTGATCGAACACTCTAAATCGCGGGCGCAATCTTCGCGTATCGAATAAAGCTGCAGTGCAATCGGTATCCGGCCCATGGTATTCCTTTCTCGCGGTCGTTTTCACTGTGTTCAGGTGTTAAAAAGCTATGCAATGCCCGCTGTACCTTCAACTCAACGAATTTGAACGGCAAGCTGACAAGCGCTATACTTTTTGCGTGTAATTTTTCACCGGCACCCTTTATAGGCCCTTATCCTATTTTCCTACGAGGCAAAGATGCAAACAACACATACACCGCTTCACCTATTTGTGCCGGCGCTTTGCTTACTACTACTAACCGCCATCCCCACCCAGGCGCAATCACAAGAAACACTCGTCAACACCTTAGTAGCAATCACCCTTACCGATGGCACACAAGTACAAGGCACCATTCTCCGGCAAGACAAGACCCATATCACCATCGCGACCTCATCCGGTCTAGAAGTAAGAGTGCCGCGCGGTTCGATCGTCTCCACCCGCAACATAAAAAGCAGCAACGGCGCCCTCACTCGCTCCGACCCCAACTACTCCCGTCTGATGTTCGCACCGACCGGCCGCCCGCTGCGCAGGGGGCAAGGCTACTGGTCCAACTATTATATCTTCTTTCCTGGAATCACCTACGGCCTCACCAACCAAATCAGCATAACCGCGGGGCTTTCGGTCTTTCCCGGCCTGGGCCTCGGCGACCAATTCCTGTCGCTGGCTCCCAAAATCGCCCTCTACCAAAACGACGACTTCGCCCTATCCGCCGGCACGCTCTATATGAAAATTTCCGACAAAGGTGGCGGCATGGCCTTTCTCGTCGGCACCAAGGGATCCCCCGATAAAAGCTTCACCGCCGGCCTCGGCCTTGGCTATATCAACGAAAAAGACGAGGCCGTGGACTTCGCCGCGCACCCGGTGATCCTGCTCGGTGGTAACATTCGCCTCTCCGACAGCCTGGCCCTAGTCTCGGAAAACTGGTTTATCACCGGCGAAAATCTAGGCCTCGGCGAACAACCCATAGGTATCGCCCTGCGTTTCTTCGGCAAGGACCTCGCCGTCGACTTAGGTGCGATCATTATCGGCGAGATCATCAAAGAAGGTTTTCCCATCCCCTGGCTCTCCGCCGTTTACCACTTCGGCGATTGATCCATGACGATCCATTCTTTCCTCACCCTTCCTTTCTGCGACCAACCATGACAACGCGCATCGGCATTATCGGCATCGGCGGTTTTGCCGCCCATTACCACCTGCCTCACCTGCTCGCCCGCGACGACGTGCGCATAGCCGGCATCTGCGAGAAGAAGTGGACCCGCGTCTTACTGATATACCAAGCTTCACCGACTATCGTCCCCTATTAGACCTCGGCCTCGACGCACTACTTATCAGTTCGCCCAATATCTACCACTTCGAGCAGTGCCAAGCTGCGCTCAAAAGAGACCTGCACCTGCTCGTCGACAAACCGCTGACCATCACCAGCGACGAGGCCGCGACCCTTATCGCGTTAGCTCGCACCCGCCAGCGCATCCTGATGACGGCCTATACCCGGCACTTTATGGCTAGCGCTCGCCGCGTCAAAGACCACCTCGCCGCCGGTGCCGTGCCGCAAGCCATCACCGCCGTACAACGCAAAAACATCGACGACCGTGCACTCACGCGCGCACCGTACACATCGCCGATCTCATCCCCTGGCTTACCAGCCAGCCGATCATCGGCGTAGAAGGCCGCGTCGAATCCAGCCCGGAAGGCTACGAGACCTTCGTCGATATGCGTTTAACGCTCAAAGACGGCCCGAGCGCGCAGCTATTGGTCATCAGCGGCGACGGCGAATTCCAAGACGAGGTTTCAGTCTATTGCCGCGAGCAGAGCTTCCGCATCAACAAAGAACAACTCTACGCCTCAGACCGCCGCGGCCTCTGGGCACTGGTCGACGACCTGCCCGACGGCGGCAATTCGACCGATCATTTTATCGACGCACTGCAAGGCAAAATCGATAGCGCAGATTCACCCACCGCCCTCGACGGCCAGGACGGCCTGCAAGCCCTGCGCGTCATCGAGGCCATCAAGGAAGCGGGCCACACCGGCCGCTTCGTCGAAATCCCGGAGACCTAACATGGACCGCATCCGCTTTGCGCAACTCAGCTTCTGGTTTATGCACGCACACGGCATCTGTGCCGCCGCCGAACGCCATCCCAACGTCGACCTCGCCTGCATCTGGGACGACGATCCCGCACGCGGGCGCGCTGCCGCCGAGAAGTTCGGCGTCGAATATATCGGCGACCTCGACGAAGTGCTCTCGCGCGATGACATCGACGCCGTCGGCATCTGCTCGCCGACACAACAACACGGCGAGCACGCCCTTGCCGCAATCGAAAAAGGCAAACACTGCCTGGTCGAAAAACCCTTCACCCGCACCGTCGCCCAGGCCGATGAGGTCATCGCCGCCGCCGAAGCGCACAAGGTCCAGGTGATGCCCGTCTACAACCTACGCTTTACCCCGGCCAATGAAAAAATGAAGGAATTCGTCGACACTGGCGCGCTCGGCCCCATCTACCAGGTCCGCCGCCGCCACGGCCACCGCGAATACGGCAAGAACAACAACGATGCACAAACGATAATGAACGACCCCGCCTGGGCCTGGAAGGACGCCGATGCCGAGGGCCGCCGCTCGCTCTACCACGCCGGCTCGCACGCAATGCTGTGGATGGCGTGGATGTTCGGCATGCCCGAATGCGTGGTCTCGTTGGGCGGCGCGCGTGTCGAGGGCTTGCCCGTCGAGGACAATAACGCCTGCGTCTTCCGCTACCCCGACGGCATGATCGTCACTCTGCACACCAGCGAGACCGAAACCGCCGCGCCATTGGCCACCGAGATCTATGGCTTCGACGGCGCGCTGGTGCAGGTGCGCGGCGACGGGCCGTCGACCTTCGCAGAATTCGGCGCACCGGGCGCGCTAATGCACTACAAAGAATCAACAAAAAAGTGGCAGCCGATCGAAGACATTTCGCAGAAGTTTCAACCCGAGGGCTATAATCCCAACGACCGCTTCTTTGACGCGCTGCTCAAGGGTGAGGACATGCCGGTGACGATGTACGACGGGCGCCGGTCGGTGCAGTTGTTGGCCGCCGCCGAATTGGCCGACCGCGAGCGGCGGACGGTGGATCTTGCCGAGGTCGGTTAAGAAAGCAGGTAAGACAAAACCGGAGTTACGCAACCAATTGCCGGATACTGTGACGATGGAGAAAGTACTTAAACTCAACCTTGATTGGTCGACCATCGCTCCAGCCGCGAGCGCGGTCTTCATAGCAATATCGGCGTCGCTTAGGCTCTTTGGGGCTTCCCTACACCGCGTTTGCAGGGTAGGGAATTGTGAGTCCGTTAGAGATAACGAAAAAATTATAAATACACGTATGCTAATACTATGTAGAAGCTGTTGGTCTTGTTTTCTTTTGACAGGCATATTGACGATGGACTGCTTGTAACACTACTTTTGTTGGTTGGTGTAAGTGGTTGTGGGAAGAATGAGAAAGCAGTCTAATATTACGAGAGCGGACAGATAAAGAGTGAAGGACACTACAAGGATGGAAAAAAGAATGCGCAGTTTGTGGTATGATAAAAATGCTAACTTATTAGACGAAGATATTTGGGGAAACGACAGATGTGTTGATATGTGTGAGGGAGATGAATAGACCTATCACCGAGGTACGTTTTCACTACCTCTAACACCGCCCTTCTGGCTACGGCGCATAGGCGCCTGCGCCCAACGGGATACGCGGTTCAGGAGGGCGAGATGCGTCAGATGACAATAAAACAGAAGCTATGAGAATATTCTCATAGCCGGAGGAATCAGTCATGAAAAAACTGAACCTGATCTTAGTTTGTGCAATCGGGGTAGTTATAGTCTTAGGGTGGGTGTATTTCTTTAAGAAAGAAGACTCCATCTCTATCTCTAAAAACGAAGATGGCACCTTACAAGCCGCAGGGTTTGTTAAAGGAGAGCGATTAAATCTAACTTTAAATGAAGATGCATTTTCAGGCACGACGGGTACTGTGTATCACTATGGTCCCAACGACACTATTCCACTTACACACTATAATGAGTTGGGTTTAAAGAGGTCCGGCTCTTACCGGGTGAATCATAAAAATGGTATGAAGGCAATCGAAGGAATGTATAAGGACGGTAAAATGATAGGTAAATGGACCTATTATGATGAGAGTGGTAAAAAAATAAAGCAAATGGAATATATCGATGGCGTATTGAAATAGACTATAGATCGTCACCTCCGCAGCTCCTACCCCAACCGCTGCATCTGCTCCGCATCCAACGCCCAGTCAAAAATATCCATATTCGCCCGCAGATGCCCTTGCGAACTCGCCTTCGGAATCGCAACAATCCCCTGTTGGACTAGCCACCTGAGCGCCACCTGCGCCGCCGACTTGCCGTATCTTTCGCCAATCGCCGCCAGCACCGCGTCATCGGCCGCATCCCCTTTAGCCAACGGCCGATACGCCGTCACCGCAACCTTGTGCGCTCGGCAATGTTCCAGCAAAGCCGTATCCACATTGCCCACGTGCAGCTCAATCTGATTATTGACGATCGGCGCACTCGCCACCTCTCGTGCCTCGTCGATCAGCGCGGGCGAAAAGTTGCTCACACCAATGCTGCGCGCCCGACCGCTCGCCGCAATCTCGTCAAAAGCCTTCAACGTCTCGGCCAAAGGCACCGCCTCATTCGGCCAATGCACCAACAACAAGTCGACATAGTCCGTGGCCAATTGCTCTACACACTCGGCAAATTGCCTATGCACTTGCTCGTATTGCAACGCATCGGGCCAGATCTTTGTCGTCACAAAAACCTCGCCGCGCTCGATTCCACTCGCCTGAAGCCCCCGGGCAACTTCCACCTGATTTTTATAATTATACGCCGTGTCGAGATGCCGATAGCCCATTTCCAGTGCCATCTGTACCACGCGCGTGCATTCATCCCCCCGCAATTGCCACGTGCCCAAACCCAGCAAGGGCATCGCATGCCCAGACGCCAATTCAATAACCGACATTATAGTCTCCTGATATGAGATACGGCCAAAACATAGGCTAAACGCGCAACGCCACAAATATGCGCTTGCAATGACCCACAGCCCACCCTACTCTAATAGTTATCCAACTTTATTACATATATGCAAAAATGGTAACTATGCCGACAGCAAACACAAATTACGACGAAGCGCAAGTCCCGAGCTATACCCTACCCGAAACATTACTGATGGAAAACGGCGAGACCGTCGCCGACGCGGCAGCCTGGACACAAACGCGCCGCCCGGAAATATTGCAACTCTTTCAGACTCAGGTTTTCGGCGAAATGCCCGCCGCCTTACCCGACATGCGTTTTGTCGTCACCGAAGAGGGGCAAGCCCTAGGGGGCCGCGCCCGTCGCCGCCAAATCAGTGTGTATTTCACCGCCGACAACGACGGCCCGAGCATGGATATCCTGCTCTACCTGCCCGCCGACGCAAAAGGCCCGCTACCCGTGTTCCTAGGCCTCAACTTCTTCGGCAACCACACCGTCCTGCTCGACCCCGAGATTCATCTCAACCCGCGTTGGATGCGCGCCGAAAAGAAAAACGGCATCGTCGATAACCGCGCCACCATCGACTCGCGCGGCTGCCTGGCCAGTCGTTGGTGCGTCGACGAGGTGCTCGCGCGCGGTTATGGCTTAGCCACCGTCTATAGCGGCGACCTCGATCCCGACTACGACGACGGCTACCAAAACGGCATCCACCCGCTGTTTTTTAAAGAAGGCCAGACCCGGCCCGCGCCCAACGAGTGGGGCACCATCGGCGCTTGGACTTGGGGTTTGAGCCGAGCCATGGACTACCTGCAAACCGACACAGAGGTCGACCGCGCCCGCGTTGCGGTACTCGGGCTTTCGCGGCTGGGCAAAACCTCGCTGTGGGCCGGCGCCTGTGACAGGCGTTTCGCGCTGGTAATTTCCAACGAATCGGGCTGCGGCGGCGCGGCGCTCTCCCGTCGTCGTTATGGCGAGACCATCAAGGACATCAATGAAACCTTCCCACATTGGTTTTGCGACAACTTCCGCCGCTACAACGACGCCGAAGACTTATTGCCCGTAGACCAACACATGTTATTGGCACTTTGCGCGCCGCGCCCGCTCTATGTCGCCAGCGCCGTCGAAGACCGCTGGTGCGACCCGCGTGGAGAATTTCTCGCCGCTCTGGGTGCCGACCCGGTCTACCGCCTGCTCGGCACCCAGGGCCTACCCGTCGAAGTAATGCCCGCCGTCGACCAGCCCGTTATGGGCCGCATCGGCTACCATATCCGCAGCGGCGGCCACGACCTAACCGCCTACGACTGGGCGCAATATCTCGATTTCGCCGATAGGCAATTGCCCGGATGATTAGCCCTATGCTGCTTATAGCGCTAATCGCCCTGTTGCTCGGCGCGCAATCCGCAGCCGCGCAAAACGACTGGTCGCTCGTCTGGGCCGACGAATTCACCGGCGAAGGGCTGCCCGACTCCTCCAACTGGCGCTACGAGGTCGGCGGCGGCGGCTGGGGCAACGAAGAACAGCAACACTACACCGCCGAACGTCTGCAAAATGCCCGCGTCGAAAACGGCCTACTAGTCATTGAGGCTCACCGCGAAAAATTCGTCAGCCGCAACTACACCTCGGCACGCTTAGCATCTAAACTCGACTGGACCTATGGCCGTTTCGAAATCCGCGCTAAACTTCCCTTCGGCCGAGGCACCTGGCCTGCGCTGTGGATGCTACCGACCCACGACACCTACGGCGGCGAGCACTACTGGCCCGACAATGGCGAGATAGACATACTCGAACACGTCGGCCACGAGCCCGATGTCGTGCATTTCTCGGTCCACACCCGCGCCTACCACCACTCCATCGGCACGCACAAGACCAACCACCGCACGGTCGCCAATACCAGCACGCAATTCCACGTCTACGCCGCCGAGTGGACGCGCGAGGAAATCCGCTTCTTCGTCGACGATACACGCTACTTCACTTTCGCCAACGAACGCCTGAGCGACGAAAGCGCCGACTACCGCCAATGGCCCTTCGACCGCCCCTTCCACCTGTTGCTCAATATCGCAATCGGCGGCAGTTGGGGCGGCGCACAAGGCGTCGACGAAGAAATCTGGCCACAAAAACTCGAAGTCGACTATGTGCGCGTCTACCAATCGCCCACCGACACCGCGGTCGAAAAAAAACCCTGGGGCAAGATCAAACAAACCGACTGAATCCATGCGGCTGTAAAACAACCGTCTGGTTTTCCGCGAATTGCCCCCCCAACACTGGGCCGGGGCTACGCCATCTGCACGTTCGACTTTGACACACTAAATCTCTACCGCATCTGGTCCTGGTGCGTAGCCGACAACCAGCCTTTTTACCCGCGTCTTAAAAAAAACTCGGCCGGCGCCAAGAAGGCCGCCTAGCACAACGAGCATTCATCAAAGGCCCATGGCGCGGCCACCTGCTCTACGCTATACTAGAAGACGATTGGCAAGCAAACACCCACCCTAAAACCAAGTAGGGTCCCATTCCACTCATTCTCCAGACTTCCAGCACAACCGGTGGTCTGTCGGGGGGGTACCCCCGCTGCGGCTTTGCAGTGTCTCACAGGATCTGAGGCGAGAATGAGCAAGGGCAGCCCCCCGACAGACCGCAAAACTATGCAAGAACAACACCAAGACTACCTCTTCGACCTCCAGGGCTACCTAATCTTAAAAAATGCCATCGCCCCCGAAGACCTAAACGCAATGAATCAATGGGTCGATGGACACCAGGATTATATAGAAAAGCCCGGCGACAGAGAAAACACCCGCTGGACCGGCGGCGTCGAAACTCACAGCTACAGCAAGGAAGACGGCGTCAACTTCCAGAATATCGTCGCCGGCGGCCCCGTCTTCGAAAAACTTATCGACTACCCCGCCTGGTTCGGCCTCGCCAAAAAATACATCAACTACGACATCAACGGCCTGTCGATCCACGAGAATTTTCTCAATGTGCGGGGTCCCGGTGGCCACCTCTTTATCCACTGCGGCGGCCACGCCCCGCTCTGCTACCTGACCTTCCGCCACCACAATACCGGCGAGTGGATGGTCGGCCAGATCAACGTGCTTATTGCCCTACAGGACATCGGGCCTGGCGACGGAGCGACCGTATTGGTACCCGGCAGCCACAAGGCCACCGAAATCCACCCGCGCCTAGTCGTCGACGGCCGCGGCGTCACTAGCCGCAACGATACGGCAGCCGAAGGCGCGCTCGGCATGCAGGAGATGCACCTCAAGGCCGGCGACGCGCTCTTTTTCACCGACGCCATCACCCACGGCTCAGCCGAGCGCAAAAACGACGGGCACCGGCGCGTCGTGGTCTATCGCTATTCGCCGCGCTTTATCCGATCGCGTTTCAATTACGAATTATCGCACGACCTACAGCACCGCCTGACCCCCGAGCAACGAAATATTATGCTGCCGATCCCGCCGCGGCGAATCCCCGGCTAAAAAGGGCAACCCGCCATTGAGAAAAGCGGGTCACCCTTTCTTATTTTAGCGGCAATCCATTCGATACACCGATTAACCAACCGCGACGATCCAGTCGCGCCGCGCTGAATATCCCTTGCATCGAATGAACTTTGCCGGGTTATTTTATTAGTCGCCGCCCCAACCGAATAATCATTCTTGCCAAGTAACCCGGAGTCTTGATGCGCCTTGCCATTCTCTGCGATATCCACGGCAACCTGCCTGCATTCGAGGCGGTTATCGCGCACGTAAAACAACAAAGCCCAGACCTCCTGCTCATCGTCGGTGATATCGTCAACAGCAGTCCAGATTCGTTGACCTGCTGGCAATACGCGCAAGACTTGCACTGCCCGATCCTGCGCGGCAACCAGGAGCGCTATGTACAAGAATTAGCTACCGGTCAGGCTCCACCGCTGTGGCACAGCCCGCAATTCGCGCCCGTGCAATGGACACGGGCGCAGTTGGGCAATGAAATATGCGCATCATTCGCTGACTTGCCGCTGTCTTGGCGCAGCGAATCAGTCCCGGACCTCGTCGTCGTGCACGCATCGCTGCAAAACGACAGAGACGATATCTGGGCCCATACGCCCGCTACTGAAATAACGCGGATGTTTCCCGAGATCGCAGAACGCTACATTGCCCGCGGCCACAACCATTTCGCCCAAATGCGGCTATGGGGCGAGCGCCAAATCATCACCGCAGGCTCAGTCGGCTTGCCGATGGACAGTTCGGATACCGCGCAATACCTGCTACTTGACCGCAAAGGGTCGGCCTGGCATGCCACCCACCAATCCCTATGCTACGACCACGACGCGGCCATAGCCCGCTTCTACGATACAAATTACCTGCGGGAAACTGGTCCAATGGGCCGTCTCTGTCTGCGTGAACTAGTCACCGGCACCGCGCATATGGTGCCTTTCCTCCGGCTCTACGCCCGCTGGCGCAAGGAAGGCCTCGGCCTGAACGAGGCCGTCGAGCGGTTTTTGCAAGCGTATTGAGCCGGTTGCACAATTGCTTAGATTTGTTTTAATCCACCACCAACATTTCCACTGCGAAAGATCTGCTCTATGTTCCAAGTAACTGAAGCCCAAGCCGCGCAATTCCAAGAGGACGGCTACCTGCCCGTCGAGGACCTCTACGACGCTGAAGAAATGGACCTGCTGCTGCGCATCGGCAAAGCCGACCAGGAGAAGGCCGCCACCGTGCACGCCCTCAAGGACGCCGAAGGACGGGAGAGCAAACTCTGGCTGACCGCCGATACCGAGCGACAAGACATCTACAACGCCTGTTGCCACGGGCACCGCATGGTCGACACGATGGAAACACTGCTCGGCGACGAGGTCTATCTCTATCATTATAAAATGATGGTCAAGGAGCCCCAGGTCGGCGGGGCCTGGGAATGGCACCAGGACTATGGCTACTGGTATCACAACGACTGCCTCTTTCCCGATATGGCCAGCTGTATGATTGCCGTCGACCGGGCCTACCAAGGCAATGGCTGCCTCAAGGTATTGCGCGGCTCGCACCGGCTCGGCCGCATCGAACACGGGACCTTCGGCACCCAGGTTGGCGCCGACCCCGCACGCATCGCGCTGGCCGAAAAACACCTCGATACCGTCTATTGCGAAATGAACCCCGGCTCGGCCCTGTTCTTCCACGCCAATCTGCTGCACAGCTCGGGCCCCAACGAAAGTGCGGATCCGCGCTGGAGCCTGATCTGCTGTTACAACACCCGCC